>Ga0268263_1001023_pt1 | contig 29632 bp, 31 predicted proteins | sample Biomet5_FD_190358 | JGI IMG/M metagenome (GOLD analysis project Ga0268263, IMG submission 190358) | Microbial communities from bioreactor (seeded with sewage sludge) at LBNL, California, USA - Biofuel metagenome 5 (SPAdes) (version 4) | ecosystem: Engineered > Bioreactor > Anaerobic >... | reverse complement strand
GACACAAATAGCCTTTACACCATTGTCATTAAGCACAAACATGTCTCCACGCTCCAAGTAGTGGTCGATCATTGATTCTGACTCGTCTGCAAGTAGCAGCAGGTCTAAATATTGTTTCTTATTTTCTTTTTGTTGAATTATATTCATTTTGTATTCGTTTTCCTTATAGGCTCAATAAATCGACTTTCACTGAATCCATCTGCTTGCACCCCATTGAGTAAATACCCCAACTGATTGGATATGATTTTAGTATGACCAATTTCAGTTTCAAAGTTTTCGTGAGAGTGTCCGTATATCCAATAATCAATTCGACTATCGGCAATGAAGTTGCCTAACTCTGTAACATAGGCATTATTCATGCGGTCTTTTATTCGCTTTTCACCAACAACTTAATGAGTCGGTAGGTGGTGGGTTACGACAACAATGTGTTTAGCTGTACTTTCTATAACACTTTGTTTGAGAAAGGTAAGGTGCTTTTCATGTTCTGCATTAAAATCCTCTATGCATAAACGATGTTTACCATATAATATCTGGCGAAAATCGTTCATTTCTCTGAATGCACTAACCTCGTTCTCTTCACGAATGTGTGACCACAAAGGTGAGAGAATATATCAACATCACCTATACGTATCACCTTGTTATAGTAGTACCACACATTGTCAAGAAACATATATTGCCAAGAATCGCCACGAGAAGTTACATCACCATTGTTATATACAGATATAGGCTTTTGTTTCCATTTACCAGCTCTTTCTCTCTGAGTTTAACTGGCTCTTTTTGTCTCTTTGTCTCTTTCATATCTTTACCTTTATTTTTGTCACTAATGACAAAATATTGTCACTGATAATGGTTCGAGTGACAATGTGGTAACAAAAATATGATAAAAAAAACGAGAAACAAGAGGAAAGATGGAAAAAATAAACAAAGAAGCTATTAATTTATAAAACACTGTGAATTATGGATTTTATATGCTTTTTGGGGATGTTTTGTCTCTTTCTTTCATTTAAAAAATAAGCTTTACTTTCCGATACAGAATGTGAAGAAAATATTATAACACTCTGAATACAAACAATATACAAGAATTTTTCAAATTGTTGGTGACAATGTAGTGTCACCCGTTTTTCGAAGACATTCAAGCATGAGAAAACGGGTTTTTTCATTAACTTTTGTTGACATTGGAAACTATCATCTTTCTTTCTTTTTTTCGTTTTAAGTTGAAAATTGAAGGCATGTTATGCAAACTGAAAAAGAGAAGGATTCCCGCTATGGATGTTAAGAGTTTTCTCTTCTGATACTCGGTTATTATTATCTTGTTTTCTCTTATTCGTCATTTTGCAACAACTATCAACAAAATTAACCTAAATCATAGCAATATGCAAACATTAGTTCTTTACTTTATTAGATTTGCTATTATAAAGTGGACTAAAGTTGAATTATACCATTTGTAATAAGCTTGAATCTATATGCTTTTATCTTACCCTGAGCTCTATTGATTTTTCCTTTTATAGTCTTAAATCATCGATTACAGCTTTGGCCTATTAATTATTTGGTTGCAAAGGTAGTAGTGACTTGCTGATTCACTCAAGATCATGTAATACCTATTTCGTCATAAATCTCCACTCTAATAGAGTTGTATTTATGATGAAAATCTTGGTGAATGCAAGTAACACCTTTAGTAGCAACAAAATATTTAACTAGCCCAAGTAGTATTCAAACGAAAGGGATAAAAAACATTTTGTATTATGGCTAATTATAAGAGACAAGAAAAAGCTCCTAAGATTCGAATGACACGTGCGCGTTACGATAGTGAATTTTTTTGTGAGAGCGTAAACAGGTTAATGGATTTGTTTGATACACTTGAAGAGTATGGTGGCGTATTATCTTTTCTTACCAAGTTTGAGAAGATTATTGAAATTTACCAAACGCGTGAGTATTATACTGTTCAAGAAGTCGCTGATATCTTACATTTTAGTAAGGGCGGAGTATATAAATTATTGGAGGAACATGAATTATCCTATTATAAACCTGGTGGAAAGCATTGTTTTATTAGTCGTCGTGATCTTAATGCCTGGATGGACAAGAGTAAAATCAAATCGGATTATGAAATAGAAGGAGAAGTCAGATTGAAGCTATTTGAACTGGCAAAAGCACGCAAGCAAAAAGTATTGGATAAACTCCGAAGAAGGAAGTAGAATATTTTTTCAAGGTAGATAGGTAGACACATAAATATGTCTACTTATCTCTTTAGTTTAGTATCTGTATATAGAGAAAGGTATGTAAAGTAAAGTGGAAACCAATCTTAATTTTGCTGCCGAAAAGAGAGAGAGTTCACCCATTTATAAAGCATTAGTAAACCCTTCTAGCAACGCTTCGCAACAACCTTTTATATTTTTCTTTTCGCCAGCAATAACACTTTTAGAACATCGTGATAGGCACTTTTAGACCTATGCAGGGCATCGCAATCCTATTGCTTCATTTCTGTTTTCCGGGCTTGATGAAATTCTGGATGCAAAGGTACATGTTCTGCTCTCGTTCACGAAAGTTCAAGCCTAACGGTTACTAGTAGAAATCTCCACCCTGTGGGTCGTATTTTGACAGTAAAACTTGCATGACGGCACAGAACACCTTTGATGGCACCATAATTTTAATTAATCCCTGAAAGAAGATGATTCAAAGAAAGGGATAAAAAACTTTCTAGTTATGGACTATACAAGAAAATTCGTGAGGTGGGATGTACCGGAATTGGATACTCTAAAGGATAGCAGAGCCTATCAACTTCGCCAACGATTGAATGACGGAGGTAAGCTCAACCGAAGTGAAAAGAATTGGCTTACGCAAGCCATGCATAGCAATACTTATGGCAGACGTTGTGTAAGTGTTATGGGATGGATGTTTGACTTTTCTGACGTGGCACATCTGTACTGGGTGCGACAAACAGGACAAATAGCAGAGTATTATGCTATGGACAAGACATCCTTAAAGACAATCTTATTCGGTAAGGTGGACAAAATTGTAGAACTTATATAAATCTGTTAAGCGATGGCTAATTATTGCACAAACCTATTCTTTGCTAGTACTGAAAACGAGCAAGATTTGAATATGATCGAGAAATATCTCGATGAACATTTTGAAACCTATCTTGAAGTGTACGAGGATACCTTGGATGGCGAATTTACTTCACGATGGACTTTTCCATGCGAAAGCATTGATGAAATGATGAAGAATATCCAGGAGCCTAATAAGCTATATATCAGAATTCTTAGTCATGAACTTCAGTGCGAGTACGTATCCTTTCGCACCTTTAGTCAAGGTAAATGGAATATTCACTACTAAAAGCACTCAACTATGTATAACGAAGAAGAAACCAGCGATGTAGTAGGAATGCGCTGCACGCTGAAAGAGAGTTACAGAGGATATAGCGAAGGAGAAATCATTGGGGATTATGGTTGCCGGTTATTAGTTAAAATTTCAAGTGGTGCCGAGATATTGGTATATCGGGACGAAATAATTCTCAAATAGTGAAAAGATAGCCCATTTGGTCCTATCACCCCAAGTGGGCTACTTTTTCTTTTCGCCAGTAAAATATAAATCAGTAATAACGATATTAGAAATTAGATATGGATGTATTATATTCAGCAGATTTACGGCTGCTAAGCGACAGAGAACTTGTTAGTTGTGTATCAGAGAAAATGGCAAACGATTATGTAGGTGGACTTTCTTTTATGGATTTCATCAACAGACTAAGTCCTGCAAAGAAGAAGTTTGCCAATAGTATAGTGGAACTTTACAAGCGCAGCCTAAAGGACAAGGAAGAAGCCAAACCTATTACCAGCTCAAGCATGATTTACCAAATGATGCGTCCCCACCTCACAGGAGTTGAAGCAGAAGAGTTTTGGGTAATCTTCATGAATACGGCCGCTAAACCTATCAAGGCACAGCAATTCACAAAAGGCGGTATCAGCTCCACTGTTGTTGATGTAAGACTGATATTGAAGGCAGCGGTACTTTGTAATGCCACGTTTATGGTTCTCGTACATTGCCACCCATCAGGCAATACCAATCCATCTATTCAGGATGATAAGATTACCGATAAGATAAAGAAGGCCGCTGAGACCTTTGATATTAAGTTGATGGACCATGTAATTTTCTCAGATTCCAACTTCTACTCATACAGCGACAGTGGACGTTTGTAACAATAAGACAAGGATACCATGGCATACGATTTGTTGTCATGGTATCGCAACCAAGAACACTTTAAAACCAAGAAATATGAACAAGACAATTTTCATTGCGATTTTCTCATTGATGATGGCTTCATCAGCGTTATTAACCTCTTGCAGTAGTGACGACACTATTGAGGAACTTTCCCCAGATAGTTCTTCTTTATGGATTGAGCCTTACTGCTCTATGGGCTCTACCATGGATCAAGTGAAGAACTACATGGCAAGTAACATGAAGGACTACTACCTCAAGCATACAAGCAAATATGCTGACCTATTCCAAGTCAAGTGATATGTGTGGCATCCTTTATTGCTTTTCGCCGGTAACAGGTGAACTATATTCCGTTATAGATACCGAACTGATTTCTAAGAAGAGCGTCATCGTGAAAACACTGAAAGAGCATTACTCTTTTCTTGATGACCCGGAAACGGGGCTAACGTACTATTACAACAAGGACAAATCCCTTGCTATCATTATCTCGGATTACGATAAGACATATTGCAATGTGACTTATACGAAAGTAACCCAGTAAAGCCACTATCTGAAATACGGTCATCATAGATACATAACTCTCTATGGTGGCTGTTTTCTTTTATCCTGACGGCCATTCCTTTTGTAGTAGCAGACTGCATTTAAGTCTGCATTCTTACCCAGTTCTACAATCTATACTAGTTCCTCCCAATTAAACCAACTGACGCTTTCCATCGAACAGCGGCATTATCCTTGCCGTATCTTCCTTATCCGATTTCTCATTGGCGACAATCAATCGCCAGCACTTTCTTATACATCTCTAACAGCCTTCGGTTTCCGTAACCTTTCATCGGTGTGCCATACCTTTAACCTTGATCCGACAAATACCATTCTTACATTTCAGCATACCGGCATTTGAACCGATGAGCCATCACCTTTTTCTTTTCGGCAGCAATAGATATGCCAGTGTTTGGTAGCCTTATCTTAAGCTGAACGAGCAATACCATCCTCGAAATTTTTCACCCAAATATTCCGAACAAAGTTACAATCCTTTTTCTCGATGCAAATTTAGAGTGCAGCGCCACTGTTACTGTGGCTACGGGTCGATTTGATAATCTAGCACAATAGGCTCTTTGTCAGAATCTTCCTTTATATGGATATAAAGAGTATTCAGCCGTTTCTCTTGTTTGTCCCTCTCTCTACACTCTCTTGAGGCATCATAAAAATTAATTGTATAACTTTTAAATATTTGTTCAGATGAAAAATTCTTTCGAAATCAATGGTTTTGTAGCTTCTACAGCTGAAGTAAGAACGTTTACCAACAGTTCACTTGCAAAGTTTCCTATCGCTGTATCACGAGAAGAAAAGATCGGTGACAGTACATCACGTGTCAGCGCACTAATCGGATGCGAAATGTGGCGTAAGAATGCTGAATCAGATTCTTTCAACCTTCTTGTAAAAGGCGCACACCTTCAGGTATCTGGTTACTTTCAGCCTCAGACTTGGACTGATAAGAATGGTGTCAAGCACAACAGAGTTGTCCTGATTGCTACCGAAGTAGCTGAAATTCCTTAAAAGGAAGATACAGCTAAAGCAGGATAACACCTGCTATACTTCGACTAGAGAAAGCGGTCATTTGATCGCTTTTTCTTTTGGTCGGTCAATACCCATTTATACACTTTGTTGTTCCAATTATAGAATAAAGGCTAGGCATATATATTGGCATATCATATTTCATCAGCATACTATTAAGCCTTTGTGCCTCTCATTTCCCGCTGCAAAGGTATGTATGCTACATTTCCACCAATGAATCTTGGGATTTTTTGTTTTTCCTACGGAAAAAAACACGCAAGAACCCCTGGCTTGAAAATTTTCAGCGAACCTTATTGGGCATCGTAAATAAGGAGGCTTAACAAACCTCATAGTATAAATCTTTAAATATTATATGATATGTCCAATTTGTGTATGACCTCATATGTAATAGAGGGAAGTAAATCTTCAATCGAAGCTTTACACAATCAGTTCAGAAAAGTTCTTGCTACTGACCGCAGTGAGTTCGCAGACCGACGAGGTACATATTTGCCTCAGAGTTCATGGCTTGGTTATGTTGTTAAGGACATCTTGCTATTAGAGCCAGACAAAGACAATGTTTGTTGTCGTGGTAGTATTTGTTACCTCGATGATAAAATCACCATTGATGGGGATAATTCAGCATATTTTCGTTTGGAGACTGAGACTGCTTGGTGCGACCAACGCAAGATGTTCTATCTGCTTTCTGAAAAATTCGATGTGGAAGTACATTTCATTACAGAGGAATTTGGTTGTGGTATTTGGCAGAAAACCGATGGAAGTGATAGATGGTTTCCTGAATGTTATCTGCTTGATGACACAGAGGTTGATATGAACTACTATGAGACTTTTGAACAAATGGCAGAAGCAATTGAAGAGTTGTGTGGCGAAAAGCCTGAGAAATTCGAGGATGCAGAGGGTATTCTTAGTAAGTATGACCTTGACGAGCACATTTTTGCACATGAAGTTGAATACACTTCACTATCGGATTTCTAAAAATGATTATTAATGATTAATGCTAAATATTATGCACTCAAAGATTTATCAGATTACAGAAGAGAGAATTGAAAATGATAATTTCATTACCGAGCGTACTTTTGATGATGGTCATTATGACTTCTATGATTATTGCGCCGAGATTACAGATGAAGAGAGGAGTCATGCGATTGACTCTTTGGTAAAGAACTTATTGCCTACAGGTATGTTTTCCTTAGTTGATAACGAAAATGACACTCTTGTTTACAATGGTGGTGCTGATGAATGGAAGGAAAATTGGGTAAAGCAAATTCAACTTAAAGCACTTGCCATCACACCACAGAATGTTACAGACTGGATTGGAGAGGCTTACTCACTAGAAAAAGAACTAGTTAATCCTTTGGACGTTGGTTCTCGCTTTGTTACAGACACCTTTCCTTCAACCGATGCTCAGCAATCAGGCGATTTTATGAAGATGATTTGCAGTTTAAAACCTGGAGCGAAACTCTATATTGGTGGCGTGCTGGATTTTCATTGGTAGAAAACATATTCTCTTGAAAACTTTCCCGATTACTTCAATGTGGTCGGGATTTTCTTTTTTTAGATGTTGTGCTTCTTAATACGAATTGCCAATAGTAGGCAGGAGCTCTATGGTGTTTTTGAAAAGAGCAAATTTTTGAGTTGATAGTTGGATGTGATAAATCAACTATCAACTATCTCACTGCGTATATCTGTTATAACTGCCGGTGGCAGGTATGGTCGTTTCCTTTTATATAGCTATAGAAATTCTGGTTGGCTTGACTTCTATGAATGGAAGTCAGATCCTTTCCCTTTTCTAGTTATTATCCATTCTTTCGTTATAGACACGTCCCACCTCGTGGCGAGATGGCGGAACTGTTTGGCTATATACACCTCGTTGCAGTCGGAGAATCTATCCAAAGCTCAAACGCAAAGAGGCTATCATTTATGCACGTTGGACGTTCTGGGCGAATGCTCGCTCATCACTTTTTTCCAATGTGTATGCATTATCGCCACATTGCTGTTTGTTTGAGCTGCCAGTCGCGCTATCTCGCTATACCCACCCGATTTCCTTTTATATGCTCCACTTATATTGCTTTGCTTATAGTCCAGTTCTATAGTTCTGATCTCATCATATCACACCTAACAAAGCGGATTTTTCTACAAAGGTATTAAGTGGCATTGCCCAAACATCAAATCTTGAAACCAGTGCCTTTGGAAATCTTCCTCTCATGAATGCGAGCGTATTTCCATATCCAGATTTGCCTTATTGGTGCCACTCCTTTGTGATGCAGAAAAATCGCCCTTGTCAGGTCAGAAAGACTTGAAAGAAAGGAAAAAATAAATTTTCAAGGCTATGGCACAAGTTAATGAGACAATCAAAAGATTTTGGAACAAGCACATCGTTGCTTTCTATCCATACGTTCCCGCACGTTTCAAAAATGTTAGCGAGGACATCAAGCAATATAGGGAGTTGGTTTATTCCTTCAAATCGGGTGAACGATACGAGGAAGTGGCTCAGCTTACCGCCCACAAGCTCAAAGAAGAGTTTGGTGACAAGGTCACAGAAATAGTGTTTGCTTGCATCCCGGCATCATCGGCAGAGATGAATGAACTGAGATACAAGAAGTTCGGTGAGAGAGTTTGCGAACTCAGTGGCGCAGTCAATGGCTATGAACATATGAAAGTAGTAGCTGATAAAAAGGCTATCCATGAAAGCCGAGAGAAACGCTCAAAGCAGACTGATATAATGCAGAATATTGATATTGACGGAGAATGGTTTCGTAACCGCTCAGTCGTGACAATGGATGACTGCTTGACATCGGGCAAATCATGGACTGCACTAGGTAGCAAATTGGAAGAGTTTGGCGCAGAGATACTAGCCGGTTACTTCTTATCAAAGACAACTTATAAATTTCAATAGTATAATGAACAATTTACATTCAAAAACAATCGCTTTTACGGGACATCGCTTTATCCCATTTGAGATACAACCCAAATTGAAGAGTCTGCTCAAACAGAGTATTGCCAACATCTACAAGCAAGGCTATTATACCTATTATTGCGGTATGGCAATGGGCTTTGACCTTCTAGCGGCTGAACTCATTACATCTATGAAAGAGCAAGGCTTTCCAAATTTGAAGTTGGTTGCAGTAGTGCCATACAGAAACCAAAGCGAAAGATTTTCTCAGCGTGACAAGCAACGTTACGACAGCGCATTAACCAAGGCTGACGAAGTGATTGTGCTCAGTGAGAATTACACCCCAAGGTGTTTTCTGCAACGCAACGATTATATGCTAGATCATGCTAGTTGTGTGTTTGCTTACCTATCAAGGACAGACAGAGGTGGAACATACTACACTTGTAAAAAGGCTGTGAATAGACGTATTAGCGTGGCAAATTTCTTCTCAGAACAACACCCTCAAAGAAACAATAATCACTTCACTCAATAATTTCTCAACATGGAAAAAGAATATATTATGGACGTGGCTCAGACTATCAAGAGCCAATTGTTTGGTACAACTGAAATCAGTGTACTAATGTCATGGGGCATTGAAAAATTCATTGCAACCGAGTACAAGGATATGCCAGCATTGAAATTTAAGGTAAACGGCAGATTATTTAACGGAATAGTTCTTATCGCACTCGACGGCAGTGATTACTATGAAATCTATCTAATAGATAAAAATGGCAGTAGATGTATTTGTGAAGAGGCGTGCTTCGATGAAATGGTCAGCATCATAGATGAAACATAGAACGCGGAACGGATATTGAAGAATACAACAAGTTCTGTGGTCAGCAAGTAATAAGTATCTAAGTCCAATGCCTATCAAAAGAAATCGCCATCAGAGTTGTTCTGGTGGCGATTGCCTATGTTTATGCTATGGCAGTTACCTGCGGAAATCCTTTTATATCGGTGGTTTGATTGGAATCGTTAATCCCAATCAGCAAAGTCGTCTGCATCCCAAACCATCCTTGGAAGGTCCGGGTAATAATCTCTTTTATTTGGGACAGTATCATCCTCTTTTTCACAGTTACAATGTCCGCACTGGCAGTGATCGTGTTGACACTCGCCACCGCAAGTACAGCTGCATTCCTCTTTTATATTATCTTCAAAATCCATTTCTATTGCGCTTTTAACAAAACGCCTACAAAGGTACAGCCTTTTTACTATTGAGCCAAGAAACAATCCCCATCAAAACTACAAAAATGCCTTCATTTTTATGCTTATCCGACAAAATTACCCCAAAACACACCTCTTATCCGATAAAATTGCTTATTTTTGCACTAAATAATTACTGATAAAGGAAAATTATGGCAAAAAATAAAAGCTTGGCTAATGTGACGGAGATTGTTATGGCAACGTCTAATAAGTCATTGTCTCTACAAAGAACGTCGATGATAAAGGAAGGCCTTCTTCGTAAGATAGCTCCTAAGATTTATACAACAAATCTAGAGGATGAGCCTGATGTAATCATACGTAGAAATGTTTTTTATATACTTGGGCAGCTCTATCCTCAAGCTGTAATTAGTCATCGTTCTGCCTATGAGCTCAAACCAACCGAAGATGGAGATATTTATCTTACCTATACCTATTCGAAAAATATAACATTGCCGGGGTTGAAAGTTCACCTAATGGAAGGTCCCAAAGGAACAGAACATGATATGCCATTCATTGAGAATCTGTATATTTCAAGTTCAGAAAGACGTACTTTGGAAAATCTTCAAAAAGGTCGTATGAGAGGTAAATCTTCAAAATGTCTCCCACGAACAAGTATTGAGGAGTTTCTTGAACGTATGCTCCAAGTTAATGGTGAAAGTGGTTTAAATGCTTTTCGAGATAAAGCTAGGGCTGTTTCTAAGGAATTGAATATGGAAGAAGAGTTTGATACACTGAATCACATTATTGGTGCTATACTTTCAAAGAAGCCTTCAGGAATATTGACTTCTGCAAGTGCTCAGGCTAGAGCTAAGGGAGAACCTTTCGATAGTGAGCGTATTAGATTGTTTTGTGTTCTATTCGAAGCCCTGCACAATACACCTCTTCCATTAATTGACGAACCGAATGTTGAAAATGCAGCTTTCAGAAATTTTGCTTTCTTTGAAAGTTACTTTTCCAATTATATAGAAGGAACAGAATTTGAGATTGAAGATGCTCGTACGATTATAGAGACAGGACAGCCATTACCAGCTCGTAATGCAGACTCTCATGACGTTTTAGGAACATTTCAATTAGTAGCAAGTCGCCGAGAAATGAGACGAACTCCTTCTTCTAGTGATGAACTGATAGAGTTATTGCAAGACCGTCATAGAATATTAATGGCAGCTCGACCAGATAGAAATCCCGGCATGTTCAAGATGCAAAATAATCATGCTGGCGACACGCATTTCGTGGATTGCACTTTGGTTAGGGGGACACTTCGAAAGGGATACGAGTTTTATCAAGCTCTTGAGCATCCTTTTGCAAAAGCGCTTTTTATGATGTTTATGATAAGTGAAGTTCATCCATTTAATGATGGAAATGGACGTATTTCAAGAATTATGATGAACTCAGAACTAGTAGCTGCTGACCAATCGAAAATTATTATTCCAACCGTTTTTCGAGAAGATTATCTTAATGCACTACGTAGGCTAACACGCAAAGGAGATCCATCCGTTGTAATTAGGGCTTTATCTAGAGTGAGACAATTTAGTGCAAATATAACCGGTGACGATTTTGATGTTACTCGAAAATATCTTGAGAGTTGTAATGCTTTTAAGGATGGAGATGGTTACATTTTAAGATTTTGAATCAAACAATATAAGGCAGAACTGGAATTATCTGGTTCTGCTTTTTCTTATCCTACAAAAATACCCGCAAATAACGTTCTTATCCTACAATTTTGCCCATAGAGGACTCCCAAATTATATTTAACCTACACTTTTGCCTACTTGCATCAGCCACCACAAGATTGGTTGTCAGCGGATCTAATCCACGCTTTACACATTCTACCGATGCGAAGAACGATTTAAGATCTATAGCGATATATGTTCTACTGTCCTGACTAGGCATTTTCGTTTTCTGATGTTCTTTTCTTGATTGGTCCTCTGGTACGGCCTCTATCAAGTTTTACACCTGCGTTGTTTAAAATGGTGAAGATTGATGTCTTACTTCTGAGGCCACTGGCGGCAATAATCTTGGATAATGAACAACCGCTCTTATACATATTAATGATTGTCTTGTTACGCTCCAATCGTGAAATTCCTTTAGCGGATTGTACAAGTGGTTTATGTTTAAGCTTATTCAGATGGCTTGCTGAACGTCTTACTGCTGCAACCTCTGCTGATAATGCACCGAGCATGTTGAGTATATCAGAAGTTCTTGTTTCCGGGAATAGAACGTTCAGAGAATCAATCCTGTCATGGATGGATATGATACGCACGCCTTTTATACGGCATATCTCAATGAAGATAGCCAGTTCACGAGGGCCACGAAGTGCATTGCTGAACTTACTTACGACAAGTTCATCACCTCTACACATGTTATCAATGATATGCTTCCATTCAGGACGCAGTTTCTCATGGGTAGCCTGTTCTTCTGCTATACGAAAGCATCCATAATCAGCCATCCATTTCTTATCATCATTCAGAGTATCAAATTGTGGAGCAAGCCACACATATCCTATTTTTGCCATGATAGTTCGTTTAAGTACTGCAAAGGTACAATAAATTTATGAGTTCAGTTTTGTCATATTTATAAACTTATTGTCAGTGAGGCTATTTCTTGATAATTTGAGCATGATTGGGCGAAACGACCACGCTCTAATGGCGATTTGAACGGTATTCGTGATACTATTCTTATTCAACAATATAACGAGTAGCTATATTTCGGTAATTGTAGTTGCTGTACGGCTTACAACAACTATTAAATGGGTGTATCTTTTCTGTTTTTAGGTCAGTCACTTATGTCGAAAATACTAATTTATGAACCGCAGAGTTCAAAGGTTAAATATTTTGTAATACAGATAGTTAGCTATACGTATTTGTGGTTTTGTATGTAACTTTGCCCCATATGATAATCGTGACAGATGGACTCATGATGGCAGTCCATTCAGAACATGCCAGGCACACTAGTCAGCAGACTATATGCAACGAGTATTCAGAGTTCAGCAATTTACGATTTTTACAAAGATAATAAGTGAACCAATAAATACAGCAATATGATAGAAGAAGCTATTGAAAGTTTTAAGATAGTGGCTCCAATGTTGGTGCCGGAGATGTTCAGCATAAACAATATCAAGGATGTAGAAATGCGTGAGGATGATGCTTTGTTGTCATACTCTATACCCAAACCCTTAGACTTTGAGGAAGTTCTCAATGCGTTGGAGGATCAGATGGAGTTCATCCTGCTTTACTATCATCAGGCTGTAAACGGAATCGTATTCGGTCAGAGCTGCTGTGCTTATTCCAACCCCAAGTATGGCCACATGATTAAAATCAATGCTTGCACCAATGCCAATGGTATGTGTGATAGTATTGACGTGACTCTCTACGATTCGCTTGACTTTATGTGCCAAGAGATTCTGGAGGAACTACGCTTGAAGAGTGAACGGGGCAGTTTCCTTTATCATAAGGAAGAGTGTGATGTAATGAGTGACTTCCTGTAAATATGAAAAGTGAGAACTGGAACGAGATTCAGAATCTCATTCGCAAGTACCGAACATGGATAGATGTACTCGATACAGACAAGGGCGAAGACTTCTATTTCGTGGTCAGTGGTACTATACGGATTTGCCACCAGAGAGTCCTTCGACTTGTTACCAAATGGCCTTTCAAGAAATATCCCCGTGGTCATGTGTTCATCATTCCCGAATACGAACTTGACAAAGCCATTCGTCATGAAAGGCACAACAAACATTTCACGACAAGAATGCTTAATTGCAAGCCCACACCGCAGGACATAGAACTGATAATTCACAAAGCTTCATTGGGTCACATAAAGCTCAACCTCGAAGTTTACTGATTAATCGTCATCTTAAATTATTCATCAAATAAACGTTGTAATTATGATTTGGAGTATCGTCTCTTTAATTTACCCTATCCTTATTCTTACAGTTGCCATGTGCTATTATAAGAAGGACGGAAGGCTGATGAAAGCCTTTTATGTACGCATGGCGTATCATGATGTAGCTCGCCGGTTCTACGTGCTTGCTGTGATGATGTTGCTACTGGTATATCTGTTTATTCAGACAAGATGCAGAGTCAATGTCATCGAGACATTTTTGCCACTAACACTTTCAGCCGTCCTGATCAGACACCAGTTGGCAGAATTGCTTTTCTACTTCTTGAAGAAACGAAAGGTAATGATTGCAACCAATACCTTGGCACTGGCAGCTATATTCACTCCGCATTTATATCCGATGGCTGTAACACTCGCCATTATGCTGACTGCTGCAATTTTCTATCCATCCAAACAGATACGTAATTTGATGGCAGGTCCACAGGCTTTCCGAATGCTTATGTTCGACAAATCCGAGATAACACAGAACTACTATTGACCAGGACAAAACAACACAAAAACAACAGACGAGCCTATCTGATATTGCCACAACCTCATGGCATATTGGATAGGCTTTCCATATCATAAACCAACAACAAAAACAGAAAAAGATGAATAGTGATCTTTCCTACGAAATCAGTCATGTCGTGGTGACTCCACGATTGATGAAACTATTGAACCAAAGACCTAAAGGCCGGTATTCACGTTCAGATGCTTACTTCGACCTACTGGGCAGAGCCATGGTGAAGAAGCCGTTTTCGGTACTTCCCAAAACAGCATCTGCCGAATTGCTTGCAGAGTTCGATACCACCATTACCGACCTTGCCGAGAAATGGAATTGGCAGCGTTCTACTGTCCGTGACTTCCTGAGTGAACTGTCGGCAATTGGACAGCTTGAACGAGAGGATTCCTACAAGAACATGACCATCACATTCGATGCTCTCAAATTTGGATGGAAGCAGCAGACGGTGGATGCTTCATCTATTCCTTCTATTCAGGGGAATGACTGTGACGCATCTTTGAATCTGGCAGAATCACCACAAGAAGCAGCTGTCGGTTCATCAGCAAAGGCTACTGGCAATTCTGTTGGTAAGGCTAGCGTTCATAAGGAGGCAACACTCATGGTTGATGCCAAAGAATCTGAAATGGTCAGCTCTCAGCGTAAGTACTGCCGTGTACTATTCGATGAAATATTCGCCGATATGAGCGAGCTAATCAGAGAGTGGACATACACTCCAAAGGTAGAACATGCGCTTTACAGAGCTTACTACAACGTCTGTGGTGGCAATCGTGAACGCTGGCAGGAATACATCTCCAGAATCCCCGATGATGATACGCTGTCTCTTACCATATATAGTAATGAAGCCATGCGTTCTTCCGCCGATAGACTGGAGTCCTTTTTTATCCGTTTCGGCACTTGCGTTAATCCATCTGATAAAACCGTGTCTGACCACGAGTAACCCATTGTAGATTTCCACGCTTCACCCTTATGCGCTTCGCTGTCTCCAATCCGTACCCTTATACCATGCTGGTTAATTCCCTTATATCGGTATGGATGGAAGACAGTCGTCGATAGAGCACGGGCTCGCCCGATTGCTCATATAAAGTTAGGGATGGGTAGCCTAATCCCCTTTGGTGGCAGAGCCACAAAGGAGGTTTACCGGTAGGCAGCAAGCTGGGAATTTACTTAAAATGCTGATATTAATGGCAAAACAGGTATTTGATTGTCGCCCGGGAAAGGGTTTTACAACGGCACAAAGCAATGAACACCAACGCCGTTGGACAGAGAAAGGTTGGGGCTTTGCACTCAGTAAAGGTAACTATGACAGAACACGGGAGCATCTGAATTTTGAGATACGAAAAGGTGGCAGGATACAAGCGATTGATAAGTCTCAAAGTATTCCTGAGAGAATGAAGGAGAATCTGGCCGCTCGTGGCATAAAGGATCCGAATGAAGGTAGGGAAGAGCCGTATTACAGAACCACAGTGAACATCATCTTGGGAGGAAGTCGTGAGCGTATGCGTGAGATTGCTTTTGGTGACCAGCAGGTGGATTATAATGTTGGTGCGGATAATAGTGATGTTGTTCGCACAAAGTATATTGAGCAGTGGGCTAAGGATATGTATAAGTTCGTTGCTGATAAATATGGTGAGGATAACATCATCGGATTTTATGTGCATTTGGATGAAACCAATCCACATTGTCACTGTACGCTATTGCCACTGGATGAGAACCAGAAGTTCGCCTACAAGCGAATGTTTGCCGGGAGCGACAAGTATGAGTATTCTCGTATCACATCAGAGATTCATGATGAACTAGCTAAGGTAAATGCCAAATGGGGACTTGAACGTGGTGACAGGATTGCTGAGACAGGTGCCCGGCATCGCAGTACCGAAGAATACAGGAGACAACTCACTCATGAATGCTCGGCACTGGAGAAAGACATCGAGAGCAACAAGGCAAAGCTTCATGCACTTTACATGGAGATTCATCTGGCGGAACGCAGGGTGAAAGGTCTTACTACTATGATTGCCAATCTCAAAGATAAAAAAGCTACCATCGAGGCGGAACAGAAGCGTCTTGCTGATGAATTGTCCAATGGCAGAGGTAATGCAGATGCCATTCGTGACCAGATTAAGAAGCTCGACATTCAGCTTCAATCAGTCATCACCTCACTGGCAGACAAGAATGCTAAACTTGACGTAGCTGTTCAGCAACGAGACAAGATAGCGGAGGATATTCAGGAGATGCGTACACAGCGTGACCAGATTAAGAAGCAGCTCTATGATGTTGCTGACCAAATGGAGGAACAGATACGCTATCGCTTGAAAGATGCTGTCATGAGTGATGTGGTTTCTCATTTCCAAGATGCCTTACCACAAATGACGTTCCGTGACTTGGATGTTTTCGACGGTTCGCTGTTGGCAGATATGGCTACTCGTGGCGAAGAGATTCTGACGTGTGCCATGTATCTGTATGGTGGAATGATGGATAATGCGACCACGTTTGCCGAAGGTCATGGTGGCGGCGGTGGCAATAGCGATTTGCCTTGGGGACGTAAGGAAGATGAAGATGACCGTGCATGGGCAATGCGTTGTATGCGCATGGCTCACCGAATGATGAAACCATCAAGCTCTAGACGTATGAGACGATAAGCATTATGGAACGGCACTGAAGCAGACAGAGTTTAGTTTCAGAGTTCAGTTTGCCGAAATATTTGAATTACGGTTAAAATCAGGAGCTTATATGCTGATATATTCTTCTGCCGGCAAAATGTGCTGTTCCTTTGCATCAGTTTTAAGAACGAACACAAAACGACACATGATAAAACGACTACTATTGATATCTACAGTCTGCTTCTCGCTCACAGCACAGGCTGCTAATTTGGACCATGAAATGGCTGATACGGTTTCCATTTCTGGAACAACAGGAAGTGAGCAGTGGCTTCATAGATTGGAGCCAACGTATCTGAGAAACGTAACTCTCACATCCGGATTCCGTGACAATTGGTTTGTTACTGTCGGTGGTGGCGTGTCGGCTTTTGCCGGCAGTCCACTCGGATGTGAGGATTTATTTGGACGCATCAAACCAACCTTAAATGTGCAGGTCGGCAAATGGTTTACACCTGCCATCGGTACCCGTGTGTCTTTTCAGGGATTCGATCTCAAGAACTCTGAATTGCAGAATGCCGGTTATAAGTTGGCACACGCTGACTTGATGTTTGATGTGGCCGGTTACTTCAATAAGGCAAGAGATGAGCCACGCTGGGGAGTAGTTCCCTACATTGGCTTGGGGCTAATCCACAACGAGGATAATGGGAACAGTCCTTTCTGCTTTTCTTACGGCTTAATGGGACGTTATCGTCTTACTCAGAGATTATACCTATCCATGGAACTTGGCGGCACCACCACATTTAAAGATTTTGACGGCCGCGGCGCTTCCCGAGAATTTGGTGATAATTTGATGAGCATTATAGCAGGTCTATCAGTGACCCTTGGTAAGAATGGTTGGAAAAAGGTTGTGGATGCCAAGCCTTATATGAAGCAGAATGATTGGTTGATGGCTTATTCACATTCGTTGGATGCTCGCCATAAACAGGATTCAAAGGCACTTGCTGAGATGCGAAAGATTTTGGAAATAGAAGGTCTGTTGGATTATTACAGCGGTAGTAGTGATAAGCATAAACATACTCGAACTTATCCAAAGAATGACTACAATGGTCTTAATTCATTGATGAATCGAATTGGTAATGGCAAGGATTTTATTTCAAAGTCTCACGATGGCAGTAACCACAAGAAACAGGGCCTTGGTGATGGCATTTCTTCCAAGCCTTCCGATGGTGAGTCATGGAATGAATATCTACTAACGATGAACAAAAATCGAGAGTGTATCGGTTCGCCAATCTATTTTTTCTTTAAGATAGATACCAATGAACTTACTGACCGCAGTCAACTAATCAATCTGGAGGAGATTGCTCGTGTAGCTAAAAAATACGACCTACATATTCGTATCACAGGTGCAGCCGATGATGCAACAGGTACTGAAACTAGAAACAATGAATTAAGTGGCATTCGTGCTCAGTACATTTATAAACAACTCGTTTCAAAAGGTATGAATGCAGACTATATTGCACAAGTATCCGTTGGCGGAATCAATGATTTCAAGCCAATCGAGGGCAATAGATTCACGAAAGTGGAACTATTCTTTGAACCGAACAACTAACACGTTTTTTTATTTTTTTTGAGTGAGAGCTTGCCTGTGAAGGTGGGCTCTTGCTTTTTTATATTTTCTGCTTAAAACGTATGCTTTATAATATAAAAAAACTAATTATGCAAGTATTTTTGCATATTTTATGAAGATAGTTGAAAAATGTTTGATGTGTTTGGCTAATTATCATTATCTTTGCGTTAAATTCAATTTTTAATTTGGATATGGCAGAAATTAATAGAATTAAAGTTGTACTTGTAGAAAACAAGAAAACAAGTAAATGGTTAGCCGAGCAATTAGGAAAAGACCCTGCAACTGTCTCAAAATGGTGTACTAATACGTCTCAACCTAGCATTGATACATTTTTGGAGATTGCAAGACTCTTGAATGTAGACATAGAAGAATTGCTACTGCCGCAAGCAACAACAAAGGAGGCTATTTGAAGCCTCCTTCATTCTACCTCGTTAACTAAAAATAATACATAAGAAATCAAAATCCTTTATGAGTAAATCCTTTATAGAATATCTGATTGAAGGAGATAATTATCCAGAATCTGGATCTGTATCTTTCACCACGTCTGATCATGTTCGTTTCCAAAATGGTCAAGATGTTTCAGGGCATAACTATAATTGTAATCGCAAATTTGTCATTGAAAAGAATATTCAAGACAATGAGGGTTACACTGTAACGTTATATAATTTAGATGGAATACATCCTCTATGGCAAAACAATGTACAAATGGCACCAAAACAAATGCGAATTGTTTCTGTCGATAATAATGTGATAGAAATGCGTGGATATGGATATGACCAATTAGGTGCTTCATTTGAAGATTATGGCGTTTTTATTCTAATATCAAATGGCGAAATTGAACGCTTACAACTAAATATGCTTGATCGTAACACAAGTATAGTATATTTAAAATCATTAGTGTCCACTAAAAATGTGGACGATTAAAAATTAAATAAATTTGGTTCACTTGAACCGCATCGATCTTTGTCATTTTTGAATTTAGCCTTATCAAAGAGATTTGTCAAATGGGTTTTGTCAGTAAGTGAAATACTTAAAATCTGCAGTACCTCGTAAGTACTTCTTTCTAGTTTCATATCATGCTGTACAATAGCCACTAGACAATATGCACTAATAGCAGAATATATCTGAATTCGAACTGCATTCTGGGTTGTTCCCCAGAATTTTTTAATCTTTAGGTGTTGCTTAAGCCATTTGAAAAACAGTTCAACTTGCCACCTATTTTTATAAAGTTCTGCAACCTGAATAGAGGTTAAATGCATGGCATTGGTTAAGAACATGAACTCTCGTTTCTGTTCATCATCCCAATAACGTACAAGCCTCAGTTCATTAGGATAATGCTTTTGGGGGTAGTACCCAATTAACTCTATTCTAGCATCGGATAATACATTCTTTGGCATACGACGCTTCCATTGGATCGTTTTGTATTTCAGATTCTTTTTGGCTCTGATAACAAAATATGACTCAATTGTTTCTATTTTGAATAAACGCTTAAAGTCATTATATCCACGATCAAAGATGTAGTATGAGCCTACTTCATAGGGGATTACATCCATCGCCTTTGAATCATGAACTCTTGCATCTGTGATATGAAAGAATGCTGGAACCTGAGTTTCCACATCATAAAGAGTATGCATTTTAATGCCGCCTTTATGTCTGCGGAACTTTGCCCACCAAAATACATTTAAGCATAAATCTATTGTCGTGGAATCAAAGGCATATACGTTACCATCAAGTCTGAAGATATTAACGGCACGTTTCTTACGTGCTTCATCGACGAGATAATAAGCAAAATCTTCAAAGATTCTGTAGTCTCTATTTTGATTAGCTTTTGCAAGATTACTTTTAGTTACATTACGACCAAGTCCCAGATGATATGTCTTATTGGCATGTGCCTCTATTGCAACTATTAAGTCACGTAGACTCTCCCGATTGCAAAGTTGACCAAACATCAATGTTAGGAGTTGATTCCAACAAGTAAAGAACTTCACATACTTATCTCCATCGTATTTTGCTACGATTCGATTAAACTTACTTCTGTTGAGAAATGCAGTCAGTTGAGCGAAAACGTATTTATCTTGAAACATATGCTATTCAATTAAGAATGCAAAGTAACAGAATCAAGTCCGTTCGCTCGAATAATCGTTGTATAAGACTAATATTCAATCATTTCAAAGAACTCTTTGCGTTTTTTAGTGGACGCTTATGATTTAAAATAACAACATAATAACAAATATAAATATGGCAGATTTAGATATAAGATCCGATGAATCAAATCTCTACAGCAATATTGAAGGCAGTGAAATACTTCCTTTATTTGTGAGATACAAGAGCGAAAATGCCAAATATCATGATAGTACATCATCTGTGCCTTTTGCCGATATTGTTGCTGAATTATCAGGTGTACATACATGCTATTTTATTCATCGAAAGCAAAAGGGTAAAAATAAAGTATATGATGAATTGACTATAAAACTTGATGATATATCATATTGTCTAACAGCAAAATTATCGCGAGATGAACTTACTTTGTTCTCTCCTCAATTGACTACAAAGAACATGGTTCTGCCAGATGAGAAGGAACAATATGAAGTGAAAAGATGTGAAGTTAAATTTGTCGATTTTTATGATGACACCCTAAAGTTATTTAGCGGTACTAGTCCCTATTGGCTAGGACATATTAATGACGTTAAAGATTTCTTAAGTGATTGTTTCTCACTTCCAATTCCTCCTATTGAAATTAAAATCGAAGAGGATAAAGAAATGTGGCAGTCTTATCTAGAAGGCTTAAATGAGTTATTGGCGAATAAAAGAGATTTAATTAAAATTCATTCTGTTATCAGACAGAAAGGCGGTCAATTGAAATTAATATTTGATATGGATAGTTATGCCCAAAACTTGAAGAATGCCGTATCAGATAAACTTAGTGAAGATTGTGAGCAGGACTTTACAATAGCGATGGAAAATGGCGAATGTTTAATTTCCTTTGAGAATTATCAATCATTGGCTGAAGAGACTATTGAAAGTATTAAAACCATCGGAAAGGATTATTGTTATTCAGCTGAATCTATGCCGATAAATACTGTAACTGGGAAAATAGCTATAATTTCAGATTCCGTTGAGCTAGAAAAACTCAAAGAAAATATTGACAGAGAATTACATGAATTTGATGTGACGATAGATAAAAATGAAATTGGTGAGTTTAAACTATCTTCCGATGATGACATTACATATCTTCAAAAAATCGTTGAGACGCATTATCAAGGTATAGCTGAAGTCATATCAACTACTAGATTGGTAATGCCTTTATCGCCATCTGTAGAAGGTCTTGACATAGACAAACTAAAGGGTAATATCCCTGAAAATACAACAATTTCAACTCATGGGAAGCACTTTGTAGTTTCATCAAAAAGACCACTTGATGTAGATTTAGAGATTTTTAGTAATCTGCGATTTGCAAGTTGCATGATTAGTATTTCGCCCGAAAAAATTGATAATACTATCGAGATAGAAGGTGCTGTTATAAAAGGAAATGCCTACCAATGGATTGAGAATAATTTTTCAAACCTAAAGGGATTAGGCTACCTTTTTAATGAGGTCATAAAAAAATATCCAGATCAATATGTCAATAGTGTGTTTCATTATGCATTTGCTCCACAGATTAACAAGAAAGCTCTCCAAGAGCTAAAGCTTAAAAACTATGGAAAACAGTCTGTTTCCATTGATGTTCCACGCTCTTGTGTCGTTTTTAGCCCTCAGTCAGAAGAAGATTATAATACGATGAAAAATGATATATCTATTCAATTGGACAATTATGATATATTGTTTGAATCTCCTATTTATACACCTACAGCAAAGATTGAGTTTCTAAGTGAAAATGAAGATTATCGTCGTGGCATATTCGAAAAGGTTAATATTGCCCTTATTGATAAAAGAAGTCAATTTGTAAAAAATAAACTGAGTCGTGATGCTAAAGAATTATTATTCGAATTTAGGTTTGATGATGTAGAAGAAAGAGATGAAATAGAAAAAATACTGGAGGACTCTCTCAAACTAATTCATGGTATTAGGCTCAGTTATGATGATGACAATAAAAAAGGAATTACAGAATGGTCTTTGACTGAAGATCCTTCATTGCTGCAAGAATTAGATAGAAAATTACAATCTGATTTTAGAAATGAAAACGTGAATTTTATCAATGGAAAAGGGTATGATAAGATGAACGAAGTTGACGAAGAAGAAGTAAGTAAAAGCTACTTATCTAAGGAACGTATTATCAAAAGACAAAAATTTTCTTATCTAAAATCAAAGAGTTACAATTTAGGTACCTGCGTGCGGCGATGTAGGGATTATGCGATAGTTGAACCAGAAGATGATATGGCAGAACTTCTTGAAAGTAAAGAGTTGAAGATAAAAGAGGGCGATTACATTCAATTTCCTGCTATGGGTGAAACAATGGAACTAAAACGCCAAAGTAACGCAATGAATCGTATCCTAAGGCCTGAAAGTAGGTATAATCATAGACCTATTAATCCTAATTTGCCAAACTTTATTTTTGACCCTAAATATGCTAGTGAAACAATAGCTAGTATATCTGATACAATGGAGGATATTAGGAGAAATAAGATTGGTAATCTAAATGAAAAGCAGTTGGAAGCTGTTACTAAATCTGTATTAGCTAATGATATAGCTTTAATTCAAGGCCCTCCAGGAACTGGTAAAACAACAGTAATTGCTGAAATTATTTGGCAGATAATTAGATATAATCCTGATAGTAGAATACTTCTAACTTCACAAACAAATTTGGCTGTTGATAATGCACTTGAAAGATTACAGGGACAAGCTGGTATTCGACCAGTTAGAATTGGCAAACCAGATAAACTTGAACCAGAAGGTCGTAGATTCTCTCTACCAGTAATAGATAGTTGGGCGAGAGACTCAAATAATAGTGAAGACAATGCTACCAAAATTTGGATAGAGCGAATTGCAGACAAGGTTTCTAACGATCCCAAATACTCAGAAGCTGTAGATTTATGGAAGAAAGAGTTAAACGAGAAGGATAAACACTCTAGAACAGAATTTAGTAGATTGTACAAAACCAACGTAAATCTCGTCGCTGCTACTTGTAGCATATGCGGTTCTGTTGATTTTATGCAATCCTATACCGATATGTTTGGAAGTTGCGAAAATTCTGATATGTATTTTGATGTTGTTATTATGGATGAAGCCAGTAAAGCAACACCACTTGAAATGGCTGTACCGCTGGTTCTTGGAAAAAAAATAATTATTATAGGAGACCATAAACAGTTACCTCCAATGATGGACGAGAATACAATAGATAGTGCACTGGAAAAAATGGGAAAAAGGGATTTGGCAGAAAAATTACGAAAAACAGATTCTCAGTTCAAGCGTTTGTTCGAATCCGCTTCTAAGGTAAGAAAAACAGTGGTCTCTACTTTGGATACACAGTATCGTATGCATGAGCAAATAATGAATACTATAAAACAATTCTATCAAGATGAATTGGCTCAAACAGGTGGCTTGAAATGTGGAATAGTTGATACAATGGATATTCCTGATTTGTCAAATAAGGGAAGTAGGTGGCATGGAATCTCTCTAAATCCAATAATTAATCCGGAAACTCATGCAGTATGGATTGACGTTAAAACTCCAGAAACCTATCTTAATCCAGGCTATAAAAACGAAGGTGAACTAAAGGCAATTGATTTTGTTTTAAAAGCTCTTCAGCAGGCTGACGGATATAAAGAATTCATTGATGCACAAATAAAACCAGAAGATAAAGAAATAGGAATCATTACATTTTATAGTGCTCAGAGTCGTGAGATAAAGAAAAAATATAAAGGCAGAAATTATAGAATGGATGTTGTAGACCGATTCCAAGGAATGGAGCGCAATATTATTATTGTTTCAACAGTAAGAAGTAATGCTAAAAATAATATAGGTTTTGCCAAAGAAATTGAACGTATTAACGTAGCATTCTCGCGTGCTAGACGTTTGCTGATTGTTGTGGGAAATAAGGAGCAATTTGAAAGTAATAACAATTACTCTGCTTCAATAGCAAATATGGAAACTGTAAGTATTGAACAATTAAAGGATGCAGTAAGATGAGCAAAATAAAAAAACAAGATAAAAAAACAACTACACAGAAAGTAATTGTTGAGCCAATAGGCAGTCGCATAGCTAAAGCTGTTTATGAGGCAAAAAAAATATCAGAAAGAATTTTTGGATATATTTCATATGATATAAATTTTATAAGAGCTACCTATACAGGTAAAACTCAACGTCCAGCTAAAATTACAGCAATCGAGAAAGGTATCGTTGGTATCATGTTGGTTGATGAAACTTCATCGTTTGTTAAAATTGGAACAATATTGGGCTTGGATGTTGTTAACGATAAAGCAGAGCAATCCCTTTTACGAACAGCAATTGAATCTTTGAAAAGTTTCAATGCTATTGAAGGAGATGATAGTTGTATGGCTCTTACTGATAGCGGTCGTGCTTATGCAGATAAAGGAGAACGTCCTGATACTTATACCAAATCATTCGATATATTTGTTGATCTGGCTCATCCATCATGGCTTGATATAAAAAACGGCATAGGTGATAATTCTAAGCAAGTATCAGAGATTAATACTCCATGTGAGGATATAAATCTCAGTATAGACCAAATAAAATCATATGCAGAAAAACAAGCCCAAGATGTACACTATCCGCAGAGTCGATTCTTGTTACAGAGTGCACACTGGACTGATGGTCATGCATCTTCATACAAAATCTATGTTTGTTTTGTCCAAAATGTTGCGAATAGTGAAGATGTACGTGCTTTTGTCTATGATGAGAATCTAAAAGGACTTAATAACATACTAGCAGAACATATAAACAACGACGAGGTATTAAAGTCAGAACTGCTCAATAACTGTATACGTTTAGAGTGTGAAAATGACGCCGATACAGTTGTACTCGAAGGTGAAGAATTGGAGATTGCCAAATTAGAGATTCCTGTAGAATTAAAACAGGCAGAGCAAAAGATGATAGACGAAGAGGCAGGGAATGAGTTGCCTATTGAAGATTATGATGAAGGTTCTGATTCAAAACCGGATAAGGATATTGCATTGTCAAAAGTTCCTGCCAGAAATCGTTTGCATAAAAAGGCCTTATATGATTCTCTTTCTTTTGAAATCGAATTGCAGAAGATTTTTACTGAAGATGAACCAGATGAAGTGTGGTTAATTAGTCCATGGATAAGAAAAGGAGCTTTTATTCATGATAGAGGTCCTATGATAGAAAATTTCTTAAAGGATGAATCCAAGAAAGTATTTATTGCATATTCTGAGCCTGCATCAAATAATGATGGAAAGCCTATGATGGATGAAGAAGTTGAACCTGGTATAAAGCTCTTAGAAAGTCAATATTCGAATTTTTACTATGTCCAGCTTCCTGAATTTCATCTAAAAAATGTGATAGAGGTTAAGAATAACCAAAAAATCCTATTTTCTGGTAGTTTCAATGTTTTGTCTTTTTCTGTGTCTGAACAGCAAACACATATTAGACGTGAAGAAATGGCCTTAGCGCATCACACTGTTGCGAAAAAGAAATATATGGATTGCCTGTTGGAGTTTGCTCAGATTTATTCTGAAAGAATTCTGAAAGAAATTGAGAGTCTTGATCCTAGTAAAATTGAAAATTACAAGAATGAAAGATTGGATTATTTTTTAAGCATTAAAGATAGTGATGTTCATGAATTGTTTAGTCCTATTGAGGATTTATTGGAAGAAAAGGCCATAACTTTAAAGAAAGAAATTATACATAAGGAGCTTACTTCAATTGGACAAAAACTTATTGTGGCATCAAATATGGGTGGATTAAATGCAAAAGATAAAAAGCAAATTGAAGATAGTTTAACTATGGCAAAAAAATCTCTTGATGAGAATGCAATAGATGATCCATCTATGCTTGAATTGTATGATGACAACAAGTCTTTGTTATCGGCTATCCCATTGAAAAAAATATTTCCAGATAAGATACAAAAGAGAGATTTTACAAAATCTTTTCAAAAACCGATAAGAAAAAAAGAAGAAAAGGTTAATGATATAGAACAAATACCAGTCAGTCAGTTGTCTGCGATTGTAAGCGAAATTATTAATGCAAGTGACAAAGGTAGGAGACACTCCAGTGAGGACTTAACGAAGGCTAAGCAACTTTGCTCGCCTTTAAATATGGATTTGAGCACAACAGACAAATTATTTAAGGTGTTGGCTGGTGCTAATCTTTTGGCAACTGCGATTAAATTTAATTTCGAAAGAAAGATGACATTAAATGATGTGCACAACTCTTTAAGATGCATTATAAAAAAATCAAACGAAATACCTTCGTTAAGTATAATTTATAATGCACATCAAGAGCGTATTATTTTTGATGTGTGTGATGTACAATTTCAATTCGAAAAATTTTCAGTGAATGAAGAACTTAAAAGTGTAATTGATAGGCATCATAATGAAGTTAATAAATGGAATGGTAGCAAGACATTTATGTTCTCTTGTGAACTCGTTGATGTTGCATTAAAGTATAATATTCTAGATTAATAGTTATGTCAAGGTTTGAATCGTCAAGGTTTGTTCGTAATCCTAAGGTAATGCATGTTGATGTTTTAAAATCAGCGTGTGATGTCTTGGGTTGGACATATCACGTAATAGGAAATGAGTTACTTGTAACAGATGCGAAGCAGGTTTCTAAATTGTATGGTGAATTTGCGTTAAAGATGAATCTTTCAACTAATGAAGTCACTTATAATACGTATTATATGCCTGATGCAGAGAAAAAAGTCGAAGAATTACAGAACAAATTTTATGAATTAAATGCAGCGTATGCTAAGAATTCATTAGTGCAAGAATTTAAGAAGAAAGGATTCACTTATAAGTCTAACGACCATTTTACACCAACCACTGAAGAAGCGTATAGTTTCTTCATGGTTGGAAGATCTAAAGATAAAAATGAAGATGAGCCCGTAGCTCAGATAAAATTTACCATCTTGAAAGATGGTACTATTATTACGGATTCCGATTATCTTCCAAATGATGTAAATGAGAGAGCGCATGATGCTATGGATGTACTTGAACAACTATTGGGCAACAAACGCATTATGACAAAAAAGACAAATATTCCATCTAAGTATTTGGCTAAAATGAAGCCACGTAGAATTAATAATCAAATTATAAATCAGAAATAGCATGAATGATATTTATACAAAACTTAAGCATATGCTTAAGGCTTATTATCCTGTTTTATACTTGACTAGTTTTGAATATGATAGAACCAAACAGAAAATTTTAGGAATTGTCAACAGCTTGCAATCTGAAAGCCCTAAAGATTTGATACGAGTATTTTCTTGGAATTGTGTAAATGGATTAACAGTAATGCAAGATGGTGGTATGCATTATTTGGGTGAAGAATATGATGAACCTGAAATGACGTTGAAATATATTCTAGAAGATAAGGAATTAAGCAAGGATATCTTTGTTCTAGAGGATTTTAGTAATTATATTGAAGAAGACAAAGTTAAGTTTTATATTAGATCTATTGCAGAGAGAGTCAGACATACTAATTCTCATGCGATAATTCTTTCTGCAGTTTACAAACTTCCAGTTGAATTAGAAAAATATGTAACTGTTTTGAATATACCTCTCCCTGATAGATTTGACATGGAAAAAACTCTTGGTGCTGTAGAAAGACAATGCAAAATAAATTTATCCATAGAAATGCGAAATCGAATGATTGATGCTGCATTGGGTATGACTTCAATGGAAGCTGATTTAGCGTTTTGCCTAGCGGCTGTTAAAGACGATTTAGGAGAAAATGCTCCATATACAGTATCTTCAGAAAAAGAGCAAATTATAAAGAAATCAGGAGTTTTAGATTTTTTTCCAAAAAATGAAAGTCTCAAAGATGTAGGCGGTATGGAAATACTAAAGGATTGGTTGAATAAACGCCAAAAAGCTTATGAAAAAAATGCTCGCGACTTTGGACTTCAAGAACCTAAGGGATTATTATTGTTGGGTGTGCCAGGGTGTGGAAAAAGCTTAACAGCAAAAAGTATAGCATCTTTTTGGAATATGCCTTTATTGAGGTTGGATATTGGTAAAGTTTTTCAAGGATTAGTTGGTAGTAGTGAGGATAATATAAGGAAAGCTATATCAACTGCTGAGGCTGTTGCTCCATGTGTTTTATGGATTGATGAAATTGAGAAGGGATTAAGTGGTGTTCAGTCTAGTGGCTCCACAGATGGTGGAGTTACTTCTCGTATATTTTCTACTATTCTAACATGGATGCAAGAAAAGACGTCCCCTGTCTTTGTGGTTGCAACAGCTAATAATATTAATTTGTTACCACCTGAATTGCTTAGAAAAGGTCGCTTTGATGAAATATTTTTTGTAGATCTACCATCTCAAAAAGAACGAGAGAACATTTTTTCAATCCATTTATCAAAAAAAGGACAAAATCCATCTCTTTTCCCATTAGGAATCTTAGCAAAGAAGACTGAAGGATTTAATGGTGCTGAAATAGAGGAATGTATAAAGGAAGCAATGTTTGCTGCTTATGTGAATAATCCACAATTACCTAAATTGGAGGGAGCGCACATTATGGATGCCATAGCTAATACCGTTCCACTTTCTGTTACAATGAAAGAGCAAATTACTTCTCTTCGACATTGGGCTTCAACTAGAGCTAAGAATGCATCTATGAACTATACAATAGAGCCCAAAGAACAGACAATTCTATTAACAAGACCTGAATTGGAATTGGAAAGATCGTTTGATCTAACTTCCAAATAAAGGGTAAGCCTTCGGTAAAGTACATATAATCACAAATAAGTCCAACTTTAATCAAGTTTATCCGAGTTGAACAAAGTTGATTCAAGTTGGTACTATTTTATTCGAGTTGGTTTTAATTTGAAGAATCAGTTTTGTTTTTCCAGTTGACACTATCCAATATATTGTGTAAACTATAACTCGGGTCTTTAGATTCGAGTTATTTTATTACCTTTAAAAACAAATAATATGGATAGTGTTATGGCAAAACGAGAA
>Ga0268263_1001017_pt1 | contig 29945 bp, 25 predicted proteins | sample Biomet5_FD_190358 | JGI IMG/M metagenome (GOLD analysis project Ga0268263, IMG submission 190358) | Microbial communities from bioreactor (seeded with sewage sludge) at LBNL, California, USA - Biofuel metagenome 5 (SPAdes) (version 4) | ecosystem: Engineered > Bioreactor > Anaerobic >... | reverse complement strand
GGTTTGGGCGCGCTCCGGCGTGGGCCGTATAGTTCACCCGGTCAGGTCCCCATCGTCTAGCGGCCTAGGACACTGCCCTTTCAAGGCAGCAGCGCGGGTTCGAATCCCGTTGGGGATGCCAATTGGTCAGCGCGAGCGATTCCGTTTCCGCTCAGCTGGGCCAACTCATTGACACCACTCAGCTTCGTCCTGCGCCCACGACCGGGGGCACTCGGGCATGCCGAGCGGCGCGGCCGAGGCCGCGCCGCTCATGGGTGGGTAGACGTCCCGGATTAGTGTGGACAGCCGGGCCAGTACGGGAAGACGTCGCAGATGTCCGGTGCCGTTGCCGCTGCCGTGGTTGTACTTGGTACTCCCCCTACCAGCACCACCGAAGCGACCAACACCGCGACCAATGGCAATGCAACGGCCAACCGAGCACGCCAACCAACCACCGTTACCAACACGTCGTCACCAACATGGCTCTGATGGTGGCAGCAAGCTCATCGGCAACCAGGTGCCGAGAACGATCTGTGGCCAGTTGGCCAGGCCTGAGGGCACAACTCTGACCGATCGGCGACACAGCTACCCAGATGTGGTCTGACTGGCCAATCCGCCAATCACGCGGTTGGATACGTTTATGCGAAAACGCCCCTTCGCGCGAGTCGTCAATGGTGCCGTCGACATCGTCCTGGCCGTGGTCCTCGCCGGGCTCGGCATCATGATCGGCTCGGTTTCACACGAGCCGGTCGGCATCGTCGTCGATTTGGCCGCCTGCCTCGCCGCGGCGCTGGCTGTCCGCTGGCCGCGCCCGGCAGGCATCGCGTTGGGGTGCATTCTGGCGACCTACGCGTTCGTCCCTCACCTGTGGGGCCAGATGGGCCAGTACGCTCCGCTGATCGCCATCCTCGGCGCCGGCATGCGCGACAACAGGCGAGTCCGCCTCGAAATGGCCGTCGGCTATTGGCTGATCTACCTCGGCATTCAGTTCATGGTCTACCCACTGAGCTGGACGCCGCTCCTTGCATCACTGGTCTGGGCGGCGCTGATCGCGATGACGTGGGCAATCGGCAATACCTTCAGCAACTACCGCAACGCCCAAAACGAGTTGCGTGCTGCTGCGCTGACCCAGCAACGGCTCAGCCTTGCCCGCGACCTGCATGACAGCCTCTCCCGGACGCTGGTTCGGCTCTCCCTCCAGGCGCGAGCAGCAGCAGCCAGGAACGACCCGAGCGCGCTCACCGAGATTGCTGACGGCATCGGGCACGCCTCCAGCGAGTTGCGCTGGCTGCTCAGCACGCTGCGCGAACCGGACGCCGACGCGCCCATCACTTCGGGTGGCTCGTTGGCCACCCGGATGAATGAGCTGATCGATCAGCTCGACAACCACGGGTTCCCGGTGACGGTCACCATCGATGGCGACCTGGATCAGGTGCCGGCCACCATTAGCGATGTGGTCGCCACCGTTGCCAGCGAGGCCGCAGCCAATGTCGAGCGACACGGCGCCAAGGGACGCCCATGCAGCCTGCTGGCCAGCCTGGACAAGGACTCCCTCGACCTGGCCATGATTAATGAGGTATCAGCGGCCCACCCCACGCCGAGCAGTGGCACGTCCATGGGTCTGCTGGGAGCCGCCGAGCGGCTTTCCGCGGTCGGTGGGACGATCGAGTCACGCGCCGAGGGCCACCGCTGGATCACCCGGATCACCGTGCCGCTGGCGGTTGGGCGATGACCACGGTGATCATCGTCGACGACGATCTGTTTGTCCGGACGATGCTCAGCCAGCTCCTCGACCGGACTGCCGGAATCGAGGTGCTCGCAAGCTACGCCAACGGCACCGAGGCGGCCCACGCCGCCGCGGAGCTCCGGCCGGATGTGGCGCTGGTCGACATCAACATGCCCGACGTCGACGGCCCGCAGACGGTCGCCCTGCTCCGTGCCGCATCGCCCACCACGCAGGTCCTCGCCCTCACCTCGCTGGCCGACCCCAGCGCGGCCGCGTCGATGCTCCAGGCAGGCGCCCTGGGCTTCCTGCCGAAGGATCTGCCAGTCCCGGCACTGCTGCACTCCATCCAGGCCGCCCGCCATGGCGTTGCGGTGCTGGCCGGAGGTGCCTCCAGCCTGATCGACAAACGCGCCGGACTCACCCCGCCCGAACTGACCGACACCGAGCGCAAGGTCCTTGCCCTGGTAGCAGCCGGTCACACCAACGAGCAGATCGCCGAACAGCTCTACCTGGCGGCCTCGACGGTCAAGCACCAGATCTCGGTGCTGATCGGCAAGTTGAACGCCACCAACCGGGTCACTCTGGCCGTCCGGGCACACGAGCTGGGCCTGGCGGATAGCGGAGATCCGAGTTGACCGCAACCAGGCCCCGATTTCCGCGCCGGGGAGGGGTTACGTTATAGTTTCCGGGCTGGTCCACGGAGGCCAGCGAGGCCTTACCAAGGCCCCGTAGCGCAGTTGGTTAGCGCGCCGCCCTGTCACGGCGGAGGTCGCGGGTTCGAGTCCCGTCGGGGTCGCTGGAAGCACGATCGCTTCTCCCGGCCAGGTAGCTCAGATGGTAGTAGCGTTCGCCTGAAAAGTGAAAGGTCACCGGTTCGATCCCGGTCCTGGCCACCGCTTCATCGCCCTTAGCCAACCCCAAGTTTGGCAGTTCGTCTGCCACCCGTCTGCCCACCCCGGCATGCGCGCGCTCCGGGGCTCAGCACCCCTTCGACAAGCTCAGGCTGTCCTTCCCCCGCAGAAAAGGGACTGCCCCCTTTTCTGCGGGGCGGATGACGTGCCGCGCGTGAGCCCAGAAAAGCCGAATGGGGCCGAGCCCGAAGGCCCGACCCCACTCCGCTACTCGGTACAGCTCACTTCACGTAGCCGACCAGGTCCCACTTCGGAACGCGGGCCATGCCCAGGGCGCCAATGTTGGCGAGCTTGGCACGAACACCGACGATCATCGGACGCTGGTACAGCGGCAGGGTGTGACCGGCCTCCCAGATCGCCTGAGCGGCCTGGTTTCCCAAGTCGGCCCGCTTCGCCGGATCCATCTCGGTGTCGATCTGCGGCTTGAGCTCCTGAACCTTGTCGATCTTCAACTGCGCGAAGTTCGACTCGCTCGGCACGAACTTGCCACCCTTCTCGGTTCCACCGTAGATCTGGCCGATGTTCGCCAGCGGGTACGGGGTACCGATCCAGGAGAAGGCGATGATGTCGAAGTCGTGCTTGGTGAGCACGCCCGGCCAATCCTTCTGCGCATCGACCGTCTTCAGCTTCAGGTTGACCCCGATCGCCTTCAGCGACTTCTGAGCCTGCAGACCCTCGTTCTCCGAAGCCTTCACACCGCCCAGGACGGCGAAGGTGACGTCGAGCTGCTTGCCGTCCTTCTCGCGGAAACCCGTGGCGGAGTTGAGCGTCCAACCGGCAGCATCCAGCTTGGCCTTGGCCTGATCCGGGTTGTAGTCGATGCCACTGGCCTTGGCCTCATCGACGTAGCCGATCTGGTTCGACACGTACAGGTTGTTGTTCAACGGCACCTTGTCACCGGGCAGACCGGCCAGGTCGGACTGGGCGATGATCGTCCGGTCGATGCCCTGGAACAGCGCCTGGCGGACATTCACGTCCGACAGCACCGGGGACTTGGAGTTGAAGGTGAAGTGCCGGTAGTTCGGGCCGGCCGCGATCCGCACCGCAGAATCCTGCGCACCCTTGGCCTGGGCGTAGCCGTCAGCGTCGGCACCGATGTCGTAGTAGTCGACCTCGTGGTTGGCGAAGGCCGCAGCCAGCGCGTCGGACTTGATCTGCTTCCAGGTGAGCTTGGTCAGGTTCGGCTTCTTGCCCCACCACTTGTCATTGAGGACCATCACCACGGTGCCGCTGGTCTTGTCCCAGCTCTGGACCTTGAACGGACCGGTGAAGTAGGAGTCGACGTAATCCTTCCAACCACCGTTGAAGACCTTCGGGGTCGCCGCACCCTCTGCGCGCAGCGGGCCGGTGGAGACAATGTTGGTCCAGTCCGGGTACGTCGTCTTGAAAGTGAGGATGACCTCCTGCTGGTCCTTGCCTGCCTCGACCTTGGTGACCTGATCCCAGCCGTCGGTCGACGCCGCCGCAAACTCCTTGTTCGAGCCGTTCATGGCCTTCCAGGTGGCAATCCAGTCGTCAGCGCCGATCACCTTGCCGTCGTTCCAGACAGCCTTCGGGTTCAGCTCAAGGGTGACCACCAGGTTCGGCTTGACCTCAGTCTTGGCCTCCAGCAGGTAGTCGTTGTTGATGACTGCCTCGCCGTCACCCTTGAAGTCGTAATAGGTCGGGTTGATCGGGGACTCAAGGAAGACCAGCTCCTGATCGTTGCCGTCCACCGAGAAGGTGTTCCAGGTGGCGATCGGGTAGGTGATCGAACCGACGAACTCGCCGCCCGCAGATAGCTGATCGTAGGCGGTCTCGTTGATGTCCCAGGCAGCCTCGGCCGGGGCCGAAGCCGAGCCGGACGCCGAAGTCGAACCGCTCGCGCTGGGCTTAGCGGTGGTTGACGGTCCACCGCAGGCGGCCAGGGTCAGCGCCATGGCGGCGGCGACCACAGGCGCCAGAATTCTCGAAGCCTTCACATTTCCTCCGTTGTTGCGCGCCAGGCGGACACCAGGGGCTAGGGCCCGCTCCGGCATGGATTCACGTTACCGGGTTGCCGCACAGGATCGGAATCGGCCGCGGTCACGACCTGCTAACGAATCCCCCGCCGCAACTCGGCACCTACTGAATAATCCGATCAGTGAAGTGGCAAGCCACCTGATGATCGGAGGCCTGTGCCGCAAGCTGCGGCACCTCGCCGCGGCAGCGCGCCTGCTCCGGTTCACCGAGGGTCTGGTACAAGAAACAGCGGGTGCGGAACTTGCAGCCCGACGGCGGATCGGATGGGCTGGGCAGATCGCCGGACAACATGATCCGGTTACGCGAGCGCTCGGTCTTCGGATCCGGAATCGGAATCGCCGAGAGCAATGCCTGGGTGTAGGGATGGCCGGGACGGTCGTAGACCGAATCCACATCTCCGATCTCGACGATGGATCCCAGATACATCACCGCTACTCGATCGGCGATGTGCCGAATCACGGCCAGGTCGTGCGCAACGAAAAGGTAAGACAGACCGAGCTTGCGCTGCAGATCGTCCAGCAGATTGATGACACCGGCCTGGATCGAGACATCCAGCGCCGAGACCGGCTCATCCAGGACCATCACCCTCGGCTCCAGCGACAATGCCCGGGCGATGCCGATCCGCTGCCGTTGGCCGCCGGAAAAGTGTTGCGGGTAGCGATCGGCGTGCCCGGGCTCCAAACCGACCAGCTGCAGGAGGTCGCGCACCCGCTTCTCGATCTCATCCTTGGAGTAGCCGTACACCCCCATCGGCTCGGCGATGATGTCGAAGATCGGCATCCGCGGGTCAAGGGAGGCCATCGGATCCTGGAAGACCACCTGCAGGTTGCGACGCAATGCCTTGCGCTCATGCCTGTTCAACGTCGCGGTGTTCTGGCCAAGCACCTCGATCGCGCCGCCGGTGGGCTTGGAGAGGTTGAGGATCTCCATCAGCGTGGTGGTCTTGCCACAGCCGGACTCGCCGACCAGCCCCAGCGTTTCGCCCTCACGAATGTCGAGATCGATGCCGTCCACCGCATGCACAGTGCCGATCTGATGGCGGTAGATCGCGCCCTTCATCAAGGGGTAATGCCGCTTGAGGCCCTTGAGCTCGAGCACGACCGGACGCTGCCCACGGGGTACCTCGGCCAACCCTGACACGCTGAGCTCCGGGGCCGGAAACAGCTCTGCGTGGCTGACTCCAGCCAGTTCGTCCAGCCGATAGCAGGCAGCCAGGTGGTCAACCGAGGTGGTGGTCACCAACTCGGGCTCACCGACCAAGCAACGGTCGATCACGGCTGGGCAGCGCGCGGCGAACGGGCAGCCGGGCGGAAGATCCACCACCGACGGCGGGTTGCCCTCCAACACCGGCAGAGCTCCATTGGAGGACTGATCCAGCCGCGGGACAGTGCCCAGTAGTCCCACGGTGTAGGGCATCCTCGGCTGGTAGAAGATGTCGTCGACAGTGCCAGTCTCCACCGGGCGTCCGGCGTACATCACCACGACCCGCTCCGACATGCCGGCCACGATTCCCAGATCGTGGGTGATCATGATGATCGCTGCTCCGGTCTCCTTCTGCGCGGTCTTCAGCACCTCAAGGACCTGAGCCTGAATTGTCACATCGAGAGCGGTGGTCGGCTCGTCGGCGATGATCACGTCCGGGTCATTGGCGATCGCCATGGCGATCATCACCCGCTGACGCATGCCGCCGGAGAACTCGAACGGGAACGACTTCACTCGAGTCTGCGGGTTCGGGATGCCGACCAGGTCGAGCAGTTCGATTGCCCGCTGCCAGGCCTTGGCCTTCGAGATCTCGTAGTGAGCCTGAATCGCCTCGACGATCTGATCGCCGACCGTATACACCGGGGTCAGCGCTGACAGTGGATCCTGGAAGACCATGGCCAGGTCACGTCCGCGGATCTTCGACATCTCTTCGTCGCTACGACCGAGAAGCTCTTCACCGTGCAGCTTGATCGAGCCGGTGATCTTGGTCGTCGGCGGGTGCAGCCCCATCACCGCCAACGAGGTGACCGACTTGCCCGAACCTGACTCACCGACGATAGCCAGGGTCTCGCCGGCTGCCAGATCAAAGCTGAGCCCACGAACGGCCCGCACTTGCCCGGCCTCGCTGGGGAAGGTGACATGCAGGTCGGTGACGCTCAAGACGGTGTCGCCGGACTGGGTCCGCCGATTCTTCAGTGGCTGGACGTTGCTCATGCCTGGCCTCCCGAGGCCGAACTGGGATCGAGTGCGTCACGCAGACCGTCGCCGATCGCGTTCACACACATGACGAGGAAGACCAGGATGGTGGCCGGCCCGAGGAAGATCCACGGGAAGCTGGTCGCCATATTGGCTCCCTCGCCGATCAAGGTGCCCAGCGAGGTGTCCGGTGCCTGCACGCCGAAGCCGAAGTAGGACAGACCCGTCTCGGAAAGGATCGCGTAGCCAACACCGAGAGTGGCGTCGATGATCAGCAGCGAGGACGCATTCGGCAGGATGTGCCGCACGATGATCCGGAACGGTGACAGCCCCATGAACTTCGCCGCGAGGACGTACTCGCGCTCCCGGATCGACAAGGTCAGCGAGCGGACGACGCGAGCCGACAGCGGCCAGGCGAAGGCGGCCAACAGAACCACCAGGATCATCCAGGAGGACTCCCCTTCGGGTGCACCCTTGGTCGCCACCGCGATCAGGAAGAAGCTCGGCACGACCAGGATCAGGTCGATGATCCACAGCATCGTCCGCTCATACCAGCCACCGAGGTAGGCCGCAGAGGCGCCGACCATCGCCGCCAACGAGGTGGAGATCATCGCGACCAGGAAACCGATCAGCAAAGACTTGCCCAGGCCTCGAACGGTGAGGGCCAGCACATCGCGTCCGGCTTGAGTGGTGCCCAGCAGGTGCGCCGCATCCGGCGGCATCAAGAAGGCGTTGGTGTCGATGTCGTCGTACTTCCAGTACAGGAAGTACTGGCCGAACAGAGTCAGACCGAACAGGAACAAAATGCCAATGGCTCCGACCACGGCGACCTTGTTGCGCAGGAAGCGGCGCCAGATCAGGCGTCCACGGGTGAGTCGCTTGGCCGGCTTCGCGGCGGCGGTGCTGACGGCGGCGCTCACTGGAGCCTCACTCTCGGGTCCAGGATGGCGACCATGATGTCGGAGAGGATCGCTCCGACCAGCACGCACACTCCAGAGAAGGCGGTCACGGCGACGATGCCGTTCACGTCACGGTTGGTGATCGCGTCGACACCGTACTGACCAAGACCTGGGAAGTTGAAGATGCGTTCGGTGAAGGTGGCGCCGACGAACATGGTGGCTACCGCGAACGCGACGTAGGTCCCGGTCGGAATCAGGGCGGTGCGCAGGGCGTGCTTCATCACCGCTTTGCGCTGTTGAAGACCCTTCGCCCGAGCGGTGCGGACGTAGTCGGCGCCGAGCGAGTCGAGCATCAGGTTGCGCTGGATCCGGCTCATCGAAGCCACTTCAAGAAGGATCAGGACCAGCGTGGGAAGCAGCAGGTGCTGCGCCCGGTCGACCAGGTCGGCAAACGGATAGTTGCCGACATCTCCGGTCTCGCCGATGAACTCGAAGAAACGGGTGCCGGTGGCGTTGTTGAACATGATCGCCAGGATCTGGGTGACGTGGCCGACCACGAAGGCGGGGGTGGAGATCACCAGCAGCGACAAGGCGGTGATCACCCGGTCGCTCACTTTGTACTGCCGGGTGGCGGTCCAGGCGCCCACGGCGACACCCATGATGATGCCGGCCAGCGTCCCGATCAGCAGCAGCCGCAGGCTGACCCACATGCGGGTGCTGACTTGCTCTGCCACATTCAGGCCCACCGGCGAGTAGCCCCAGTCACCGTGCAGGATCCCGGTGAACCACGTCCAGTAACGCTCCAGGAGCGGGACGTTCTCGCTGAGGTTGTACTGGCGCAGCTGAGCCTCGACGATCGCAGGATCGACCGGAGGCTGCCGAACAGCCCATAGCGCGCGGGGATTGAGCTGGGTGGCGGCCAGCATGTAGGTAAGCGACACCGCTACGTATAACAGCACAACGTAGTTCAGCAGTCGCTTTCCGATGTAGCGAAGCATGGGATGCAACGTAGTCGAGCCGTCCGCCGACTCCAAGCCGAGTGACAAACGTGCTTGTCAGACGGCTTTGACTCACCGTCAGTCCAGCGCCCCATCAGCCGAGAATCCGGACGCGGGCAGCGCCGGGCTGATCACCGGCACCGGCCCGCCCCGGAGGACGGCCGCACGGATACCGTCCACCCGGATCTGGGACGGCGTGTAACTTGCTCGAAACAATCGCGCAATGGTCCGGTTACGGCACCTCCGTAGCGTAGAGACGTTCAATCCCTTTACGTGTGGAGGAAAGATGTTCCAAGGCGCCGACGACCTGTTGGCCTACATCAAGGACGAGGCTGTTGAGACCGTCGACGTCCGGTTCTGCGACCTTCCCGGTGTGATGCAGCACTTCACCGTGCCCGCCGACTTCTTCGACGCTGACGTGTTCGAGAACGGCCTGTCCTTCGACGGCTCGTCGATCCGTGGATTCCAGAAGATCCACGAGTCCGACATGACCCTGATGCCCGATCCGACGACGGCCTTCGTGGATCCGTTCCGCAAGTCGAAGACGCTGGCCCTCAACTTCTTCGTCCACGACCCGCTGACCAAGGAGCCCTACAGCCGCGACCCGCGCAACATCGCGCGCAAGGCTGAGAACTACCTGGCCTCCACCGGTGTTGGCGATACCGCGTTCATGGGCCCCGAGGCCGAGTTCTACGTGTTCGACTCGGCGCGCTTCGAGACCAAGCAGAACGCTTCCTTCTACTACATCGACTCCGAGGCCGGCGCCTGGAACTCCGGCGCCGAGTCCGACAGCGATGGCCGCGGTAACCGTGGCTACAAGGTCAAGTACAAGGGCGGATACTTCCCGGTTCCCCCGGTAGACCACTTCGCCGACCTGCGCGACGACATGGTCCGCAACCTGATCGGCGTCGGCCTGACCATCGAGCGCGCGCACCACGAGGTCGGCACCGCCGGCCAGAGCGAGATCGCGACCAAGTTCGACACCATGCTCACCTCGGCCGACAACCTGATGAAGTACAAGTACATCGTCAAGAACACCGCGTGGGCCGCCGGCAAGACCGCGACCTTCATGCCGAAGCCGATCTTCGGTGACAACGGTTCGGGCATGCACGTGCACCAGTCGATCTGGAAGGGCGGCCAGCCGCTGTTCTTCGACGAGGCCGGCTACGCCAACCTGTCCGATCTGGCCCGCTGGTACATCGGTGGTCTGCTGAAGCACGCTCCGGCCGTCCTGGCGTTCACCAACCCCACAGTGAACTCCTACCACCGCCTGGTGCCGGGCTTCGAGGCGCCGGTGAACCTGGTCTACTCCAGCCGCAACCGTTCGGCGTCCATCCGGATCCCGATCACCGGCTCGAACCCGAAGGCCAAGCGCATCGAGTTCCGTTGCCCCGACCCGTCGTCCAACCCGTACCTGGCCTTCCCGGCCATGCTGCTGGCCGGCCTCGACGGCATCCAGAACAAGATCGAGCCCGTTGCTCCGGTCGACAAGGACCTCTACGAGCTGCCCCCCGAGGAGCACGCTCTGGTTCCGACCGTCCCGGGTTCGCTGGGCGCGGTGCTGGACGCACTGGAAGCCGACCATGACTTCCTGCTGGCCGGCGACGTGTTCACCTCCGACCTGATCGAGACCTGGGTCGAGATGAAGCGCGCCGACATCGACGCCATCCGGCTGCGTCCGCACCCGCACGAGTTCGAGATGTACTACGACCTCTGATCGGTCACTGAAGCAGTATCTGCGTGGGGCCCCCAGCTTCGGCTGGGGGCCCCACGTGCACGTGACGGGTTCCCGCGTGGATTTCGGCTGAGCCAGCAGCCGTGGCAGCTCACTGAAGTGGCTGAACCTCATCGCGCAGTTCAGCCCCTCGCCGCCGAATGCTGGCTGCCCACCCGGCAGCCCCCGGCCGACTGCGCCGGCATCGCACAATAGGGTGATCGGCGAAGGGAGCGCCGATGGAACAACTTGTGGCGGTGCTGGGCCGTGGGATAGTCGATCCCCGGACCCCGCTGCTGATCGCCGACGACCTGGGCTTCACCAGAGGCGATGGCTGCTTCGATGCGGCTCGACTGGTCGTGGCCGATGGCGCCAAGCGGATCGACCATCTGGACCGACACCTGGCCAGGTTCGCCCGCTCGTCCGCGCTGCTGGAGTTGCCTGCCCCCGACCTGGAGGCCTGGCGCAGGCTGATCGAGCAGGCGGTTGCAGCCTGGGAGGTCCCCGGCGAGGCCGTCCTCAAGCTGCTGCGCACCCGCGGGCCGGAACGCAGCGATGCCGAGCTCACCGAACTGCTCACCATCACCGTCGCCGCCGATGCCACGAAGGCGCGCCGCGGCGTCCGGGCGATCACGCTGAACCGGGGATACCCCAGCGACGCCTTCGCTGAGGCACCCTGGCTGCTCGGCGGAGTGAAGACCCTGTCCTACGCGGTGAACGTCGCTGCCAAGCGCGAGGCGGCCCGGCGCGGTGCCGACGAGGTGATCTTCGTCTCCTCCGACGGCTTCCTGCTGGAGGGTCCGACCACTGGCCTTCTGGTCGCGGCGGACGATCAGCTGTGGACGACGCCCCCGAAAGGTACTGGGGTACTCCCGTCGGTGACGATCGACGCGATCCTCGACGAAGCGGCCGCCGCCGGAGTCGGCGTGCACCACGCACTGTTCCGCACCGAGGACCTCCCCGACAGCACCGGCGTCTGGGTGGTCTCCGCGGTACGTGGCGTACTGCCGGTGATCGAGTTGGACGGCACCCCGCTCCCCCACGACCCAGAGGTGACCGCCCGGTTGGCGGCAGCCGCCGGGTTCTGAGTCAGCCGGCCACGCCGACCCGCACCAGGTTGCCCCACGGATCGGGCACCTCGACGCGAGGACCGCGGCCGTCCGCATCCTGACGCACTGCCAAGCCGCGCCGCTCCAACCGAGCGGTCACCTGCGCCACGTCGTCCGCAGTGGGCACGCTGAGGTCGACCCGGCCGAGGCCGAGTGCAGGAGCACGCAGCCCGACCCCCGAGCTCTGCCAGGTGTTCATCGCCAGATGATGGTGATAGCCGCCGGCCGACACGAAAAGGGCGCCGAACACTTCCGCGGTGACGTCGAAACCAAGGGTGTCGACGTAGAAGTCCTTGGCTTGCGCGGTGTTGCCGACTTTCAGATGGACGTGACCCACCACCGTCTCGGCCGGAAGGCTGCCGCGGCGGTCGGGGGCAGTGGCCAGGAATTCCTTGTCCTGGTCACGCAGATGCTCGCTCAAGAAGGCGGACGGATCCAGCCAGAGCGTGTCCATCTGGACCTGCCCGTCGCGCCACGACCATTGGTCGCGGGGACGGTCGACGTACAACTCGACACCGTTGCCCTCGGGATCATCCAGGTAGAAGGCTTGCGAGACGAGATGGTCGGCGCTACCGGTGAACAGGTCGGGGGCCTGCGTGGCCACCGAGGCCAGAACCGCGGCCAGGCTCACCTGATCGGGCTGGAGCAGCGCTGTGTGGAACAGGCCCGCGCTACGTCGCTCACCGCGGGGAAGATCTGGACGATACCGCAGTTCCACCAAGGCCTGGCGGCCGCGCCCCAGCCACACCTGGTCGCCGCGTTCATCCAGCCGATCCAGCAGCAGGACATCGGAGTAGAAGGCGCTCATCGCGTCCAGATCGGCCACGTCGATAGCGACCCGGTCGGGTCGGGCTTGCTCGGACAGTGTGCTGGTCATCAGTCCCCCTTAGTTGATGCATCAACAATATCCGACCCCTCGGCATTCCCAACTCACATCTGATGCCAGGGTGGCGCACAGGATCCCGGGCTTGGCTGGAGCCAACGCAGGCACATCAGGAGGTAGCCAATCGATAGCACCCACTTTTCCTCTCCGTAGGCACGACCCCGAATAATCGCGGGGTCGTGCCAGCGCCTCCGGAGGCGAGCCGAGTTGACCCCGAACCGGCCCGGGTGACTAGCCTGAGGAGACCCCTGGCGGAGAGGCCGAAATGGAAGTGCTGTTGCTGGGCACCGGAGCTGCCGACGGTATCCCGAATGTGTTCTGCCGCTGCCAAACCTGCACCGACTACCGACAGCGCGGCGAACTGCGCACCCCCACCTCCGTACTCGTGGACGGGCGGCTGCTGATCGACCCCGGACCGGAAGCCCCGCGACAAGTCACCCGCTACGGACGCGACCTCACCAGCCTGCAGGCGATCCTCGTCGGCCACGCCCACGACGACCATCTCGATCCGTCCCTGCTGATGCATCGCTCCTGGGTCAGTGGCGCCCCACTGGAGGTATGCGGGCCCGAGCCGGTGGTGACGATCACCGGCAAATGGCTGGATCCCGCCCAGCGCGCCGTCCGGCTGCGCCAAGTGACCGCAGGTGACTCCTTCGAACTGGCCGGCTATCAGATAGTGGCCATCCGGGCCCATCACCAGGCCTTCGGTGAAGCGCTGTGCTACCGGATCAGCGACGACTCGGCGGCCCTGCTCTACCTCACCGACACCGGCCGGCTGCCGGCGGCCTCGCTGGACGCACTGTCGAACCGCCGAGTCGATCTGGTGCTGCTGGAGGAGACCTTCGGCTACATCACCGACCGCAGCGATCAGCATCATCATCTGGCCAGCTTCGCCGAGACCATCACCGCGCTGCGCGACCGCGGCGTGGTCGACTCGGCGACCCGAGTACTGGCCATCCACCTCGGCCACGACAACCCGCCGCTGGCCGAACTACGCGACCGGCTCGCCCTGATCGGTGCCGAAGCATTACCCGATGGCACCGTCATGACCCTCTAGCCCGGCTCCGGGCCGACAGCGACCGGGCCCTCGGCGGCGAGGGAGTCGCTACTCCGCCTCCCAGAGCCGGGTGTAGAAGACGAGCTTTGCCGGATTCGGCTCGATGCCGTAGCCGTCCAGGAAGGCAGGCTCCCAGCCAGGGCCGAAGTTCCAGCCCAAGCTGAGCAGGGCGGGTGCCAGGTCGGCCCAGCGGTCAGCCACCCCACACAGGCCCAGGTCGACGTATCCCAGGGCGCGTCCGGTGGCGTCCAGGATGAAGTTGGGGTTGCAGGCGTCGCCGTGGCAGACCACCAGATCCTCCAGCGGCGGGTCGCCGAGCATGTCCAGGCCACCCTTCACCGCCAGCCGCTCGGCCAGCGACCACGTCCAGGGGCAGCCGTCGACCGGCACGCCATCGTGGAAGGCCCGCAATGCACGGCCCAGCTCGGGAACGACCGACTCCGGCTTGGTCAGCCACTCCCCCAGCACCGCGGATGTCCCCGGCAGACCGGACGTGTGCAGCCAGACCGATCCGTCCGACTCGGCGCCCAGGCCGATCACTGTGGGCACTCGGACATAGCCGGCCAGCCAGGCCAGCCGCTGGGCCTCGTCGGCCGGGGCGAACTCGCGGTGGGCCGGTCCGATCTTGACGTACTCGGCGCCGTCCGCGATGGCGAAGGTGACCCCGCCGATCTCATTGCGCCAGACCGGGACGACATCGCGTCCACCGGCCAGCACAGCCACCACAGCGGGCACCTCGACCCCGTCGAGGTGCAGATGCGGATTGTCCGGAACCTCACCCGGCACGGCCAGCCGCCGCGGCATCGGTTCCATCGACGTCTACAGCGGCAGCAGTCGGAAGATCGGCGCCGGGATGTGCTTCAGCACCATCATCACCGCCCGGAACTGAGCCGGAACCCAGATCAGCCGCTGACCCTTGCGAGCCGCGTCGACGACCTGGGTGGCCAACTGCTCCTTGTCGACGGTCAGCGGCGCATCCTTGACGTGAGCCGACATCCGGGTGCGGACCTGGCCGGGGCGAACCACCAGCACCTTCGGCCCGAACGGGGCCAGGGCCTCGCCGAGAAGCCGATAGAAGCCGTCCAGGCCGGCCTTGGTGGAGCCGTAGACGAAGTTCGAGCGGCGCACCTTCTCACCGGCCACCGAGCTCATCGCGATGATCTGACCGTAGCCCTGCGCCTTCATTTTCTGGCCGAGCAGGACACCGACACTGAGCGCCCCGGTGTAGTTGATGTTGGCCGCCTGGACGACCTTGGCCTGGTCCTGCCACAACTGCTCGGCATCACCGAGAATGCCGAAGGCGACGATGGCCACGTCGACGTCGGAGATCGCCCAGGCGGCGTCGATCACGCCGGGGTGAGTGTCGAAAGCCTCGGCATCGAAGTCGAGGGTGTGCACCTGGCTGGCTCCGGCGGCGGTCAGCGCGTCGACCGTGGCCGCAGCCAGCTCGTCCCCGGGCTGAATGCCCAGGATCACCTTCAGTGGCTGCTTGGCCAAGTACTCCTTGACGATGGCCAGGCCGATCTCGGAGGTCCCGCCCAGCAGCAGGATGGTCTGGGGGTTGCCGGTGGCGTCGATCACTTCAGTTCTCCTATGGCTCAGACGAGTTCCAGCCGGCGGGCCAGATCAGATACGAAGATCCCATCGGGATCGACCCGGCGCCGGGTGGCGATCCAGGAGTCGAGCTCGGGGTACATCGCGTGGAAGGTCTCGGCGCTGGTCCGGGAGTCCTTGGCGGTGTACAGCCGTCCGCCGAAGGACAGGATCCGCGCGTCGAGCCCGTGCAGGAACTCGTGCAGCCCGGCCTTGATCGGGAAGTCGACACAGACATTCCAGCCGGCCATCGGATAGCTCAGCGGAGCCCGGTTGCCCTTGCCGAACAGCTTGAACACGTTCAGGAAGGAGTAATGGCCGGACGCCTGAATGTCGGCGATGAGCTGCTTGAACTCGATGACGGCGGTCGGCGGCACCACGAACTGGTACTGCAGGAAGCCGTGCGAGCCGTAGGCGCGGTTCCACTCACCGAACATGTCCAGCGGGTGGTAAAAGCCGGTCAGTGACTGGATCTTGTTGGTGTAGTTGCCGCTCTTGGCGTACCACAGGTTGCCCAGCACGCCGAAGGTGAGCTTATTGGCCAAGCCGTTGGGGAAAACGTCGGGCAGGTCGAAGAAAGGCTTCGCATGGAAGGCCAGCGGATCGGCGGCCAGCTTCGGGGCATGCTCACGCAGCTGATCGAGGGTGGCCAGCGAGCCTCGGGACAGCGCCGCCCGGCCGAGCTTGGGAGCGGGGCTGATCGCGTCGAACCAGGCACTGGAATAGTCGTAGTTGGCCTCGGTGCCGTCGGAGTGGACGGCGATGGTCTCGTCGAGGGTGTGGGTGACCACCCCGTCCGCCAGGAAGTAGGCGGTCTCGGTGCGAGTCATCTTCAGCACAGCGCGCAGCACGATGCCGGTCAGCCCGACGCCACCCACGGTGGCCCAGAAGATGGAGGCGTCCGGATCGTCCGGGCTGCCCTCAGGGGTGATGGTGAGCACGCGTCCGTCGGCGACCAACAGCTGCATCGAGGCGACGTGATCGCCGAAGGATCCGGCACTGTGATGGTTCTTGCCGTGGACGTCACAGCCGATGGCGCCACCCACGGTGACCTGGCGGGTGCCCGGCAGCACCGGCACCCACAGCCCGTAGGGCAGGACAGCCCGCATCAGGGCGTCCAGGCTGACGCCGGCATCGACATCGACGGTGGCCGAGGCCGCGTCGATGGAGTGAATCGTGTGCAGCGCAGTCATGTCGACCACGATTCCGCCGGCATTCTGGGCGACGTCGCCATAGGAACGACCCAGCCCGCGAGCGATGATGCCGCGGCGCAGATGGGAGGGCGAATCGGCATTGGCTGCGGCCACCTCGGCCACAGCCTTGGCAATCAGTTCGACGTCCGGGGTGCTGAGCACCTGGGACGTGCTGGCTGCCGTCCGTCCCCAGCCGGTGAGGCGGGTCGTGGTGGTCGGCAGATCGGAGGCTTGGGTGGTACTCATCAGGTCAAGACTACCGGCCCGGGGATGCCCAATTCCGCGGCGCTGCGCACTAGCATCATCCGGTGATTCCCGCTCGGACGCTACTGACCAACTTCGACGCGACCCTCTTCGATCTCGATGGCGTGTTGACCCCTACCGCCGAGGCGCACCAGCGCGCATGGACGAAACTGTTCGGCACCTATCTGGCCCAACACAGTCCGGACCAGCCGTACACCGATGCCGACTATTTCACCTATATCGACGGCAAGCCCCGCTACGACGGGGTGCGGGCGCTGCTTGCCTCGCGTGGGCTGAGCCTTCCCTACGGTGCGCCGACCGACGACCCGGATGCCGACACCATCTGCGGACTGGGCAACCGGAAGAATCAGGCATTCGCCGAGGTGCTGTCCACCGAGGGCGTCCAGGCCTATCCGGGATCGGTCGCGCTGCTCGACGAGCTGGCGGACCTCGGCGTGCGGGTCGCTGTCGTGTCGTCCTCAGCGAATGCGCCGGAGGTGCTGCGTGCGGCCGGCCTGATCGATCGCTTCGAACTGATCGTGGATGGCGTCATTGCCTCTGTCCATGGGCTGCACGGCAAGCCGGCCCCGGACACCTACGCCTTCGCCGCCGACCGGTTGGGCGTGCCCCCACAGCGAGCGGTGGTGGTCGAGGATGCGGTGTCGGGAGTGAAAGCCGGCAAGGCGGGCGGCTTCGGCCTGGTGATCGGTGTCGATCGCGGGGCCGGATCGGACGTCCTGCTGGCTGCCGGCGCCGATCTGGTGGTCTCGGACCTGGCCGAGCTGGTCGAGTAGGTCGCCGGCTCGGGACGATTCGCGCTCGCAACACGAAGATCGGGCCCGCCCGCGGCGAGTCGCGCCCACGCCAGGGCAAAACCGCTCGGGACGATTCGCGCTCGCAACACGAAGATCGGGCCCGCCCGCGGCGAGTCGCGCCCACACCAGGGCAGATCCGCCCTGGGACGATTCGCCCTCGCAACACGAAGATCGGGCCCGCCCACGGCGAGTCGCACCCACGCGAGGGCAGATCCGCCCTGGGACGATTCGCACGAACCCGCTAGGCCGGCTCCCAGAACAGCCGATCCATCACCTGGCGGGCCAACCGAGCTCGGCGGCGATGCTCTTCGACCAGCAACGACGACTCGCCCTTGGCGTAGCCGAGCATTTGGGCCACGGCCGAGAGCTCTCGCACGTCGGTCGGCAGGGTGTCTCCCGGACGTCCCCGCAGCAGCATCATGGCATTGCGGATCCGACTGGCCAGCAGCCAGGCAGCCTCCAGGGCTTCCGCATCGGATGCCTCGACGAAGCCGGCCTCCGTCGCCACCGCCAACGCATCAAGGGTGCTAGTGGTCTGCAGCGCGACCAGCCCCGACGCATGCTGCAACTGCAGCAGCTGCACGACCCACTCCACGTCACTGAGGCCGCCGGGACCGAGTTTGGTGTTGCGGGACGGGTCCGACCCCCGCGGGATCCGCTCGACCTCCATCCGGGCCTTGAGCTTGCGGATCTCGTGCAACTGAGCCCGGCTCAGACCATCGACCGGGTATCGGACGCCGGCCACCGACGTCAGCAGGGCGTTGGCGAGTTCGGCGTCACCGGCACCATGAGCCGCCCGGAGCAGGGCCTGCGCCTCCCAGGTCGCCGACCAACGACCGTAGTAGGCGCGATAGGAGGTGAGACTGCGCACCATCGCGCCGCGCTTGCCCTCAGGGCGCAAGTCGATGTCGATGCTGAGCGCGGGGTCCGGTCCAGGCTGAGCAAGCAGGGCACGCAACCGGCTGATCACGGTGACGGCATTGCCCGTGGCGTCCGGGTCATCGGAATCGGCCACCACGAACATGGCATCGGCATCGGACGCATAGGAGAGCTCGCGTCCGCCCCAACGACCCATCGCGATCACAGCGATCGGCGGCACCTGGACGCCGCGGGTGGCCACCTCCAAGGCCGCATCGATGGTGGCCGCCATCACATCCGACAAGGCTCGGCCCAAGGTCGGCACATCCAGCTCGCCCAGCAGGTCGCCCATCGCCAGCCGCAGCAGCTCACTGCGCCGGGCGGCCCGGATCGCAGCCACGGCGGCATCCGGCGACTCGTGACGCCGCGCAGAGGACCGCATCCCGGCCAGGATCTCGTCCCCCGGTCGCGGCCTGAGCCCTTCCGCGTCGCCCAGCAGCGCCGCATTCTGCGGGGCCCGCAGCAGCAGATCCACCGCATACCGGGACGATGCCAGGATCCGGGCCAGATGCTCAGCCATCGCGTCCCCGTCCCGCAACGTGCGCAAGTACCACGGGGTACCACCCAGCTCCTCGGAGACCTTCCGGAAGGCGAGCAGGCCATGGTCGGGGTTCGGACCGGCGGTGAACCAGGTCAGCATTGCCGGCAGCAACTGGCGCTGAATCTCGGCTTGCCGGCTGAGCCCGGAGCTGAGCGCCTCGATGTGACGCAGCGCCGCGGTGGGGTCTCCGTAGCCGAGCGCGCGCAGCCGGGTTTCGGCCTCGCTGGAGGTGAGCCGCACCTCCGCCGACGGGATTCTGGCCACCGCTTCCAGAAGCGGCGAGTAGAACAGTCGCTGCTGCAGGCTGAGCACGCGCCGCGTGGTCGCTCGCCACAGGTGCATCAACTCATTGGTCTGGGCGAGCCCGATGCTGCGCGCCAGCCAGCGCTGGCTGACCTGGTCCTCGGGCATCAGGTGCGTGCGGCGCAGCCGATACAGCTGGATCCGATGCTCCAGGAGTCGCTGCAGGCGGTAGGCGGTGCCGAGATCAGCGCCGTCGGCCCGTCCGACGTAGCCGTGCTCGACCAAAGCGGCCAAGGCCTCGAAAGTGCCGCGCAGCCGCAGCCGCTCGTCCGCGCGTCCGTGGACGAGCTGCAGCAGCTGGACGCTGAACTCGACATCGCGCAGCCCGCCGGCGCCGAGCTTGATCTCATGGTTCGCTTCGCGGGCCGGCAGTAGCGAGATCACCCGTCGGCGCATCGCCTGCACCTCACCGACGAACTGATCGTTGTCGGCCACCCGCCAGACCATCGGCCACACCATGTCGACGAAGCTCTGGGCCAGTTCCCGGTCGCCGGCCATCGGCCGGGCCTTGAGCATCGCCTGGAACTCCCAGTTCTTCGCCCACTTCTCGTAATAGGCCCGGTGCGAGGTCAGGGTTCGGACCAGGGGCCCGGCATTGCCCTCCGGGCGCAACGCGGCATCGATCTGCCAGATCGTGCCGGCCGCGGTATGAGCCGAGCAGACCCGGGTCAGCGCGCTGGCCAACCGGGTCGCCACCGCCATCGCCTTCGCCGGATCGCAGACCGGCTCACCGTTGGCTCCTGGTCGGGGCTCGGCGATGTAGAGCACATCCACGTCACTGACGTAGTTGAGCTCGCCGGCCCCGGTCTTGCCCAACGCGATGATGCCGAGTCGACACAACTCCCAGTCGGGCACCTCGCCACGAGCCAGGGCCAGGGCAGTCTCGACGGTGGCATCGGCCAGGTCGGCCAGTTCGGCGGCGATCTCGGGCAGCACCGCCAGCAGGTCGTCCGAGGTCAGGTCGCGCGCGGCGATGCGCAACACGGCGCGGTGATAGCCGCGGCGCAGGTCATCGGAGCGTCCGGCATCGGCCACCGGCTCTGCCGCGGACGGGTCCGCGCCGACCACCGTGAGCAGCTCGGTGCGCCAATATGCGGCCGATTGTCGTTCCAGCGGCCCGCGAAGCAGCTCCAGATCGTCGGGGTGAGCCACCAAGTGCTGATTGAGTGCCACCGAAGAACCCAACACTGCCGCGAGACGCGCCAGGAACTCCGGGTCGGCCGAGCTTTCCGCGAGCAGCGTGGTTCGGGTTTCGGCCAGTTGGTGGAAGCCGGCGAGCGCCAGATCCGGATCGGGCACCCCGGTGAGCGCGGACAGCGCGGCATCGATCTGCTCGACGGTTCCCGACGTCGCCCAGCTCTCGACCAGCTCCGCGGCACGGACCGCGTCCGCGAAGCCGAGCCGCGCCAGCCGGACGGACTGGCTCTCGATGCGGGTCACGGTGGCGATGCTAGCGTCTGGACGTGGCCAAACGCGTCTCACCAGCCGATCTGCAGCACCTGCGCGAGCTCACTGCCGTGCTGTCGGACGGCCAACTCGAACTCGATCCCGCGGCCGTGGCCGCCGCTGCCCGGACCGCCTGCGCCCTGCTGGGAGCTCGCTACCCCGGCGGCAGCGTCGAGGTACGCGTTCCCCCGGTCGCGGCCGTCCAGCTCGGGATCGGTGAGCGCGGCCGGCATACCCGCGGCACGCCACCCAATGTCGTCCAGACCGATGCCGTCACCTTCCTCAAGCTGGCCTGTGGCACCCTCCCCTGGTCGCAGGCACTGGCTGAGCATCTGGTCAGCGCCTCGGGGATCCATTCGGATCTGGACGGGTTGTGGCCATTGCCGGAACTCGCCGGGAGCGCCGGACGCTGAGTGCTGTGGACCCGAACTGCCGGCGGGCACAGCCCGTCCACAGTTAGCCGAGGAACGTCGCACAGCTGGCTCATCTAGGTTCAGACTCGTGGTGTCCACCCAGGAGGAGAACTTCCCACTATGACCACCGACCCGTCCGGCTTTCCCGCCGACCGCGCCAGCGATGTGAAGAGGCCCCGTCGAATGACCGGGCGCAGATGGCTGGCAGTGGCCGTGGCCGCGGTGGTCGTGCTCGGTGGCGCCGGTGTCGGTACCTTCTTCCTGCTCCGCCCGGCGAACACTCCCACCGCCCGCACCTTCACCCGAGACGTCCAGGTGGCAAAGAGCAATCAGACCCAGACGGTCAGCGTCGACGGCACGCTGAGCCCGCGCAAGCAGTCGAATGTGAACTTCTCGGTCGCCGGCACGGTGACCGCGGTGAAAGTGAAGGCCGGTGACGCGGTGACCAAGGGCCAGAAGCTGGCCACCATCGACGACTCCAGCCTGCAGAACGCCGTCGACCTCGCTTCGGCGAACCTGGCCTCGGCGAAGGCGAACCGTACCGAGGTTTACGACAACAAGGCCAGCTCCGCGGCCAAGAAGTCGGCGAACGCGCAAGTCACCTCTGCCACCGCCGCACTGGCCAATGCCGAGGACGATCTGTCGGCGGCTGTACTGACGTCGCCGATCACCGGCACCGTGGCCAGTGTGAACGTCGAGGTGGGCGACACCGTCGGCAGCGGTTCCGGCGGCGCCGGCGCCTCCAGCGCCGGGAGTTCGAGTGCGGCCGCAAGCTCGTCCAGCTCCGGCTCCAGTTCTGCCTCATTCGTGATCATCGAGACCAACAAGTGGAAGGTCGAGGGCAGTATCGGCGCCGCCGACCTGGCCAGCGTGAAGACCGGCCAGAAGGCCTCGGTCACTACCGACGCCGGCACGGACGCGATCAGCGGCACCGTCTCCTCGGTCGGCATCGTGGCGACCTCGACCAGCGACAACGGCACCGCCACCTTCCCGGTGGTGATCGACCTCTCCGGCACGCACAAGAACCTCTACTCCGGCACCACCGCGACCGCGGTGATCACCATCGGCGCCTATCCCGACGTCCTGACCGTGCCGACCGCTGCGATCCGTACCGAGAACAACCAGACGGTGGTGACCAAGGTCAGCAACGACCAGGCCAGTACCGTCGACGTCGCAGTCGGCAAGGTCTTCGGTGCCAGCACCGAGATCACCAGCGGGTTGAGCGAGGGTGACACCGTCCGGATCAGCTTCACTCGCAGCGCGACCACCACCGGCAACTCCAGCCAGAACCAAGGCGGCTTCGGCTTCGGCGGTGGCCTCGGCGGCGGCCTGGAGGGTGGACGTACCGGCGGAGGCGCTCCCCCCGGCGGCTTCACCGGCGGCGGGACCGGCGGCCGGTGACTCCGATGAGCATGCTGAGCATGTCCGGAGTGCGCAAGACCTACTCCAGCGGCGTCGTCGAGGTGGAGGCCCTACGCGGCATCGACCTGGAGATCGACAACGGCGAGTACTTGGCGATCATGGGCCCATCGGGATCCGGGAAGTCGACACTGATGCACATCATCGGCTGTCTCGACGTCCCGACCGCCGGCAGCTATCGGCTCGATGGCACCGATGTCGGCAAGATGAGCGAGAAGCAGCTGGCTGAGATTCGCAACCGAAAGATCGGATTCGTCTTCCAGCAGTTCAACCTGCTGGCCAGCCTGACCGCCCTGCGCAATGTCGAACTGCCGCTGGTCTATGCCGGGGTGCCTGCGGCCGAGCGCAAGGAACGCGCCATGGCGGCGCTGGCCAAGGTGGGCCTCGCTCAGCGCGTCCAGCATCGCCCAGGGGAGCTGTCCGGCGGCCAGCAACAACGTGTCTCTGTGGCCCGGGCCCTGGTCACCGATCCGGCGCTGCTCCTGGCCGATGAGCCGACCGGCGCCTTGGACTCACACTCGACCAAGGAGATCCTCGAGCTGTTCGCCGAACTCAACGATGCCGGGCGGACGATCGTGGTGATCACCCATGAAGCCGACGTCGGCGCCCAGGCCAAAAGGCTGGTGCACATCTATGACGGGTTGCTGCGCGAAGCGACTCCGACGGCTGCTGGAGCCGGACGATGATGGGCTGGGCGGAGACCGTCCGCACCGCCTTCTCCGCGCTCAATGCCCGCCGGATGCGTTCAGCGCTGACCATGCTCGGGATCCTGATCGGCATCGCCGCGGTGATGCTGACCGTCGGTCTCGGCCAGGGGGCTCAGCAGCAGATCACCAGCCAGATCAACGCGCTCGGCTCGAACCTGATCGTGGTCACTCCGACCCAGGCCTCGTCGGGCGGCTTCCGCGGCGGTGGCAGCACCGTGTCCACGCTGACCATGCAGGACGCGAACATGCTGGCCGACGCCGCGATCGCCCCGGACGTGCTGGCGGTGGCGCCGACCGCCTCCACCAACGGCTCGCTGCAATCCAGCGAGACCACCTGGACCTCGACCGTGGTCGGCACCGTCCCACAGTGGCTGGACGTCCGAGCACGCACTGTCGAGTCCGGGCGTTTCTTCACCGCGGCGGAGCTGGACTCCTCGGCCACTGTGGCCGTGCTGGGCTCGAGCACCGCGACGGAGCTGTTCAGCACCGGATCGCCGGTCGGTCAGACGGTGAGCATCAACGGCAATGCGTTCACGGTGATCGGGGTGCTCAAGCCCGAGGGAACCTCGGGAACCGCCAATCAAGATGACACCGTTCTGGTTCCCATCAGCAGCTTCGCCGCTCAGCTGTCCACGTCGAGAAATGCCAACGCGGTGTCGGCGATCTACCTCTCCGGCAAGGATGCCGACACCTTGTCGGCGGCCTATCAGCAGGTGAACACCGCACTGCTGGCTTCGCATCAAGTGACCACCGACGGTGCCGACTTCACAGTGACCACGCAAGCCTCGCTCGTCGAGACCGCGGCGTCGGTGACGGGAATCCTCACCCTGCTGCTCGGCGGGATTGCGGCGATCTCGCTCCTGGTCGGCGGCATCGGCGTGATGAACATCATGCTGGTCTCCGTCAGCGAGCGCGTCCGTGAGATCGGCCTGCGCAAGGCGCTGGGCGCCACTCCGGGCGTGATCCGCCGCCAGTTCCTGGTGGAGGCCGGCATCCTCGGCGTGTTCGGCGGCCTGGTCGGCGTCGGCCTCGGCTTCGCCGGAGCCGCCATCTTGACCCCGGCCCTGGGTATCGGCGTGCTCATCTCCATTCCGGCGACCCTGATCGCCCTGGCGGTGTCACTGGGCATCGGCTTGGTGGCCGGGGTCTACCCGGCCTCCCGAGCAGCCCGGCTCGCCCCGATCGACGCACTGAGGAGCGAATGATGAAGCTCGGCCCACGGATCTCGGCGATCCTCGGGATCGGTGTCGCAGTGGCGCTGGTCGCCGGCGGCGGCATGTATCTGGCGCAGACCTCTGCGGCGGCCAGCCTGCGCTATGTGACGGCCGTGGCCGGCACCGGGGAGGTCACCCAGACCTACACCGCCACCGGCGCTGTCGCCCGCAAGAAGACCGCCACGGCGGCTTTTGCGGTCGGCGGCACGGTGAAGTCGGTGGCCGTCGCGGTCGGCGACTCGGTGCAGGCAGGTGACACTCTGGCCGTGCTGAACAAAACAGACCTGCAACTGGCAGTGCTGAATGCCAGCGCGGCGGTGGCCCAAGCCGAGGCGAGCCTGTACTCCGCGCAGCATCCCAGCTCCGCGAGTACCTCTGGCGGTGCGGCGGCCGGCGGCGTCTTCGTCGACCCGGCGCTCCTCACCGCTGTCACTGCACGGGTAAACGCCGCCGTGCTCGACCAGGCGGCGAAATGCGATCCGCTGATCGCCACGCTCGCCGGTCCGTCCGGCACCGGGCCGACCGACGTCGCAGGGGCAACCGACGTCGCCGAACCCACTACCAGCGCGTCGCCCACCACCACTGCCAGCGCGTCGCCCACGGCGACCACCGACGAGGTCAGCGACGCCGAGCTGGCGGCCTGCACCGATGCTCGAGCCGAACTGACCGCAGCCAATGTCGGCCTTCAGGGCCTGATCGCCAAGCTCACCGCGCACGGTGGCTCGAGCGGGAAGAAGGCGGCGACCACCAAGGTGAGCGCTTCGGCGGTCGCCAAGGCCAAGGCCGCATTGCTCTCGGCGCAGCAGAACCTCGACACGGCCGAGGCGAATCTGGCCAGGGCCAGCCTGGTGGCACCGATCTCCGGCACCGTCGGAACTGTCAGTCTGAGTGTCGGAGCCAGCGCATCGTCCGGCTCGATCACGATCATCGGGAGCGGCAACGCCGAGCTGACCTTCGAGCTCCCGCTGAGGACCCGTGAACTGGTTGCCGTCGGCCAGGCGGTGAGTGTGTCGCCGGCCGGTTCGCAGGCGAAGTTGTCGGGAAAGATCACCTCGATCGCCACTCTGGCCACCAGCGGGACCAGTGGCGATACCGCCAGCTACACAACCACCGCGGTGATCGAGGATGCTCAGGGCCTGCTGCCCAGCGGATCGAAGGCGGGGGTGACGATTCCGGTCAAGGCCGTCGTCGGCGTGCTCCGAGTCCCGGCGTCCGCGCTCACTCCGACCGGCACCGGGACGGGTACCGTCCAGGTGGTCTCCAGCGCCTCGGCCACCACAGCGTCCAGCACGCCGGTGACCACCGGTGCGGTCGGCGGCGGCTGGGTGCAGATCACCTCCGGCTTGGACAGTGGCGCGATCGTGGTGCTGGCCGACAACACCGCCCAGATCCCGGCCAACCAGACGACCCGGAGGCGGACCACCTCGACCTCGACCACGGCGAGCTCAGCTCAACCCAGCTCGAACTCGTCGAGTACCAGCACGACGGCTCCCTCGGCTCAGCCCACCGGGACGGCAACCAAGAGGTAGAGACGCGGCAAGCCCGTCGAGATGCACCCCTGTGACCTCGACGGGCTCACCCACCGGCTCTTACGGTTGTCACCCGCCCCCCGCAGATGACGTCCGACCGGGCCTGGATCCGGACCGGCCCCGGTGTTAAGTACCATCTTGGCCCCTCGATCAAGGTTCCGGAACCAATCCGCGGAGAATTGTGGGTCGAGAAGGACGACCCACGCTCAACTGCGGCTACAGAGCCGGCAGGTTGTGGCTCAACTCCCACTCGGTGACCTGGCTGCGGTAGTCCTCGTACTCGGCCTTCTTGTTGCGCAGGAAGAAGTCGAACACGTGCTCACCGAGTGTGTCGGCGACCAGCTGCGAGCTCTCCATCAGGTCGATGGCATTGCCCAGGCTGCGCGGCAGCGGGTCGATGCCCAGCGCCTTGCGCTGCCGGTCGGTCAGCGACCAGACATCGTCCTCGGCACCCTCGGGCAGCTCGTACTCGTTCTCGATACCGGCCAGTCCGGCCGAGAGCACCATCGCGTAGGCGAGGTACGGGTTGGCCGCCGAATCGATAGAGCGCAGCTCGATCCGGGCCGAGGCACCCTTGTTCGGCTTGTACATCGGCACTCGAACCAGCGCGGAGCGATTGTTCTGGCCCCAGCAGATATAGCTGGGGGCTTCGGCACCGGCGATCAGCCGCTTGTAGGAGTTCACCCACGGGTTGGTCACCAGGCTGATCTCTCCGGCGTGCTTGAGCAGGCCGGCGATGAACTGGCGTCCGGTCTTGGACAGGTGGTACTCCGCGCTCGCGTCGTAGAAGGCGTTGGTGTCGCCCTCGAACAGCGACACATGGGTGTGCATTCCGGAGCCGGGCTGGTCGGCCAGTGGTTTGGGCATGAAGGAGGCGAACATGTTCTGCATCACCGCGACCTCCTTGATCACCACCCGGAAGGTCATGATGTTGTCAGCCATGGTCAGAGCGTCGGCATAGCGCAGATCGATCTCCTGCTGGCCGGGACCACCCTCATGGTGGCTGAACTCCACCGAGATACCCATCTGCTCCAGCAGGGTGATGGCCTGCCGCCGGAAGTCGGCACCCGGGCTGGTGGTCGTGTGATCGAAGTAGCCGGACTGGTCGGCCGGCACCGGGACCTGGCCGGGGACCACCGGCTGCTTGAACAGATAGAACTCGATCTCGGGGTGGGTGTAGAAGGTGAAGCCCATATCCGCGGCCTTCTTCAGCGCCCGCTTCAGCACGAAGCGGGGGTCGGCGAAGGACGGTGAGCCGTCGGGCAGTCGGATGTCGCAGAACATCCGGGCCGTGCCCTGGGTGGCACCGCGCCACGGCAGCAGCTGGAACGTGGACGGGTCCGGATGCGCGACCATGTCGGACTCGTAGACCCGGGCGAAGCCCTGGATCGCCGAGCCGTCGAAGCCGATACCCTCGCTGAACGCGCCTTCGAGTTCGGCCGGGGCGATCGCAACCGACTTGAGGAAGCCGAGCACGTCGGTGAACCACAGCCGGACGAAGCGGACGTCCCGCTCCTCCATTGTGCGGAGCACGAATTCGGTCTGCTTATCCATGGCCCAAGTCTGCCGCTGGATGTGTTTCAGTCTGGTTACAACCTGCCGATGAGTTCGCGGCGATCAGCCGCCGAACGGACCCCACTGCGGACGATCCTGGTCCGACTCATCGTCTGCAGCCTCGGCGTCGTCGTCGGTGAACCGCGGATCGTGGTCCCAGGCCTGGTTTCGTTCGGCCACTCGGGTCAGAGCCGCCCAGGCGTCGTCGAGGGTGCGGTAGGGCCCGAGTCGGCTGGCGCTGCGGCAGCCCTCGTAGGGCTCGACGGTGTGATGGTCGAGGCAGTAGTACCAGTCACTCGACTGCATCACCGCCTCCTCCCCGGGATCGGAGGACCCGGGCGACAACTATGATCCCAAGGGTGACCGCAATCAAGCCCTACCCGGTTTCCGCCCGACGTGCTGTCCCTGCCGAGATCATGCGTCCGCACTATGTGGACCGCCCCGGACCCGAGCGATACACCGGCTCCCATGTGCAGAGCGCCGACACCGTCGAACGGATGCGGGTCGCCGGCCGGATCGCCGCCCAGGCGATGGCCGCCGGTGCGGCGATCATCGCTCCGGGCGTCACCACCGACGAGATTGATGGCGTCGTCCACGACTTCATGGTCGAACACGGCGCTTACCCGTCCACCCTGGGATATCGGGGATTCCCCAAGTCATGCTGCACCTCGGTGAACGAGGTGATCTGCCACGGGATCCCGGACGCCCGTCCGCTCGAGGATGGCGACCTGGTCAAGATCGACGTGACCGCCTTCTACGACGGTGTCCACGGCGACAATTGCGCCACCTACGCCTGTGGTGAGGTGGACGAGGAGTCTCGACTGCTGGCCGAGCGCACCCAGGAGGCGATGAACCGCGGGATCCGCGCCGCGCGTCCGGGCCGTGAAGTGAACGTGATCGGCCGGGTGATCGAGTCCTACGCCAAGCGATTCGGCTACGGGGTCGTCCGCGACTACACCGGTCACGGCGTGCACTCCTCCTTCCACTCCGGGCTGGTGATCCCGCACTACGATGCTCCGCATCTCAACGACGTGATCGAGGTCGGCATGACCTTCACCGTCGAGCCGATGCTGACCCTGGGCGACTATCACTCCCACACCTGGTCAGACGGCTGGACGGTGGTCACCAATGACGGCAGCCGGGTCGCTCAGTTCGAGCAGACGATCCTGATCACCGAGGACGGCACCGAGATTCTGACCGTCCCCTGACCGGGCTGACCGGCCAGCGCGACCGGCATCGGGCACGGCAGGAGCCAGCTCGGGGGCAGTAGTTCCCCCGTTCGCAGGCTGTCGCGGGCACGCTACGGTGGAGCCAGCCCGATCCGAACTCCCCCCCTTGAGTCAGATCGCGGTCAGGCCCCGCCAGGCCCGCCATCCCCCTCCGGTTCGCCTGGCTGGGCCGCCTCAGTCATCAGCACAGCCGGCGTCTCAGGGTCGACGGACGACGCTGGCCCGCGCGGCTAGCCTTGGCCCATGACCCAGTACCACGAGCCCACCAACGAGGAACTGTGGGCCCAGCCGCCATCCGCACCGGCGCAGCCGGCACCACCCGTGCCCGCGATGCGGCCACAGCCGTCGTTGCAGCCGATGGGACAGCCTCCCTATCCGGCCGAGGTCAACAAGCCGGATCGCTCCCGCTTCACCCTGGCCATCGTCTCGCTCGCACTGGGGATTCCGTTGACGGCGATCGCGGCAGGCACCTCCGGGACCTTCGGACTGATTCTCTCCTGGGTCGGAATCATCGCGGTGAACGCCGTCTACGCCCTCGGCGGACGCCACCGCCCCTGACCTCTGATCCGCAACGGCCGCGTGCCACCTCCGATCGGTGCTCGGCGCCCGGATCGTGGCTCACGTACGGGGCGAGCCGGCATCCTCCCAGAGGTCCGCAGGCGAAATCGGCACGGCCGACCGGGCCTGCGTGGCGATCTGCTCGGCGGCCTCGGAGATCGAGCTCAGCGCGTCATGGCGCTTGTGGGCGGTGGCGACCATCAGCTTGATCCGATTCAGCTGATTGGTCTGGGACGCACCCGGGTCGTAGTCGACCGAGACGATATTGGCCTCCGGGTGCCGGCGCCGAAGCTCGGCGAACATCCCCTTGCCGACTACATGGTTCGGCAGGCAGGCGAACGGCTGGGCGCAGATGATGTTCGGTGCCCCGATCTCGATCAGCTCGACCATCTCGGCGGTCAGTAGCCATCCCTCGCCGGCCCGAGTGCCGATCGAGATCACTCCATCTGCTTTCTTGGCCAGGTCCTTCATCTTCGGCGGAAGGTCGAATTTGCCGCCGGTGCGTGCCAGCGCCGCCGTGACCGGCGCCTGGAACTTCTCGATCAGCCACAGCACCAGCTTCTTCACCTGATGCGAGTGCGGCCCGATTCCGAGGGTCTGCCACTGGAACTGCGCTGAGTACAGGGGCATCAGGAAGAATTGGACGATGCCCGGAAGCACCGCCTCGCACTCCTCGGCCTCCACCACGTCCACCACGTGGTTGTTCGCGTCCGGGTGGAACTTCACCAGAATCTCGCCGACGATCCCGACTCGGGGCTTGCGGGGAATGTCGCGTAGCGGCAGCCGGTCGAAGTCGGCGACGATCTCTCGGATCA
>Ga0268263_1001015_pt1 | contig 30107 bp, 33 predicted proteins | sample Biomet5_FD_190358 | JGI IMG/M metagenome (GOLD analysis project Ga0268263, IMG submission 190358) | Microbial communities from bioreactor (seeded with sewage sludge) at LBNL, California, USA - Biofuel metagenome 5 (SPAdes) (version 4) | ecosystem: Engineered > Bioreactor > Anaerobic >... | reverse complement strand
GAAGCTGGCCGCCTCGATCAGCACATCGGTCGACGTGGCACGCATCTCGGTGGACTCCCCGCCCATCACCCCGGCCAGGCCGATCGGCCCGCTGTCATCGGTGATCAGCAGATCGTCGACATCCAGCCGTCGAGTCTGGCCATCGAGGGTCACCAAGGTCTCGCCCGGCTGCGCTTTGCGGACCACGATCGGGCCGGCCAGCGCGGCGGCATCGTAGGCGTGCAGCGGCTGACCGGTCTCGAGCATCACGTAGTTGGTGATGTCCACCGGCAGCGAGATCGACCGCATGCCCGCGAGCACCAGCCGACGGGCCATCCAGCGTGGCGTCGGACGGGACGGGTCGAACCCGGCCACCCGAAGGGCCACGAACAGCGGGCAGGCCGGATCCTCCAGCCGGACCGGGTAGCCGTCGGCCTTGGCGGCCGGCGTGACCCTGGTCACGACGTCCCGGTAGCCCAGCCCCAGATTCTGCGCGGCCTCTCTGGCCAGTCCGCGAATGCTCAGGCAATAGCCGATGTCGGGGCTCACGTCGATATCCAGGACGTCGTCGCGCATGAACAAGACGTCCGCCGGATCGTCTCCGGGCTTCAGCTCGGTGCCGTCGTCCGCGCTCGTCGGCAGGACGATGATGCCGGAGTGATCGTTGCCGATACCCAACTCGTCCTCAGCGCAGATCATCCCATCGGACAGGTGCCCGTAGGTCTTGCGTGCGGAGATGGCGAAGCCACCAGCCAGCATCGCGCCCGGCAGCGAGACCACCACCAGGTCGCCGACGGCGAAGTTGTGCGCGCCACAGACGACGCTGCGGCAGCCGTCCGGGTAGTCCGGATGCGGCTGGTTGTGCACGGGACCGACGTCGACCTGCACCCAGCGAATGATCTTTCCGTTGGACTGCGGCTCGTCGACGAAGGCCAGGATCCGGCCCACCACGATCGGGCCACTGAGCTCAGACCCGGCCTGATCGACATTCTCCACCTCGAGGCCGGCCCGGATCAGTACCTCGGAGAGCGCACGACCGGTCATCTCCCGCGGCAGCTCGACGTAGTCGCGCAACCAGCCAAGTGGGGCCCTCATCGCGCAATTCCTTCCAGTGAGCGGCTGAACCGGACGTCACCCTCGACCATGTCGCGCATGTCGGCGGCGTTATTGCGGAACATCAAGGTGCGCTCGATGCCCATTCCGAAGGCGAAGCCGGAGTAGACCTCGGTATCGATCCCGCAGGCCGCCAGCACCCGCGGGTTGACCACACCGCAGCCGCCCCACTCGATCCAACCCTGGGACTTGCAGGTGCGACACGGCGCCTCCGGGTTGCCGACCGAATCGCCGCGGCACACGAAGCACTTCAGATCGACCTCGGCCGATGGCTCGGTGAACGGGAAGTAGTGCGGCCGCATCCGGGTCTCGATGCCGTCGCCGAACATGCTCTTGGCCAGGTGGTCGAGGGTCCCCTTCAGGTGCGCCAACGAAATCCCCTTGTCAACACACAATCCTTCGATCTGGTGGAAGACCGGAACGTGCGTGGCGTCGAACTCGTCGGCCCGGTACACCTTGCCCGGGCAGACCACGTAGATCGGTAGCTCCCGATCGAGCATCGAGCGGATCTGGACCGGTGAGGTGTGCGGACGCATCGCCACATTGCTGCCCAGCGGCGCCACGTACAGGCTGTCGCTGGTACCGCGGGCCGGATGGTCGGGGCCGATGTTCAGCGCATCGAAGCTGAGCCACTCACCTTCGGCCTCCGGGCCCTCGGCGATCTCCCAGCCCATGGCCACGAAGACGTCGCCCATCAGATCCATCAAGGCGGTGATCGGGTGCGCAGCGCCCTGCGGACCGAGTTCGACAGGCAGGCTCACGTCCACCCGCTCAGCGACCAGGCGTCCGGCCAGCTCGGCAGCACCCAGCTGCTCCTCGCGTGCAGCCAGGGCGGCGTTCACCCGTCCCCGGGCTGCGCCGAGCCGCTGACCGGCCTCCTTGCGCTGCGGGCCGGGGATCGTCCCGATCGCCCGGTTGGCCAGCGCCAGCGGGGAGCGATCGGATGTGTGGGCCAGCCGCGCCTCTTTCAGTTCAGCGCTGGTCTGGGCCGCAGCAAAGGCGGCCAGAGCTTGGCCCACCAATGCCTCGATCGACTCCGGACTCAGGTCAGCCTGCGGTTCACCGCCGGGCATGGTCAGCTCTCCCCTCAGTTGGATGCGCGCTGCGCGCTCGCACTTGCATAAAGGCACACCGCCGCAGCGGTAGCCAGGTTAAGGCTCTCGGCCTGGCCGTAGATGGGTACGGCCACTGTTTGGTCGGCCAAGGCCAGGTGTTCGACCGGCAGCCCCCAAGACTCATTGCCCATCACCCAGGCGGTCGGCGCGGCCAGCGCGTCGTCCAGATCGGTCAGGTCCGTGCCGGAGGCCCCGTCGGTGGCGAAGATCTGCATACCGGCCGCCCGGCAGGCGGCGATCGCCTCGGCCAGATCGGCGCCCACCACCACCGGCAGATGGAAGATGCTGCCCACACTGGCGCGCACGGTCTTCGGGTTGTAGAGGTCCACCGAATCCGAGCTCAGGATCACCGCGTCGGCACCGAAGGCGTCCGCGCAGCGGATGACGGTCCCGGCATTGCCCGGGTCGCGCACCTGCGCGCAGATCACCACCAGGGATACATCCTTGCGGCGATGCTTCTTCTTCGGCTTGTCGGCCTTCTTCTTGCGCTTGCGCAGGACCTGCTTCAGCGGGACATCCACGGCCCTGGCCACGGCCACCACGCCTTGCGGAGTCACCGTGTCGGTGATGGTCGCCAGATTCTGCTCACTGACGCCGTAGCAGATCACTCCGGCTTCGGTGGCCGCGTCGATCAGATCGATGTTGCCATGCGCCGCGTCCCAACGCAGGAACAAGGACTCGACAACGTCCGGCAGCCGCAGGGCCTCGCGGACGGCCTGGCGTCCCTCGACGAGGAACTTGCCCACCTCTGCTCGCTCGGAGCGTCGTTGCAGGGCCCGAGCCGCTCGCAGGACAGCTTGCGAAGGTTCGGGCAGTTCTAGCGGAGCGACGGTCATCGTCGCCTCCTTCCACCCACCTCGGTTGTAGTGCAGAAGGCCGGGCCCGCCTCGCGGACCCGGCCTGGAGACCTGTTCGGTCAGGCGGCCTGGGCCGGCTGGTTGTCCTTGGCGATAGCCACCAGCGCCGCAAAAGCCACCGAGTCACTCACCGCGAGCTCGGCCATCATCTTGCGGTCCACCTCAACGCCGGCGATCTTGAGGCCGTTGATGAAGCGGTTGTAGGTCATCCCCTCGGCGCGGCAAGCCGCGTTGATCCGCTGGATCCACAGCGACCGGAAATCGCCCTTGCGAGCGCGGCGGTCACGGTAGGCGTAGGTAGCCGAGTGGAGCATCTGCTCCTTGGCCTTGCGGTACAGCCGAGACCGCTGGCCCCGGTAACCGGACGCTGCGTCCAGAATCTCACGGCGCTTCTTCTGCGCATTTACTGCGCGCTTCACGCGTGCCATGTCGATTTACTCCTTGTCGATCGGTGTGGACGTCACTTGGCCTTGTAGCCGCCGAGCAGCTTCAGCGCCTTCTTCGCATCACCCTTGGCGACCACCTGGTCACCATCGAGGCGGCGGGTCTGGCTGGTCGGCTTGTGCTCGTTCAGGTGCATCTTGCCTGCCTGACGGTGCATGACCTTGCCCGAGCCGGTCACCCGGAAGCGCTTCTTGGCACCCGAGTGGGTCTTCATCTTCGGCATTGCTGAGTCCTTACTCTTCTTCTCTTTACAGGTCGATGTCGGGGTCCATGTTGTCGGCAGGCCCCCGCTTCTTCTTCGGCTGGGCCGCGGCAAGCGCCGCCGCCCGAAGCTCTGCCTCCTGCTGGCGCTCTGCCTCCTGGTTGGCCGTACGCTCGGCCATCCGGGCCGCCTTCGCCGCCTCGACCTCGACCTTGGCCTCGGTCTTCTTGCGGGTCGGCGAGAGCACCATCAGCATGTTGCGTCCGTCCTGCTTGGGGGCGGACTCGATGAAACCGTCCTCGGCGACGTCATCAGCCAGCTTCTTCAGCAGGTTGAACCCCAGTTCGGGACGGCTCTGCTCGCGGCCACGGAACATGATGGTGATCTTCACCTTGTCCCCGGCCTTCAGGAAACGGACGACGTGACCCTTCTTGGTCTCGTAGTCGTGGCTGTCGATCTTGGGTCGCAGCTTCATTTCCTTGATGATCGTGTTCGTCTGGTTACGACGAGACTCACGCGCTTTCTGGGCGGCCTCGTACTTGAACTTGCCGTAGTCCATCAACTTCGCGACCGGCGGCCGCGCCATCGGCGCCACCTCCACCAGGTCCAGGTCGGCCTCCCGGGCCAGCCTCAAGGCGTCGTCGATCCGGACGATGCCGACCTGCTCTCCGGCCGGGCCGACCAGGCGCACCTCGGGAACCTTGATGCGCTCGTTGATCCGCGGTTCAGTGCTGATGTGTCCTCCAAGACTCGTGTGATGTGCCGTCGACCGGCAATGAAAAAGGGCCCCCACGCAGCGGGAAGCCCAAAGAGCGGCCGAAGATAGTCCTTCGGCACGGTACCGACCCGTCACCGTTGTGGTGATCAGGTGGGAGCTCGGGTCTCCACTTTCGCGGACTGCTTACTTCACAACACAGTCGATCGGATCGATTCTAGCCGACGCGGGGCTGAGCGCCCAATCGGGGCGGCTCAGATACGGCAGGCGTGGATCTTGGTGACCAGGATCGCATCGGCGCCAGTAGCCCACAGGTCGTCCATCACCTGTTGTGCCTGCTTGGCCGGGATCATGGCCCGGACCGCCACCCAGCCGTCACGAGCCAGCGGCGAGACCGTCGGAGAGTCCAGCCCGGGCGTGATCGCGGTGGCTGCGGCCAGCTTCTCGCGAGGCACGTTGTAGTCGACCATCAGGTAGTCGCGGGCGGTGATTACGCCGCTCAGCCGTCGGATGAGCAGGTCAAGCCCCTCGGGCGCCGGCAGGCCGGCCCGCTGGATCAGGATCGCCTCGGAGACCAGGATCGGGTCCCCGAACAGCTCCAGTCCGGCACGCTTGAGGGTGGTGCCCGTCTCGACGACGTCAGCCACGACATCGGCGACGCCCAGGCGCACCGAGCTCTCTACCGCACCGTCGAGGTGGATCAACCGCGCCTGCACTCCCTGGCCGGCCAGGTAGCTCGACACCAGCCCCGGATAGGAGGTGGCGATCCGCTTGCCGTTGAGATCGGCGACCCGCATCGCGGTGCCGCCGGGAGCGGCGAAGCGGAACCGAGTGCCGCCAAAGCCCAGCGCTTTCACCTCTTCGGCCTGCGCACCCGAGTCCAACAGCATGTCGCGCCCGGTGATGCCGAGATCCAAGGTGCCCTCGCCGACGTAGACGGCAATGTCCTTGGGCCGCAGGTAGTAGAACTCGACGCCATTGGTCTCATCGACAAGGACCAAGTCCTTGAGGTCATTGCGCTGCCGATACCCGGCTTCGCGCAGCATCGAGGCTGCCGCCTCAGCCAGCGACCCCTTGTTGGGGACGGCGATCTTCAGCAATCCGGTCATCTGTCCCGCCATCACAGGTACTCGTAGACGTCTTCGAGGTCGAGGTCGAGCGCGAGCATCATCACCTGCAGGTGATACAGCAGCTGGCTGATTTCCTCGGCGGCTTCGGCCTTCGACTGGTACTCCGCAGCCATCCACACTTCGGCGGCCTCCTCGACGACCTTCTTGCCGATCGCATGGACTCCCGCCTGCAGCGCACGGACCGTGCCCGAACTCTCCTGACCGGTAGCCGCGCGCTCGCGCAGCTCAGCGAACAACTCGTCGAAGGATTTACTCACGTCGCACAAGCCTACCGGGGGCCCGGCGGGGTGAGCAGCCGCCGCCAGCGGGCGGGCGGCTACAGCGCGACACCGAGCAACGCATCGGTGAGGTCGCTGATCAGACAGGGTGCGGACGCGTCCGCTCCCCCACCGGCCAGGCACTCCGCCGCCCAAAGATCGATTGCGGCCAGCGCAGCCGGCGCGTCCAGATCGTTGCGCAGCGCTGCACGCACCTCGGCGAGCACCGGTGCGGCGGCTGGCCCGACTGGACGCGCAACCGCAGCTCGCCATCGCGACAGCCGCTGGTCCGCGATGGCCAGCAGGTGGGAGTTGTACTCCCAATCGGACCGGTAATGCTGGGCCAGCAGGGCCAGTCGGATCACCATCGGGTCGCTGCCGTCGGCCAGCAGCTGATTCACGAAGACCAGATTGCCCAGCGACTTGCTCATCTTGGTGCCATCGAGGCCAACCATGCCGGTGTGCACAAACGCGGTGGCGAACGGCTCCCCGGTGTACGCGGTCGCTTCGGCCGCACACATCGGGTGGTGCGGGAAAGCCAGGTCAGCGCCGCCAGCCTGCACGTCGAAGTCCGCGCCAAGCCGGTCCAGCGCGATCGCCGTGCACTCCACATGCCAGCCCGGACGTCCTCTGCCCAAGGCGGAGTCCCACGCGGGCTCACCGGGACGCTCTGCGCGCCAGACCAGGCAGTCCAGCGGATGCCGCTTGCCAGGGCGATCCGGATCGCCGCCCCGCTCGGCGAAGATCTCCCGGGCCCGAGCCTCATCGAGGTTGAGGCCGCGCAGCAACGGCTCCGCGGCGGGATTGGCGAAGTACCAGTCCGGGAAATCCGAGTCGTCGAGCTGGTAGACCGCACCGCGCTCGCGCAGATCCTGGATCAGCCCCAGAACCAGGTCGATGCTGTCCACCACCGAGGTCAGCTCGTCCGGCGGGATCACCCGCAGCGCGGTCAGATCACTGCGGTAGAGCCCGACCTGCTCGGCGGCGAGCCGCCGCCAGTCATCTCCGGTGGCAGCAGCCCGCTCCAGTAACGGATCGTCCACATCGGTCACGTTCTGGGCATAGCGCACCTCCAGGCCGGCATCCAGCCAGGCGCGGATCAGCAGATCGACGCTCACATAGGTGAACGCGTGACCCAGGTGCGTCGCGTCATAGGGGGTGATCCCACAGGCGTACAGCCGCGCGACGCCCTGCGCCGGCCCGACCGGCATCAGGGTCTGCGTCACCGTGTCGTGGATCCTCACTCGGCCACCACGATCAGGAAGCTCAGGAACCGATACCCCCGCCCAGGAACGCATGTCCGGCAGCCTAGTGCCATCGGAATCGGGCACTAAGCTGGCCGCGACCTGCACTCCCGGGAAGGGCAAGAATGATTGACTGGTGGCAAGCAATCCTGTTCGGAATCGTCGAAGGGGTGACCGAATTCCTGCCGATCTCGAGCACCGGCCACCTGACGGTGATGGAGGGACTGCTGGGCTACAGCGTGGCCGACCCGAGCGTCACCGCGTTCACCGCGATCATTCAGGTCGGGGCCATGGTCGCCTCGATCATCTACTTCTGGTCAGACATCGTCCGCTTTGCCACCGGCTGGTTCCGTGGCCTGGCCAAGGCCGAGCATCGCAGCGACCCGGACTACAAGATGGGTTGGGCGATCATTGTCGGCTTCCTGATCACCGGGATCGTCGCTTTCGCCCTGAAGGATCTCGTCGAGGGGCCGCTGCGGAACCTGTGGGCAGTGGTGATCGGATTGATCGGCTGGAGCCTGGTCATGATGGCTGCCGATCGGCTGGCCAAAGCCGTCCGCAAGGAAGACTCGATCACCTGGGCCGACGGCGCACTGATCGGTCTGGTTCAGGTGATCTCGCTGGTCCCGGGCGTCTCCCGCTCCGGCGCCACCATCTCCACCGGCCTCTTCCGCGGCCTGGATCGGGTCGCAGCCACTCGGATGAGCTTCTTCATCGGCATCCCGACCCTGGTCGCATCCGGCGGCTTCCAGGCGCTCACCCAGGCTGACGCGATCGGCACCCCGGGTGGGGTGGGTTGGCTGGCCACTGTGATCGGCACCGTCGTCTCCGGCATCGTCGCCTACTTCTCGATCGCCTGGTTGCTCAAGTTCGTCTCCCGCAATGACTTCACCGGCTTCATCGTCTACCGGGTCCTGCTCGGGTTGGTGCTGGCCGGCCTGCTGGTCGCAGGGGTGATTCCGGCGGTATGAGGAAGCGCTCGGTCGGGGTATCGGGGCTGCAGGTCTCGCAGCTCGGCCTCGGCACGCTCACCTGGGGCCGGGAGACCCGGCTCGAGGACGCCCGCCCACTACTGACAACCTTCGTCGAGGCTGGCGGGAATCTCATTGATACCGCCGCAGCCTACGCCGAAGGCGACGCCGAGCGGATCATCGGACGGCTGATTCGGGCCGGCGATGTGGCGCGCGACCAGCTGGTGATTGCAACCAAAGCCGGCTTCGGGGTGCGAAATGGCCAGCGAGTCGTGGACACCTCTCGTACGGCGCTGCTGGAGGATCTGCGGGCATCACTGCGCCGACTGGGCACCGATCATCTGGATCTGTGGCAGCTTCACGCCTGGGGCCAAGCGCCGCTGGAGGAATCACTTGCCGCGATCGATACTGCGGTGGCTGCGGGCGACGTCCGCTACGCCGGAGTGTGCAATTTCGTCGGCTGGCAGACCGCCCAAGCCGCTACTTGGCAGGCCGCCTTCCCTGGGCGGTCCCCGCTGAGCAGCGCCCAGGTGGAGTACTCCCTGCTGGCCCGGCGAGCAGAGGTCGAGGTGATCCCGGCGATCCGCGCCTTCGGCATGGGTCTGCTGCCCTGGTCACCGATCGGCCGCGGTGTGCTCACCGGCAAGTACCGAAACTCCCGACCAAAAGGCTCACGCGGTGCGAGCGAGCACTTCGCCTGGTTCGTCGAGCCATATCTGGAGGCCCGCTCTCGCGCGGTCGTCGATGCGGTCGCGACCGCTGCCGACGGGTTGGGCCTGAGCGCGGCCCAGATTGCCCTGCTCTGGGTGCGGGATGCCCCTGGGGTTACCGCCCCCCTGCTCGGTGCACGAACGGTGGCGCAGCTGCAGCCCTACCTGGAGTGCGACCAGATCGAGCTGCCCGACGAGATCATCGCCGCCCTCGACGATGTGTCCGGTGGCCCGAATACGATGCGCGAAGGGTACGAGCCGACCCTGACCCCCTAGACGAGGATCCGTGCCATGGCTGCCGCCGATGCAGAGTTGTTCCACCCGTCCACACTGGCCGAGTTGCGAGCCTGGTTGGCCGCCAATCACGCGCGGGGCACAGGTGTCTGGCTGGTCCGCTGGCGCCCGGTGACCGGGCGCGAGACGGTGGGCTATGAGGACGTGGTCCGCGAGGCATTGTGCTGGGGCTGGATCGACGGCCACGCAAAGCTGATCGACGCCGAGCGCATCGCTCAATGGGTCGCTCCGCGCAAGCCGGGCAGCGGCTGGGCGACCACCAACAAGGCCCGAATCATCGAGCTCGAAACGCAAGGACGGATGCAGCCGGCCGGACGGGCAGTGATCGACCAGGCGAAGGCGGACGGCTCCTGGACGCTGCTGGACTCGGTGGAGGCCCTGCAGGAGCCCGATGAACTCACCACCGCCCTTGATGCCAATCCCGCCGCGCGGACCGCGTGGGACGGGTTCCCACCGAGCGTCCGCAAGCTGGGACTGACGGCGATCGCCATGGCCAAGCGCCCGGAGACCAAGGCGGCCCGGGTCGCCGCCATCGTGGCCAAGGCGGCTCGCGGGGAACGTCCGGCCTGAACCAGGCACGCAGCGGAGCTGTGGCGCGAGTCCCGTGACCGGTCAGGAGTCGCGCCGACGCCGGTTCCGGACAGCGCTCAGTCTGCGGCGCAGTAGCCGGTGACCCGTAGCTCACCGATCCCGTCGCTGAAGCCCACGTGGGCGGTCTCGATCAGCGCAGCCCTCGGGCTCGCCAGCCACCACTCACCGTGGATCACGTCGCCTTCGGTCAGCATCCCGGCGCCAACCCAGGCGTCCACGATGCGCTGGGCCATCGCCCGGTTCGCCTGCGACAGCTCCGCCATCTGCTCAGGGCCGCTCACTGCGTCGGGATCTCGGGCGCTGAACCGCCCGCTCAGCGTGACCAGAACCCCCGTCCCGCCGCTCGGCAGGTCACACGGCACCTGCTCCTGCCGTGGCTGCTGCAGCCACTGCCCGTGGTCGCCCACTGCGCTGGACGCCGCTCGGCCGAGCCTGTCGAGCAGCTCGCGCACCGCACCGGCTGAGGCCGTCGGCGGGCTGATGGGCCCGGTCGGCGGCGCTGCCGTCGACACCGGGGGGATGGTTGCCGGGGACGGCCGGTTGCGCAGCTCCTCCCGCACCTGCGCGAGCGTGCCGGGGTCGGGGTCGGGGTTGCTCAGCCAGCCCGCCGCACCCACGCCGAGCACGACAACGATCAGTGCCGACAACGTCATCAGGCGTGGTCGTGGACGTTCGGATGCCCATCGCCACGCGGCGATCAGTGCGCAGACCACAGTCGCCGTGAGGGCGAGCAGCAGCGCCGGGGCGGACCAGACCGGAGCGGAGGCTCCCACTGCATCCACAGTGACGCACCAGCTCTGTGGCGGGAACGGCCGATCCGCCACGGCCACCCTCGACTCGTCCACCCCCATCCGGATCGCGCACTCCTGGGTCGCGTCCCAATGGCTCGCGGCAAGCCACGTCGAACTGGCCCCCAGCGCGGTGACGGCCGCGAGCACCGCCGTCGCCGTTCCCCACCACAGCGACCGTCCGGGCGCGGCTGTCGCCTGGCCCGCGAGCAGGACCGACAAGCCACCGCTGACAGCGCCGATCGTGAGCCCGGCCAGATCGAAGACCTGCAGATCCTGCCACCCACCACTTCGCCACACCACACTGGCGAGGAGGCCGATAGCAGCCCCAGCTACCGCCCCAGCGGAGACCTGCAGCCAGCGGCCGCTTCGTGCAGCCAGTCGAGACGACAGCGCGGCAGCCAGACCGATGACCGCACCCAGCACGGCGATCGCCGGCACCCACAGCGGCGCGAGGAGCAGGAAGAGCGCGGCCGCCGCGGCCCCGCCACGGCCGAAGTCCGGGTCGTGGTCCAACGCGGACGTGGTCAGCCCCAACGCCAGGACAGCCGGGGCAGCGCTGACGACAGCCAGCCACATCGCGTGCAACACCACTCGCGAGGTCCGCCCCGTTGCCATGGGCCCATGATCCCCCCCGGCGCCAAGAGACGGGCGACAATGCCATCGGTATCCGCACCCTCGAGGCTGCAGTTCCCCGGTCAGGCGCGATCCAGGAAGTCGTCCAGCACCTGGCAGCCGAACTCCAGGGATTCGGTCGGCACTCGCTCGTCCACGCCGTGGAACAGCGAGATGAAGTCCAGCTCGGCTGGCAGCCGCAGCGGCGCGAAGCCGAAACAGCGCACGCCCAGCTTCGACCAGGCCTTGGCGTCGGTCCCGGCGCTCATCATGAACGGCACCGCCAGCGAGCCGGGATCGGCCGCCTGCAGAGAGGACTGCATCGCGGCAACCAGGGCCCCGTCGAAGCTGGTTTCGACAGCGACATCGCCGGTGACAGTCTCGTAGCGCACCTTGTCACCGAGCAGTTCGGTGATGGTGTCGTAGAACTCCTGCTCGTAGCCCGGGATGAACCGCCCGTCGAGGCCGGCGCTGGCCTGGCCGGGGATCACGTTCACCTTGTAGCCGCCGGACAGCATCGTCGGGTTGGCCGTGTTGGCCATGGTGGCTCCGACCATCCGGGCGATCGAACCGAGCCGGGCCAAGGTGGCTTCGGCGTCATCGGTGTTCACCTCGACGCCCAGGAGGTCCTCGACCGCGTCCAGGAATTGCCGCTGGGCCGGACGGATCCGGACCGGCCACCGGTAGTTGCCGATGCGCGATACCGCGGCAGCCAACTCGGTGATCGCATTGTCGTCATTGCGCATCGAACCGTGTCCTGCGGTTCCGGACGCGATCAGGTTCAGCCAAGCCAGGCCCTTCTCTGCGGTCTGGATCAGATAGAGCCGCTGGTCGTTGACGGTGAGCGAGAAGCCGCCGACTTCGCCGATCGCCTCGGTGCAGTCGGCGATCAGCTCGGGATGATGCTCGGCCAGCCAGCCCGAACCCTTGGCGCCACCAGCCTCCTCGTCGGCGGTGAACACCAGCCGAATCGGACGCCGGGGCGCCCGACCCTCACGCTGCCGCTGCCGGACCACGGCCAGGATGATCGCGTCGAAGTCCTTCATGTCGACCGCGCCCCGGCCCCACACGTAGTCATCGATGATCTCGCCGGCGAACGGGTCGACCTGCCAGTCGGCGCCGACCGCGGGCACTACGTCGGTATGCCCGTGGACCAGCAGCGGCGGCAGGCTGCGATCGCAACCATCGGGCGCCCACTCCGCCACCAGGGAGGTGCGCCGCGGCGCGGACTCGAACAGCCGGCTGGCGATGCCGACCTCGTCGAGCTTGGCTGCGACGTACTCGGTCGCCTCCCGCTCGCCGACCGAGCCCTCAGGGCCGAAGTTGGAGGTGTCGAAGCGGATCAGCTCGCTGCAGATAGCGGCGACTTCGGCTGCGGCTGTGGTCGTGGGCTCCATATGCTCATCCTGCCAGGGCGGCCCGGTGGCGTCCGCGGTTGCCAAATCGCATTGCGGAGCCCGCGTTGCTATAGTTTCCTGGCTGTCCGGGGCAACCCGGCAGACCACCTGTCCGGGTGGCGGAATAGGTAGACGCGCTAGCTTGAGGTGCTAGTGCCCTTTATCGGGCGTGGAGGTTCAAGTCCTCTCTCGGACACTTAGCGATTGTGGCTCTGACCAGGCGAAATGGTCAGAGCCACAGTCGTATCTGCCGAGCACATCCGAAAGAGGGTGTACGAACAGAGCCGATTCGGGCTACGGACTCCTCGGCGCCGGATTAGCCTCCACGCATGAACTCCTATCGACGCACCCTGCGCGGTATCTCGATCGCCGGTCTCGTTGTCTTCGCACTATCAGCGATGCTCAGCCTGATCCTGCTCGGCGCGACCGGCGGTGCGATGCCTACGGGCGGCGTCGGCCTGGTCGTCGTCTCCACACTGTTGATGAGCATCGCCGGGGTCGCCATCACCGTATGGCTGGTCACCTTCCTCCTGTACCTACACGCCTCATCGATCGCCGCAGGCCATGCGGACATCGTTGCAGCGATCGAGAAAACGTCGACAAGTCCCGCTCCGCTGCGACCACAGGCACCGGTTCGCCAGTCCTCCGCCTCGGATGATGCACCGGCGGATCACCCCGACCCACTGCCGTCGGGGATGACCGCTCAGCGGCCGGGTAGCGCCGAGCTGTTCGAGCCGCTGCTGGGCCGGACGGTATCGGTACGCGGCTACACCGGAACCACTCCACCGCACTTCCGGCGGGTCGAGGGAGTCTTGACCAAGGACTCTGCCGGTCAGTACTGGGTCGGCAACCTTCGCGTCGACAGCCTGGACGACACGAAGGTCGCGGTCATCTAGGGGTCCGGGCCCGACGGCGGCGCCAGGCCCGGTAGCAGAGCGCGGCAGCAGCCACAGCCAGACCGAGCAGGGCCGGCCAGCCGGTGAGCCAGAGCAGCACGCACACACTGACCAGCGAAAACCCCGCCACAGACTTGGCGCCGGCGCCGGGCAGCAGCTTCAGGGCGGCCGCGGTGCCGAGCACATAGACCAGGGTGATCCCGCCGCTGACCATCAGCATGAAGGTGTGCTGTTCCAGCGGCAGCAGCGCCACCACAATCGCGGACACCACGACGAAGATGAGCGAACGGTGCTCGGTCCCGGTCAGCCAGCGCGGCAGTGCACCCTCGGCAGCCAGCGCCGTCCCCAGTCGGCTCGCACCGGCGACATAGGCGTTGACCGTGCCCAGGGTGAGCAGAAGCGCCACGATCGCAGTGATCAGCCTTGCCGGTTCACCGATGCCAACGGCCAGCAGGTCGGCCAGTGGCGCCTGACTGCCGCCGAGCCTCGGCCCGAGCACGGCGATGTTGGCGCCGGCCACCGCGAGATAGAGCACACCGACCACAGCAACGGCCAGCATGGTGGCTTTGGGGACGTCGCGGCGCGGGTTGGCGTAGTCCGGAGACAGCGAGGACACCGCCTCCCAGCCGGCGAATGCCCACACCAGCATCGCTGCGGCCACCCCCACCGCGGGCCAGCCCTGCGGAGCGAAAGGGACGAAATTGGACGCGCGCGCGTGCGGCACGGCGACCAGCACCGTGATCACCATCAGCGATACCAACACACTGACCGTCACCAACTGGACGCGTCCGGAGACATGCAGCCCCAGCCAGTTGAGGATGAAGGCCACGGTAATGATCACTCCGAAGGTGGCCAGGCTGGTCAGCCGGCCCCCGCCCAGCGCATCGGCCAGGTAGCCACCGGCGAACGACGCCGCCACCGGTGCTCCGACCGGCACTGCCAGGTAGAAGACCCAGCCGACAGCATCCGCTGCGGCACCGCCAAAGGCCTGCCGGACGTAACTGGACACTCCGCCCGCGTCCGGAAACCGCGCCCCCAGTTCGGCGAACAACCAGGCCAACGGTGCCGAGATCACCACCAACGCGAACCAGGCCAGGATCGAGGCCGGGCCGGCCACCGCCGCCGCCATTGCCGGCAGCGAGATGATCCCCGCGCCGAGGACCGCCCCGGCGCTCATTGCAGCGCCCTGGGCGACGGTCAGCTTGTGCACGCCGCAACCATAGGGCACCCGGATGCGCTCAGTTCACCGCGTAGGCAACCGCGATCTCAGCCCCCAGCCGGGCGTTGTTCTTGACCAGGGCGATGTTGGCCCGCAGCGAGTCGCCGTCGGAGAGTTCGACGATCCGGCCCAGCAGGAAGGGTGTGATCGCGGCACCGGTGATGCCCCGCTGGTCAGCCTCGACGATCGCCTGCTCGATCAGCGCGCCGATCTGGTCGGCGGGAATCTCCTCGGCCTGCGGAATCGGGTTGGCGATCACCAGCCCGCCGGCCAGACCGAGATCCCACTTCGCCTTCATCGTCGCCGCAATGGTGGCGGCGTCGTCCAGCCTCAGCGGGGAACCGAAGCCGCTGGTCCGGGAGTAGAACGAGGGGAAGTCATCAGAGCCCACGCTGATCACCGGGACGCCGAGGGTCTCCAGCACTTCCAGAGTGCGGCCGATATCGAGCAGCGACTTCACGCCGGCGCTGACCACGGCCACATCGGTGAGGCTGAGCTCGGTGAGGTCGGCCGAGATGTCCATGCTGGACTCGGCTCCGCGATGGACCCCGCCCAAGCCGCCGGTGACAAAGACCCGAATGCCCGCCAGGGCGGCCAACCGCATCGTAGAGGCGACGGTGGTGGCGCCGTGCGCCTTAGTGGCCACCACGAACGGCAGATCGCGGATACTGACCTTGCGGACACCGCCATCGGAGCCGAGCAGGTCGAGCTCGGCATCGTTCAGACCGATCCGAGGCACGCCGTCAAGGATCGCGATCGTGGCCGGCACCGCGCCGCCGTCGCGAATGATCTGCTCGACCTCACGGGCGGTCTGCACATTGCGCGGGTACGGCATGCCGTGGCTGATGATCGTGGACTCCAATGCCACTACCGGACGTCCGGCATCGAGCGCCTCGCGCACCTCCTCGGTGACGGTGAACAGCTCTGCGGTCATCGATGTGCTCCTTCTGTATGCAGGCGCGCCGCGAAGGCGACACCCAGGTCTGGACGTACTGTCTGTGGGCTGGCCAGGGTCACGGCGGCGGCCAGGTGACCCCAGCGGGCAGCGGTCGCGGCCGGCTCGCCGGCAAGCAAGGCGTGGACGTAGCCGGCGGTCATCGCGTCGCCGGCACCGGTGACATCGATCACCTCGACCGGCTCGGCCTCGATCGCTTTGACGTCGTCGACCCCGATCAGCAGGCTGCCCGCCGCCCCGCGGCTGACCCAGACGTGGGCTACCCCACGTCGATGCAGTTCGCCGGCGGCGGCGATCAGCTGGTCCGGCTCATCGGCAACGGGATGGCCGACGAGGGCGGCGAGCTCGTCCACGTTCGGAGTGATGGTGAACACCGGACGCTGCTCTGCCAGCAGTGGGGCCATCCGGGACGCCTTGGCAACACTGACCGGCTCGACCACCGTCCGGGCCCCGGCGACCGCCGCAACGGCCAGCGCCCACTCCAGGACCGAGGTGGGTAGATTCCCGTCGAGCACGACAACTTCAGCGCGGGAGACCAACTCCTGCGAGCGACTCAAGGTGGCGGGGTCGAGCGCATCGGTGGCGGCGAAATCGGCCATACCGATCACCAGCTCGCCGGAGTCGTCGAGGGCGGCCAGGTAGCTGCTGGTCGGGTGCGCGCTGATGTGGACCTGATCGACGAACACTCCAGCCTCGGCCGTGCGGGCCAGAAGCTCACGACCAGCCGAGTCGGAGCCAACGGCGGCGACGAGGTAGACCCGATCGCCGAGCCGGGCGATACCCTCGGCGATGTTGCGACCCACTCCCCCCGGGGTCTGCACCACCGTCGACGGGTTGGACGTGTGCAGGCGGGCGGCGACACGGCTGTGGGCCTTGATATCCCAGGCGGCCCCACCGATCACGACGGCCGAGGCCTGGTCGCGTAGTAGGTAGCCGCGGCCGATGATCTCGCCCTTGGCGCTCAGCGACGACAGCACCACCGCGACAGCTCCCTTGGTAGTGCCCAGCAAGGTGGCCAGCCCCGCGGCATCCAGCGACGGCTGGCTGTGCAGCAAAGCCAGCACTTCGCGCTCGCGGGGAGTCAGAGCCATGGTAAGTATTCTTAGCCCAGCTTGCATCTCTTAGCAACACGGATCGCCGTCAGCCAGATTGCTGATCGCGCGGACGCCGTCACCCGGTTATGTTCCCGCCATGGATCGGAGCACCCCGACCGAGCTGGCTCATCCGCTTCGCGCGCTCATCGTGGGCTACTCGCTCGCCTTCGCGTTGTCCTGGACGGTGTGGGGCACGCTGATCGCCGAACAACACGACCTCCTGTCGTGGCACCTGCCGCAGGCGCTCGCATTTTGGCTGAGCCTGCCGGTAGCCGTGCTCGCCGCCAGCATGGCCGGAGGCGGACGCTTGGCGGTGCTGCAGCTCGGGCGCCGGCTCCTGCATTGGCGGACGTACTGGCAGTGGTATCTGGCTGCCGTCCTGCTGGCAGCCGGGCTGCCGCTCCTGGCGTTGTTCTTCGCTCGGATCGCCGATATCTCGCAACCCTCCGATGTGCTGCCACTCGGCTCCGTGCCCATCTCGCTGCTGATCGAGACCACGATGTTCTGGCTGACAGAGGAGGCGATCTGGCGCGGGTTTGCTCAACCGACCATCGCTGGTCGGCTCAACCCGGCGCCGGCCTCACTCGTGGTCGGAATCGTCTGGGCGTTGTGGCACCTGCCCTTGTTCGCGATTCGCGGATCGTTCCAGGCCGGGCTGCCCTACCTGGGTTTCTTCGTCCTGACCGTTGCCACGGCGATTGTGCTCGGCTGGTTGTTCACAGTGACCGGCGGATCAGTGATTGTCTGTGCGATCTACCACGGCATTGTGGACGTGGCATTCGCCGCCAGCGGGGTCCTCAGCGCCTCCCCGCTCACCTTCTGGGCTGTCGTCGGCTTCCAATGCCTGATCGCCCTGCTTCTGTGGAGGCAGCTGACCAGCCGACACGACCTCAGTGAGGTCCGCTGAGATGGCTGCCGGCCGAGATCGACGGCCAACTGGCGGCCTTCGCTCTGGACCTCCATCTCTGCCTGGAACCGGCACCGTCGCCTGCCAACAGCACCCTGTTCGCGGTTGCGCTGGCACTGTCCCTGCTCATGCTGCGGCTGCAGTTGTGTCGCCTGCTAGTGCTGATCCTCAGCTTCCCGCTCACGCGGCTCATCCGGCGGCTGTTTCGCTGATTGTCCCTGAACAGGGGCAGACATGGCCGAAGCGACGCTTTCTGAGGATTCTGCGGGCACCCGGCGCCGATTGCGACGCCGCCACCACAGGACCGGAATCAGGATCAGCGCCAGTAGCGCCGCGAACGGAAGCAGCACACCGATCATGGTCACTGTGACCGCAAGAGCCTTGACCAGACCATCCCAGCCGGTCTGCAGTCCGCCGAGGAAGCCCGGAGCGGCTTCGGTCACCACCTGGCCGGGGGTGGCCAAGGTCACCGTGATCGTCGAGCGGGCGACCTGCCCCGCCAGCGCCTTCTGCTGGGCAGCGAGCGAGTCCCGCTCGCCCTGGCGCTGAGTCAGCTGCTCTTCCAGGCTGGTCAGGTCACCCAGATTCCCCGCCCGATCCATCAAGTCGGTCAGCCGCGCGATGGATGCGTCCAGGTTGCGCAACCGGGCATCGATATCGGCTGCCTGAGCCGTGACATCCGCTGAGCCGACGCTGCGCGAGAGCACCTCACCCAGCCCGCCGATCTCGTTGAGGGCGTCGTCGAGTTGCGCGGCAGGGACCTGCAGGACGACGTAGGAGTTCGTTGCCGCGCCACCCTCCTCGAGCATGAGCTGTTCGGAGGCCACCTGACCCTGAAGACTGGCCGCGAGCAGGCGGAGCTTGGTCACCGCCGGCAACAGTTCGCGCACCCGCAGGGTCATGTTCGCGGTCCGAACGATCTGGGGTGACAACTCGGCGGAGCCCGACGGCCCGGCCGATGGCCTGGCCTCGTCGGGCATGACGGCTGGCCCTGGGACCTGACCGCCCACCTCCGCCGGAGCCCGTCCGCCACCAGCCGAAGACGCGTACTCGGCGCCGGAGCAGCCACTGAGCGCCAAAACACAGACTGCCATCAATGCCAGGAGCTTCTTCATGCTTAAGTACACGCCGCCGCGGGCCCGAATGTGGCAGCTCGCGGCAGCGAAACGCCGCGGCTCGACGCAATCAGGTCTTCGCCGGTCGACTGCGGGAGTGAGCGGTCAGCCGCCAGGCACCCGCGCCATCCTGTGTGACCAGATCGAGTTGGGTGAGCTCCTCCAGGCCGGCCAGGCAGGCCGGCAGACTGCAACCGGCTCGCAGCGCCAGCTCGGCGGCCGGCAGGCCTCCCCGCCCGGGCACCGCCTCGAAGAGCCTCAGCAGCGTCGGATCCAGACCGTCGGTGACCCGGTGATCCGCCGACTCCCACCGACGGGTCCGCCCCATCGGATCAAGCATCTCGACGATGTCAGCGGCCGAGCTCACCAAGATCGCCTCTGCATCGCGAATCAGCCGGTGCGGAGTCACCGATGTCGCGCTGGTGACCGGCCCGGGCACCGCCATCACCACCCGGGACAGCTCGTTCGCCCAGGTCACCGTGTTGCGGGCACCTGAGCGGGCCGCCGCCTCAACCAGCACCGTTCCTGCCGTCAAAGCGGCGATGATCCGGTTCCTGGCCAGGAACCGCACTCTGGTCGGGTGCTCACCAGGCGCAAGCTCACTGACCAGGACTCCCCTCTCGGCGATCCGCTCGAAGAGCGGACGGTGCCCGCTCGGGTAGGCCTCGTCCAGGCCGCCGGCCAGCACTGCGACGCTCGGGGTGCGTCCAGCCAGGCAGCCGCGATGCGCGGCCGCATCGATCCCGTAGGCACCTCCGGAGATGACCGCCCGGCCACCTTCGGAGAGCTCGGCGGCGAGTTCTGCCGCCACCGTGTCGCCATAGGCGGTCGAGGCGCGCGAGCCGACCATCGACACCGCCTTGTCGCACAACTGCGACAGATCGCCGTGGCCGCCCACCCACAAGCCGATCGGCACCCCGCTCAGCTCGTTGACCGGCTCGCAGTCGGCCAGATCGCTCAGCCGAACCGGCCAGCCCGGATCCGAAGGAATCAGAAACTGCAACCCGAGCGCTGCCGTCGCGTCAGCGAGCGCCTGCGGAGCGACGCGCCGGGCCCGCTGCGCAAGCGGCGACGACCCCGCCCCGGTCACCATTGCCTGCCAGGCCGCCTCCGCACCGAACTCGGCCAGGAGCTGAGCCACCCCGGGACGCCCCGGCTCGACCACGGCGGCCAGGCACATCCGGGCCAGCCTCTCGTCCATCACGCCGCTCCCCTCTCGCGTGGCTCGCCGCGGCGCAACGCCAGCGCGGTCTGCAACTGGCTGCGCCCGGGCCGATCGACCCCCTCCAAGTCGGCGATCGTCCAGGCGAGCCGGACGACCTTGTCAACGCCACGGACCGACAACTGGCCCCGCTGGACCACGGTGTTGAGCAGTTCCGGATCGCTGGGTGTCGGGAGTCGCTTGCGCAGCACCGAGCCCGGCACCTGCGCGTTGGTGCGCAAGCCGAGAGGTGCGAGCCGGCGCAGCTGACGCTGCCGGGCTCCGGCCACTCGCTCGGCCACGGCCATACTGCTCTCCCCCGGCGTGGCCTCGCTGAGCAGGTTCAGCCGGACCGGACGAAGAAGCTGATGGACATCGATCCTGTCCAGAATCGGGCCGGAGACTCGGCTTCGGTAGCGCCGCACCACCATCGGCGGGCAGTGACACTCCGCACCCACCGTGGTCGCGTTCCCGCAAGGACATGGGTTGGCGGCCAGCACCAGCTGGAACTGTGCCGGATAGACGGCCGTCGCGTTGGCGCGAGCCAACACCACCCGTCCGGACTCCAGTGGGACCCGCAACGCCTCCAGCGCCTTCGGTGGGAACTCCGGCGCCTCGTCCAGGAACAGCACCCCGTGATGCGCACGTGACACCGCCCCCGGGGCTGCCACCCGCGCGCCGCCACCGACCAGACTGGCGATCGAGGCCGTGTGATGCGGGTCGGCGAACGGCGGTCGTCGGATCAGCCCTGACTCCAGATTCAGCCCGAGCAACGAGTGAATCGCCGAGACCTCCAGCGCCTCCTCCGGCGAGAGCTCCGGCAGGATCGAAGGCAGCCGCTCGGCCAGCAAGGTCTTGCCGACACCGGGCGGCCCGTGCAGGTACAGGTGATGCCGCCCGGCAGCGGCCACTTCCAGAGCCCACTTCGCCTCGCTCTGGCCGACGACGTCGGCCAGATCCAGGCGCAGCAAAGGCTCCGGCTCTCGCTCCTCGGACGGCTCCGCGGCCACCCCTGGGCCTCCTTCGAGGATGGCGAACAGATCGCCCAGATCGGCCGCTCCGTAGACGGTCAGGCCGTCGACAAGGCTCGCCTCATGCAGTTGGCCAGCGGGTACGACCGCTCGGGTGAAACCGTGCTGCACGGCCCCCAGCAAGGCAGGAAGCAGCCCCCGGACATTGCGGACGCGGCCGTCCAGTCCGAGCTCCCCGAACATGGCCAGGCTCTCCAGACTGGCCGGCTCGCACCGCTGGTTGGCCGCAGCCACCGCAGCACAGATGCTGAGGTCGTAGTGGGAGCCGGCCTTGGGCAGAGCCGCGGGCGAGAGGTTGATCGTGACCGGGTTGCTCGGCCAGCTCTGGTGAGCCGAGGCCATCGCCGCCCGGCACCGGGCCTTCGCCTCGGACAGAGCCAGATCCGGCAGCCCGACCATCACTGTGCTGGGCAGGCCGGAGCCGATCGCAGCCTCGACTTCGATCATGGTGGCCTGCATGCCGACCAGGGCCACCGACCACGCCCGCGCCTGGCTCATCGGCTCAGCCCCTTCAGGTGCGTGAGCTTCGGCCCGTCCGGGTCGAGCAGGACGCCGATGGCATCGATCCGGAAGCTCGGCACCGGCCGAGTCTGAGCACGAAGCCAGTGCAAGGCCAATGCGCGCAACTTGTCCAGCTTGGCACCGGTGATTGCCTCCAAGGGCGTTCCGAAGGACAACCCGGTGCGGCACTTCACCTCACAGAACACCACCACCGGCTCACGACCCGGCTCGACCGCGACGATGTCGATCTCGCCGGCAGCACAGCGCCAGTTGCGTTCCAGGATCGTCCACCCGCGGCCCAGCAGGTACGCCGCAGCCAACTGCTCACCGCGATGCCAGACCTCGTCCTTATCCACGCGATCACCTCCACCCTCCAATGTGGGTGTGGTGCGCGGGTTCGTTCAGCCTGACCGCCGACCTGTGGACAACGCCGGGCGGCATCCACAACCAGCGACTAGAGGTTGTCGGGAACCTTCAGCTCGGAGTGCGCGATCTCCTCGATCGACACGTCGCGGAAGGTGAGCACTTTGGCGCTCTTCACGAACCGGGCCGGACGGTACATGTCCCAGACCCAGGCATCGGCCATCGAAACCTCGTAATAGACGTCACCGCCCTCGGTGCGGACCTTGAGGTCGACCGCATTGCACAGGTAGAAGCGTCGCTCGGTCTCCACGGCATAGGTGAAGATCCCGACCACGTCCTTGTACTCGCGGTACAGCTGCAGTTCGAGTTCGGATTCGTACTGCTCTAGATCCTCGGCGCTCATAGCGGATTCACCCTACCCGCTCGCCGGACGTTCTCGAAGCACTGCCGGTGAATGCCGCTGGCCCCGTGTCGATCCAGCCGCTCCTGATGCAGGCTCGTGCAGTAGCCCTTGTGAACGTCGAAGGCGTAGGCCGGAAGCTCCTGGTGCCAACGGGCCATGATCCGATCCCGGGTGACCTTGGCGATCACCGACGCTGCGGCAACCGCAGCCGCCACCTGGTCGCCCTTCCAGACCGCAAGACTCGGCATCGGCAGCCCGTCGACGCTGAAGCCGTCGGTGATGGCAAAGTCCGGGGACGGGTCCAGCCGAGCGACCGCCCGCCGCAGGGCGGCCAGGTTGGCCTGCTGCATGCCGAGCCGATCACACTCGTCGCTCTCGACACTGACCACGGTCCAGCTCACTGCTCGGGCCACCACTTCGTCGTAGACCCGCTCCCGTTGGGCAGGACTGAGCAGTTTGGAGTCGGCCAGCCCGGGAACCCGTCCCGCCCGACCCGCGGGCAGAATCACCGCGCCGGCCACCAGCGGGCCCGCACAGGCACCGCGCCCTGCCTCGTCTGCGCCGGCGATCAACTCGAACCCGGCTCGGCGAAGTGACGCCTCATAGGCGTAGATGCCGGCATCCCGGCGCACCACCACGGCCATCGGCTGCGCTAACAGACGACCCGATCGCCGGTGATCACCGGTGCCGCCGGCGGCGTGCCGCCGGGCGGGACACTCTCGAACGAGTGTGGACGACTGATCCCGTGAATCCGGTTGAACGGAAAAACCACAGCCACGGCGACGCCGACCACGGCATCGGTGGGGATGAAAGCCATACTGCCCTCGGGGAGTCCGTTCGTCGGCTCACCGATATGACATCGCGAGTCCTGGGATGCGTTGCGATGGTCGCCCATCACGAAGATCGTCCCAGCGGGCACGACCACATCGAAGGCATTCGAGGACGGCTCGACCTGCTGCCCGGTGCCCGGGTCGGTGTAGAGGTACTCCCGCTCGTCCAAGGCCACCCCGTTGACCGACAGCCGGCCGCGGGCGTCGCAGCAGACCACGTGGTCGCCGGCCACCCCGATCACTCGCTTGATCAGGTGCTCGGCGCTCTCGTCGGGCGCCAGGCCGAGAAAGATCAGCGCCCCGTGCAGGGCGTCCACCTTGTGCGGAGTGGTGTTCAACCAACCACGGGCGTCGCGGAAGACGACGACATCACCACGCTGAAAACCGGCGACCTTCTGCACAGCCACCCGATCATTGATCAGCAAGGTGTTCTCCATCGACTGCGATGGGATCACGAACATCTGGACGATGAACAACCGCAGCAGCGTGGACGCCACCAGGGCACCGATCACGACGATCGCTATTTCTCGCAGCCATGCACCGATCGTGCCTAGTGCCGATGGACGTTCGGCGGACTCTGCCTTCGCCACCGGGCTCCTCTCCCTAGCTGCCGTTGAGTTCTCAGCTGGCGGCAACCACGGGCCGACAGGCTCAGCGGTCGCGCTTCTCCTTGATCTTTGCAGCCTTGCCGCGCAGACCACGCAGGTAGTACAGCTTCGCACGACGGACATCACCGTAGCGCTCAACCTCGATCTTCTCGATGATCGGGCTGTGCAGCGGGAAGGTGCGCTCGACACCGATACCGAAACTGACCTTGCGGACGGTGAAGGCCTCAGCGATGCCCGAGCCGTTGCGGGCGATCACGACACCGGCGAAGACCTGGATGCGGGAGCGGTTACCTTCGATAACCCGCACGTGCACCTTGACCTGATCGCCAGGGCGGAAGTCGGGGATATCGCTGCGGATTGCCTCAGCGGTGATCTGCTCTACCAGCTTGTTCATGGTTTCCTCGCCAGTGCCACAGGACACTAAGTTCGTTGATCAAAGAGTGGGCGTCGGCGCCTTCCCCCTGTGGCAGGAGCGACGACGGCACAACGACCACCAAGTTTGCCATACCCGACCCCACGCCGGGAAATCGATGGACGGCACAGGGCCCCGGGACGAATCCCGGGGCCCTGTGGCAGGTACTACTTGCCGTCCTTCTTGAACAGCGAGGCGATCAGGTCGCGGTTGAGCTGGCTGATCGTGTCGAACGGGATCTCCTTGGGGCAGACCGCTGCGCACTCACCGATGTTGGTGCACCCACCGAAGCCCTCGGCATCGTGGGCGGCCAGCATCTTCTTGATCCGCAGGTGCCGTTCCGGCTGACCCTGCGGGAGCATCGCCAGATGGGTGATCTTGGCCGCGGTGAACAGCATGCCCGAGTGGTTCGGGCAGGCCGCCACACAGGCGCCACAGCCGATGCAGGTCGCTGCGTCGAAGGCACGGTCAGCCTTCAGCTTGCCGACTGCGTTGGCATGGGCGTCCGGAGCCGAGCCGGTGTTCACCGAGACGAAACCGCCAGCCTGAATGATCCGGTCGAAGGCCGAACGGTCCACGACGAGGTCCTTGATCACCGGGAACGAACCGGCACGCCACGGCTCGACGTCGATCGTCGCTCCGTCGGAGAACGACCGCATGTGCAGCTGGCAGGTGGTGGTCGCCACCGGCGAGTTGCCCCGGCCGTGCGCGGTGCCATTGATCACGACGCCACACATGCCGCAGATACCTTCGCGGCAGTCGTGGTCGAATGCGATCGGCTCCTCGCCCTTGACGGTGAGATCCTCGTTGAGCAGGTCGAGCATCTCCAGGAAGGACATGTCCTGGGAGACGTCCTGCACCTGGTAGGTGACCATCCGCCCTTCCGAGGCGGCATTCGCTTGGCGCCAAACGCGCAGAGTGATGTTCACTTGTAACTCCGTTGCTTCAGCTCGATGGCCTCGTAGACCAGATCTTCCTTGTGCAGGACGGGCTTCTCGCCGGTGCCGGTGAACTCCCAGGCTGCCGCGTAGAGGAACTCGTCGTCGTGGCGCAGCGCCTCGCCGTCCTCGGTCTGGCTCTCAGCCCGGAAGTGACCACCGCAGGACTCGCGACGGTGCAGCGCATCGACGCACATCAGCCGGCCCAACTCGAAGAAGTCGGCCACCCGGCCGGCCCGCTCCAGGGTCTGGTTGAAGTCCTCGTTGACGCCGGTGACCTTGACGTCCTTCCAGAACTCCTCACGCAGCTCGTCGATCTTGGCGATCGCCAGCTTGAGGCCCTCTTCGGTGCGCTCCATGCCGCAGTACTCCCACATGATGTGGCCGAGTTCCTTGTGGAAGGAGTCGACGGTGCGGGAGCCATTGATCGAGAGCAGCTTGTCGATCCGACCCTTCACCGACTCGAGCGCCTCGATCGCTGCCGGGTGCGAAGCATCCACCTTCGGGAACTTCAGGGCATCGGCGAGGTAGTCGTTGATGGTGTTGGGCAGAACGAAGTAGCCGTCGGCAAGACCCTGCATCAGGGCGGACGCACCGAGCCGGTTGGCACCGTGATCGGAGAAGTTCGCCTCACCGGTCACATACAGGCCCGGGATATTGCTGGACAGGTCGTAATCGACCCACAGGCCACCCATCGTGTAGTGAACGGCCGGGTAGATCCGCATCGGAGTCGCATACGGGTTCTCGCCGGTGATCTGGGCGTACATGTCGAAGAGGTTGCCGTAGCGGGCCGCCACTCCGTCCTTGCCCAGTCGCGAGATGGCTTCGGAGAAGTCCAGGTAGACGCCGCGGCGCACCATCTTCTCGTTGCCGTCGTCATCGAACTCACGAACGGCCGGGCCAACGCCGCGACCCTCGTCGCAACGGTTCTTGGCCTGACGGGAGGCGATGTCACGCGGGACCAGGTTGCCGAAGGACGGGTAGATCCGCTCCAGGTAGTAGTCGCGGTCCTCCTCGGCGATCTCGCGCGGATCCTTGCCGCAGTCCTCAGCCTTCTTGGGCACCCAGATCCGGCCGTCATTACGCAGCGACTCCGACATCAGGGTCAGCTTCGACTGGCTCTCGCCGTGCACCGGGATGCAGGTCGGGTGGATCTGCGTGTAGCAGGGGTTGGCGAAGTACGCGCCCTTGCGGTGTGCCCGCCAGTTGGCCGTCACATTGCAGCCCATCGCGTTGGTCGACAGGAAGAACACGTTGCCGTAGCCACCGGTGGCCAACACGACCGCGTCGGCGAAGTAGGTCTCGATCTCACCGGTCACCATGTCGCGGGTGACGATGCCGCGGGCCTTGCCGTCAGCGACGATCAGCTCGAGCATTTCGTGGCGGGCGTACATCTTGACGGTTCCGGCCGCCACCTGGCGCTCCAGCGCCTGGTAGGCGCCGATCAGCAGCTGCTGACCGGTTTGGCCACGGGCGTAGAAGGTGCGCTGCACCTGGACGCCACCGAACGAGCGGTTGTCGAGCAGGCCGCCGTACTCACGAGCGAACGGGACGCCTTGAGCCACGCACTGGTCGATGATGTTCGCACTGACCTCGGCCAGTCGGTAGACGTTGGTCTCACGGGCGCGGTAGTCGCCACCCTTGACCGTGTCGTAGAACAACCGGTAAGTCGAGTCGTTGTCGTTGCGGTAGTTCTTGGCGGCGTTGATGCCACCCTGAGCCGCGATCGAGTGCGCCCGGCGCGGGCTGTCCTGGTAGCAGAAGTTCAGGACGTTGTAGCCGGCCTCGCCCAGCGAGGCCGCCGCTGCGCCGCCGGCCAGGCCCGTGCCGACGATGATCACGGTCAACTTGCGGCGGTTGGCCGGGTTGACCAGCTTCGCCTCGAACTTGCGCTTGGCCCACTTCTGCTCGATCGGACCAGCCGGCGCCTTGGCGTCGGCAATCGTCTCGCCGAGGGTGAAGTAGTCGGCGCCGGGGAGCTTCTTCGCGTCCGCAGCCTTGGTTGTCGTCGTCATCGTCCAATCCATCCGAAGAAAACGGCTACTGGCATGACCATGAAGCCGATGTAGAGCAGAATCGCCACCGCCCAGGCGCAGGCGTTCAGGACGACCTGGGCCTTCTGGCTGGTGTTGGCACCCAGAGTCGCGAAGGCGCTCCAGAAACCGTGCCGGATATGCATGCAGACGGTGACCATCCACAGCGCGTACAGCGCGACCATCCACCAGATCCGGAACTCAGAGAGCACCATCTGATACGGACTGCCCGTGAAGGGGCCGGCCACCAGGGTTGCGTGCACGGTGAACTGAGCCAGATGGAAGATCAGGAGCCCGGCCAGGATGATGCCACCCCAGCGCATGGTGCGCGCGGAGTAGGTCTGAGCCAGCCGGCGCTTCGCCTCGTAGGTGGTGGGGCTGGCCAGCTTGGCCCGCCGCCACAGGGTGAGCGCGGAGTAGATGTGCAGCACGATCGCTGCCAGCATCACGGCACGGAAGATCCAGATGAACCAGCCCTTGGGCAGCAGCGGGTACAGGATGTCGACCTTCAGCCACTCTGCATAGTGGTTGAAGGACTCCTCGCCGAGGAACATCTTCGAGTTGCCGAACATATGCATCAGCAGGAAGCCGATCATCAGCAGACCGGTCACGGCCATCAGCGCCTTCAGCGCGACTGTCGATCGGACGGCACTCTGATGCGGAGTAAGAGTAGTTGTCGCCACGAGGGACACCCTAGTTTGTCCTTGGCCGCAGTCCCACCACCCTAGACATTCGGGCGTGGTCGATCTCAGATTGCGGGATTATGTGCTGCGACAAGGGGATTCGCTCCCCTTTTAGCAAGGATGGTGTTGCCTAATTGGGTCCGGGGAGCAGATCGGGACGCCGCTGCGCGGTCCGCTGCCGCGATTGCTCGGCCCGCCACTTCGCCACTTGCTCGTGATGCCCCGACAACAACACCGGGGGCACCTCCAGCCCGCGCCACTGCGCCGGCTTGGTGTACATCGGATACTCCAGCAAGCCGTCCAGATCGGCCCCGTGAGACTCCTCGGTCAGTGACTCGGGGTTGCCGAGCACGCCGGGCAGCAGCCGGACGATGGCTTCGACCATGGCGAGGGCGGCCGCCTCTCCCCCATTGAGGACGTAGTCGCCCAGGCTCACCTCGATCACCCGCATCCGAGTGGCGGCATGCTCGGCGACCCGGGCGTCAATCCCCTCGTAGCGTCCGCAGCCGAACAGCAGCCAGTCCTCCGCGGCCAGCTCGACAGCCAGAGACTGCGTGAACAGCTGCCCAGACGGGGTCGGCAGGATCAGGGTGGGCGTCGCATCGGGTGGTACGAGTTCATCCAGGGCCTCACCCCACGGCTGGGGCATCATCACCATCCCGGCGCCGCCGCCATACGGAGTGTCGTCCACGGTCCGGTGCCGGTCGTGGGTCCAGCTGCGCAGGTCGTGGACGCCCAACCCGACCAGGCCGCTGGACACCGCCTTGCCGACCAGAGACAGCTGGAGCGGCGCGAAGTAGTCGGGGAAGATGCTGATCAGGTCAATCCGCATCGTCGACCTCCGACAGCAGGCCCGGGATCGGGTTGACCACGACCCGGCCAGCACCCGGATCAACCTCGGGCACCAGCGCCTCGACGAAAGGCACCAGTCGATCACCCGCGGTAGTGCGGACCACCAGCAGATCTTGCGCCGGGTTGTGCTGGACGGCGACGACGGCGCCCACGTCGGCCCCGTCCGCGGTCACCACCCGCAGGCCGATCAAGGTCAAGTCGGCGTACTCGTCCGGCTCGGTCGGTTCGGCGACACCCTCGGCCCACAAGTCGAGCCCACGCAGGGCCTCGGCCGAAGTGCGGTCGTTGACCTGCTCGAAGCCGACCAGGAGCACCCCGTTCAGCCAGCTGTGCCCGGCAACCTTCAGGGTCCGCCCCGGAGTGGTCACCACCGCTCCCGCAGCAAAACGCTGCTCGACGCTGTCGGTACGAGGACGGACGGTCACCTGCCCGCGCAAGCCGTGGGCTCGGCCCACGGTGCCGACGATCACCTGCTCACTCACTGGTCTCCAGACCGAATCCGCCCCGCCGCTGCTGCGGACGGGGCGGTTCTGGCTCGTTGCTGAATCAGTTGTGACGACGTGAGCGCCGGTCGACATCGACGAAGTCGACACGAACCTGCTCACGTCCGGCAAGGGCGGCGATCACCGTGCGCAATGCGCTGGCGGTGCGACCCTGGCGGCCGATGACCTTGCCGATGTCCTCCGGGTGCACCCGCACCTCAAGGGTGCGGCCGCGGCCGCGGTCGAACTCGCGGACCCGGACGTCGTCGGCATTGGGCACCAGTCCGCGGACCAGGTGTTCCAGTGCGTCAGCGAGCACGATCAGGCCTCTTCGGCCTCGGCCGGCTCAGCAGCCTCGGCCTCGGGCTCGGCGGCCTTCTTCTTCTTGGAGATGGCAGCAGCAGCGGGCTCATTGTCGGCCTCGGCCAGGGCGGCATTGAACAGGGCCACCTTGTCCTTGGGCTCCGGCTGCGGATCGACGCCGGCCGGGCTGGTGTCGCCGCTGAACTTCTGCCAGTCACCGGTGCGCTTGAGGATGGCCACCACGGCCTCAGTCGGCTGCGCGCCAACACCGAGCCAGTACTGCGCCCGCTCAGAGTCGACCTTGATCACCGACGGGGAGTTCTTGGGGTGGTAGAGACCGATCTCCTCGATGGCGCGACCGTCACGCTTGGTGCGGGCGTCCATGACGACGATGCGGTAGTGCGGGGAGCGGATCTTGCCGAGCCGCTTGAGACGAATCTTGACAGCCACGAGTGTGGATTCTCCTGTTGGAACAAGGACCGGTGACGTCACCGGCCGAGCGGGTGGAGTCGAACAACGATGTGGGGCAACGCTCCCCGGCTCCGGATGAATCACCGCACGCAGGGCATGAGAGGGCACCTGCATCACAGTGATGCGGTTAATAGTGTGCCAGAAGCTCGGCATCGGGGGCCAACCGGGATGGCCGGCAACTCAGGACCCGGCGCTCTCGCACCGCTCGGACCACGCCGCGTGCCCTCCGCTGGGCCCCGATCTGCGCCACGCCCGGCGCGCGAGTGCCCACCTAGGAGTGGAACACCACCGATCCGCGCAGGATCACCATCTTCGGATGTGCGGTCACCGCCGGATCGAGACGCGGATCAGCGGCATAGACGACCAGGTCGGCCGACTCCCCCTCCCC
>Ga0268263_1001013_pt1 | contig 30121 bp, 36 predicted proteins | sample Biomet5_FD_190358 | JGI IMG/M metagenome (GOLD analysis project Ga0268263, IMG submission 190358) | Microbial communities from bioreactor (seeded with sewage sludge) at LBNL, California, USA - Biofuel metagenome 5 (SPAdes) (version 4) | ecosystem: Engineered > Bioreactor > Anaerobic >... | reverse complement strand
CATAGGCCGTAAGTGTCTGAGCTGCCGCAGGGCGGTATCCTGAAGGTAAGGTCCCTATTGCAGTCGTTACAGACATGGCTGTGGTCTTGCTTACTTTTACAAACACCCTCAGTTCTGAATCCCACGGAATCCCATAGTATAAATAGGATTTATCAGCGAATCCTGAAAGGCTCACGCTCAACGGGGCTATCAAAGGCTTATATAACTCCTGGATATCCAATGGGACCGTGCCAATGGTTTTTATCACATCATTTATGGAAGTGCCTGACGCGATTCCAAGAACGGTAAGGGTATCATCTGACAGCTGCTCCCCATCGGCGACATATCTGAAATATGTCCCGTCATATATGAACATATGAACTGTATTCGCTTTAATCAGATAAGACGGTACATCACCATTTTTAAACTTAGCAGCTACAGCACCTGTAGTGTTCACATTCAGGCTCAAAGAATCCGCAGTATGATCATTTGCAAAAAGCACAACAACAGCAGCTCCGGTCACAAGGATGAATCCGGAACACACCACAGCTTTTTCCGTGGTGGCTGCATCCGTTGATGTAGTACCATACTTCGGTCCCCTGGGGCCCGTGATAGTCTGAGAGTCTATATCCTTTTCAATAGACTCCATGGCAGCATTGAAATCTGTCTTGCTTATGAACTCTCCGGGTATTTCTGTAATAAGTTTGTTATGCTTTTCTGAAAGTTTGTCAGGGTATTTATCAAACGCCGCTTTATTCTCCGACGTTGTCCCTGATTGCTTTGTTCCAGGTATGGATTGTACCTGTACCTCAGCTTTTTCACTTTCCGTGATTACAGCATCGTTTATGCTCACTTTAGTACCTCCTGTTCTTTGAATATCCCTTCAGGTCATAGCTGATTATTATGCTATGGAGTTCAAAGAACTCATCCATACCGGAGTTCTTTACAATGACCTGGAGACGTTTATATTTCGTCTTACGTTTTTTGAAATGATGTTCCCTGGGCGTTTCTCTGGAATCAAAAGTTATTCCTCTTTCAAAATCGAAGAGATCCCAGCTGAACACATCTATGGTCTCTGTCCCTATGAGTTCTTCCGGATTGCCGTCAGCAGACAGGTAAACCTCCATTGAGGACCGTGGCGCTGCACCACATGACACCAGGCTGCCCTTTTTATTCAGGTTTTTAAAATACTGCAAGGCACCGGCAGCATCATCCGGGGTTTTCCATTCGACCGCTATTGCATTGCCGTCATCATTGAAGCTGCTCATATCATCACGGTCTGTCTTGAAACGGCATATCTTCCCGTCTGTGGATCCGAACATGAGCTCTTCACCTTCAGACAGGCAGCAGCTTGCCGGAATGCTTTCCCAGTAATAGCTTTCATAAGCGTACTCATCACTGTTATGACTGGTATATGTCTTCTGCCTGCCATCCAGAATATATACTCTCGTATTTATGAATATAAGAAAGTAGTTTTTCCACTCACATCCGCATGCATCTGCCAGATCACTTTCTTTGGTCAGTCTGGCATCTATAAGGCTGGATCTCGGCTGTGCAGCTTTGTCATATGTGTCAGAACTGTTGATGCTGTTTGTTATCGCATATACGCCATCAGGTGTCAGAAACAGCGGCTCATCTTCCATCTGAGCGAAACAATCCTTTGATACAGCACCAACGCCGGAAACAGACTGCAGTATCTTATAGATCACATTACCGCTGCTGTCTGTGGAAGCATACGTCAGAAATATAGTGGCATCCTGGCTGTTATCGAATTTTATGATCGCCAGGTTCTGGCCTATATTCATGAAGCCTGCAACTGCGGTATCATTGGCACCCACCAGCATATAATTCGTATCCGGAAAATAAGCCGGATTCCCCAGAGCAGAATAATATACATAGTTGTTCAGCTTCGTATCCGTGTTCCCGGCGACAAAAACTCTGTCAGATCCGGATTGCCCGGTATACATAGCAACTGCCGTACACTTCAGGATATTGTCCCGGCCGTCGTCAGCGTCGTTGTAATATTCGACCATGATATTTTCTTCCCCGGTAACAACAGGCGCGTGTACTGCGCTGAAATTTATGGTTTTGCGGTCAGCAGATAATGTATAAGCTGTGATTTTTTCATAAACACCGGAGCTGTTTTTTACCATCACTTTGATGTATTTATACGGATCTGTTGTCTCTGCCTCATCAACAGCTTTTGTGGCTGAAACCTGTCCGGACAGCAGATATGCTTTTGAGGTCGAATCACCAAGAAAACCTTCTTTCCTTCTGGATGTGAGAAGGTTAATCGCTTCAAGCACGGTGCCTCCACCCGTAGGACTCCTGTTCGTAAATATCTGCGGTACATATGGTTCGACCTCTTCAACTGTCTCTATGTCGCCGGTCACTGAGTATTTGAGGTATTCCGTTTCATTCAGGATATAAAATCCCTCTGATGTGGCTGAACGCATGAAGTATCCGCCGGTCCTTTTCCCTGCAGACAATGCATGACCAAGAACAGTCAAGGCATTATCCTTATATGAATAGAGTTCTTTCCCTATACGTGCTATACGGCGTCTTATACCATCAGTCCCTGTATAGCTCCAAAGGTTATATATTTTCCGGTCAGTGTCGGTAGTAGTTATCCTCCCTGCAGATATCTCCTCTTCAATATCGACAAGGGTTTCATAACCAAACCTCTTCATAGGGTCTCCGCCATCATCTGATATGAGGTTCACCGCCCATGGGCTGCGTGAAGGGTCTACCAGTGACGGATCCACGGAAAAATCCACACCTTTTAAATCTTCATATACTCTTGTTTTTGTCGAACTGGTCGACATCGGCTTCATTTTTCCCATATCTACAACCTGTATGTTATATCCCTCTCCGGAGCTCTTGACTCATCCATGTGAGAAAGGATATCTTTCTTCGCATCGTCGTAATAGTTCTGCAGTGCCGTTGCAAGGTCATTATCAGCATTGAGCTGATAGAAATACGCTGCGTATATCGGCAGCAGAGTATTTACGTTTTCATTCAGTTCGATCTCAGTCGTATCTTTATCGGTATCAGCTGTATACTTTGTCGGCTTCTGCGAATAATATATTGTGAATGTGCCAGGCAGGTCTGGGAGAACTAAATACTTACCGCCTTCCAGTGCATAATTGATATCAGCATAATATTTTTCATCATATAGTCTTACGATTCTGTCTATCCCCATGTACTTTCCTGAAAACAGGTCACTTAATTCATATCGGTGTACTTCGCCAGTCGTCTCCTGAGTAGCAGTCACACTGGCCCTGATTGGGAATACCGTAGTGGCTATTATCTTCTGCGCCCGGTTTATGGCATCAAGGATCTTGCTTTCATCATCCTCGATCTCGTCGTCTTCTTTACCTGTGAGATTTTTTATTTCGTCAAATACGTCCTGGAGTATCATGATATTCTCCTTCTTGGATAAAAAGAGGGCCGGTATGGCCCTCTTTACAAAAATTATACATGTGTGGTATTAGAGGTACCCAGCGTCTTCAAGTATGGTCACGACTCCCTCCGGAACTGTTGTTGTCTCGCCACGGGGGATCTCATACTTTTTGTTATTGATCGTCACCGAGACCTTATCTATCCCGGGATTCAAAGGATCTACCGGGATCTTTATTTTTACATGTCCTTTCGGTACCTCTGATGCTGCCGCCTTTTTCCCGGCGGTTTCTTCAGTGGCTGCCTTAGCGTCTTTTTTGCTGCCTGAAGCAGTTCCCTTCTTGCCGCTGCTCTTTGCCGATTTTTTCTTTTCTGATTTGACTGCAGCTTCTGGAGCTTCAGCTTCAGTACCAGCTACCGTGCCGGGATCAGTGTCCGCTGCTTTTTCTTCTTTTACGTCTTCAGGATTTCCCATTCCTGTATTTTCTGCCATTTTATTTACCTCCTGTTTTATTTTCAACTACCAAAGCAGTAACGGCATTAAGCCGTTACTGCGTGGTCTATTCTTCTGATAGCATTCTCGTTCAGCCTCATAGTTGCCATGAGAGTTTTCCAGCCTACAGACCCTTTCTGGTTCAGTGCGTTTTCAGCACCTCCGGATGTAGGCGGTTTTACTATGATCTCAGGCTTAGTCTTGCCTTTCTTGATATTGCAGGATCCATATGCGTCCTGTCCGAATATTACGGTACTGTGAACATCCAGATCACTGGTTCCTATCTGGCGTCTGGTGATTTCGCTTTCGAAGAACTTAGCACCGTGCAGCTTCCCGAGTTCACCCTTCTGGATATTTTCGCCGCCGTTATATTTGGACACGTCCTGCCACAGACTATCGTTTGACAGATCGAATGCGGTATCAGAGTCTACTATGGCATGGTAGAAACCGTCCGGGAAACGTTTTGCGAAGTTCTTTTTCAGATTTCTCACTGCCTTTTTGATTTCTGTACCAGTAATGATATCTCCGTCGGCCAGTGCAGAAAGACTGGCTCTGCTGTTTGCATACTGTACGTTGGTTCCTGCGGATGCACATGTTTCTATCAGTGTGTCGATAGAAAGGCCGCCCTGTTCGCCGAATACTCCGGACAGTTCCATGATCACCGGATCAAGACCCAGCATGTCGAGCTTATCGCTGACATACATATAGTCGCCGTACTGTTTCAGCGTAGCGATGATCTTTGTCACGCTCATGGAATTTTCCGTTCCCTGCTGTCCTTCTGTAAGTTCTTCCGTATTTGCATCCAGGGAATTGATTCTCCTGAAACTTACGGTATCGCCGTTATTTTTCGGCACGTTCTTGATCATGCCGTGGTTTACCCATACCAGCTGCGGAGTAAGTCTTTCGAGCAGTTCTCTTATGTATACTTCCGCGTTTTCCTGGGTTATTACTGCTAATGTCTGTACTGCCATCTTTTTTTACCTCCTCAAGATTTTTTGTACTTGCCCTCAAGGACCCCCTCCCTGAACTGAGCATATTCTTCCTTGCTCATGTCTGAGACTTTCTTCGGGAGTTTGACACCGTTGTTGTCTCCCAGAGGCCCCGGGCTTGCATTTGAATTTCGCCTCATGCTTTCAGCGGCGGCACTTTCGGCAGCATTGACAGTATTGTTCTTTATCCTGTCGAAACAGGCGATCTGATAAGCATGGTTTACTCTGTACCCCTGCTGTAACAGATTCTCGATCTGATCCCATTCAGGCACTTTCAGAAGATCATCGATGCTTTTTATAGACGGATCCATCTTACCGATAGTTTTCACATCTTCGTTGAGCTCTCTTTCTGCTTCTTCCTGCTGCATCTTTTCATTGAGCTCCGTCGCCTTCTGTATGACCGGATTCTGTGAGATCATATCATTGATCAGTTCCGGAGAAAGCTCACCTTTGGAAAGCTTCTCCTTCTGCTCCTCTGCCTTATATGCCTTCTCATATTCCTTATAGTCGGCTTCCGTACGTATAGGTTTGTTCGTATACGGATTTATAAGGTTTCGGGATGCATAAAAACTGTCAATTTTTACCTGTGCTGCTTCCTGTGCTTCGCGTTCGGCACGCAAGCGTATGTTTTTCATGTTTGCGTTTTCGGCTGCATCCTGGGGATGGGCGGCGGCTCCATCTGAAGATTCCTCATCGCTGGGTTCTTCTTCGGTCTCTGCCTCTTCTTCATCGTCACCCTCACCGAAAAAATCATCGTCGAATTCTTCTTCTTCGCCTGTATCGTCGTCTGCGCCCGGAAGATCCACGGCCTCTTCCTGTCCATCGGTTAATGGATTTTGCTCTTCAAACATATTTGTTTCCTCCTTGAAAACCTGTATTAAAAAAGAACCCTTATTGGTCCTTTCCTGCGTTGTTATTCTCCTGAACCTTGCTTTCCATGGGTTCACCCTCTACGGTGATCCCCTTCAGGTAGTTCGGGCACTGTCTGTTTATACACACCAGCACATCTTTATCACCCTCACGGTGTGATGTGTTGAGCGGCCGGCCACATGCCGGGCAGTTCATCATCATGCTGACTCACTTCCTTCCTGATCTTCAGGATTGCCGGTGTCTTCCTGACCTTCCGTGTTATCCTGCGGCGCCGCTTCTTCTTCCTGTGCGGCTCCGCTTTTCTGGATATAATTCACTACACCCTGAAGGACCTCCGGATCGTTTCTCAGCACTTCCAGTACCTCTTCAGGTATTATCTCCTTTTCCGCCTTCATCTTCAGAAACTGGTTCTTGAACGGAGCTACGTTTGCCGGAGCGAGTTTCACATAATCAGATCCGTCGATTTCTTTATTCTCATAGAGCATATCCAGAGTCTTCATGGACAGTTCTTCGCCGAATTCAGACCCGGTACCTACATCCAGCGTCAGTCTGTAGGCGACATTTTTATAATCTGTCCCGGTGAACATCCTGGTATCACGCTGTCCCTCTTCATCTTCGGTGGTCAGGGGCCGTGATACGGAATAATATGTTTTGTAAAATTCCTGAAAAATCTTGCCGGCTGCTATCATGCACCGTTTATATTTGTTCATGTATTCCTTTATCGGTGTTGATGCCTGGTTCTGCAGCGCAATGATCGCTGATGCCGCCATATTGCCGCCTACATCTTCACCTGTAGATACTTCAGTAACACGGCTGATGGTTCTGGCACTGTCAAATATCTCCTGTGTGACCTGTGAAGCTCCTGACGGGAAACTGGGCGCGTCCAGATGACGTATGCCCTGTCCATCCGGCGAATAATCGGTCAGGACCTGTCCGGGTTCGTTCGTTAGCTTCTGGTTCCTGAGTGCCCCATCCTTGACGATGGTCGTCGGCCACCCGGCGTTCTGCACTGACAGTATCTGCATTGCCTTCAGGAAGTTATAGACCTTGTTTATGGTTATAAGGTCCTTTGCGTCGCCTATACCATAGCAGCTCTTCTTCCTTGGGCGCCATGTCAGCATGACCAGCGGATAAAGCGTTATCTTATAATCCTCTTCAGGTGACTCCTTCGCTACAGACTCATCCGCACCGGTTATATCCTCCTCATCGGCAGGCCCCTCCGCTCCCTCTTCGGGCTGCGGTGTCGGCAGCATTATCTCTGATTCCCCTGCTACTGGCTGTCCTTCCTCTGACAATACAGGTGCATTCGGTTCTGCAGGTACCGGAGTAAGAGCTTTACATTCTACGATAACCAGGTTCTTTACCGCTCTGTCATATACGACCTCACCATTTACACGGTAATATTTCGTAAGAAGAGTAGCCATGTTTTCTTCCTGGCTGTTCGTCGCTTTCGCTGTATCATATTCAGATTCATCATCATCAGCTGTAATATCATCCAGTCTGAAATCATTGATCCCGTTTTCCTGTGCATATTTCTTTATGGATTTAACACTTGCACGGCTTTCGATTATGATATACGGCTGTCTCTGGATATCCTTGATCTTGGGATTCCCGAAGGTTATGTCCAGAATATCTATGATTTCTCCCCGGATGTCGCCCTTATATTTCTTGCTGCCCCCTCCAAAAACCTCTTCATCCCAGTAGAAATGCTGTATCCCGGTCCCCAGTGTTATAGCATCATCAACCATTTCATTGTTCAGACCGTCCATGTTCATTTCTTCCCACAGGTTATGTGTAAAGTCTGTATAATCTTTGGCTCCCTGATCTGCAAGACTGTTGAGGTCATCGCTGTCATATGATTCGGTCGGACGGTAACTCAATACAAGGTTCTGGTTCGTGATCGCAGCTCTCTTTTGCCCGACGAACATTTCTATGATGTTGAATACCGGCCTGGGTAGGTCTTTTGTACGCGGTGTGGACTCCGGCCACTGATCGCCTTCCTTGAACCGTATGAAGCGCGGGGCTTCTTTGTCGATCTTTATAGACTGCTGATAGTCCTTGCCCTTCTGGTGTTCCTTCCATATCTCAGTTATTTTCTCGCTGCTCTCCATAGTATTCCTCTCCCCATCCTACATATTCGGCAATGATGTTCATTCGCTCCTTATCTTTGTCGTCACTCTCAGAAGTCTGTACAGCCGTTTCGGATACCGCCTCCTGTTCCGGTTCTTCCTGTACCTCTTCAGCTTCAGGCTCCGCAGGCTGCGCAAGCGCTATACATTCAAGAACGAATTTCCCGAATTTTTTCTTTATCCAGTTTATAAATCTCACCAGTCCATGACCTCCTCTATAGGTTCTTCTGTCCTCAGTGCCGGCGGAAGCGTATTCTTCCTCTTCTCCGCTCTCTGAGTTGGAGTGGGCCTTCCGGCCACAAAATACCGGATCGCATCCGGCCCATGTGTTATCTCATGCGGATCCTTTGCAGCGTCGCACGGGTTTCTGTCGTCATACTGCAGCTGCGGCAGACAGCGTATGAGATTCTTGCAGTTATCAAAAAATATGATCGACGAGACGGTGTCACCCTTCTCGTCGGTATATGTCTTCATATGCTCTTTCATATCCAGCCATCCGGAGATCCTGTCATTCTCCGCCCGGTGCAGATATATGCCATTGTCCCGGAATATCTCCGCTATGCTTTTCCCGGTGTCTTTCTGTCTGTTCCACATGTCCGGAGGACCTATGCAGCGTCTTATCCTGTCCCCGTCGTTCCTGTCGTTTATGCGCTGCGCCGCGTCCGATACGATGAGGTTCGGTTCGTAAAGCTCTTTATATACATACTCACGTCCGAAGTAATCTGCCGCTATCCAGTATCCTGCAAGCATGTCCAGCCCGTAGTCCAGTACGAAGTATCTGTCCCACTCTTCCGGGATCTGGAAAGGTTTGCAGACGTGTATATTTCTCCTGAACTCTGAGAAGAACTGTCCGGTAAAACAGTCCCAGTCCCCGTATCTGTGCGCCCGGCGCATATCTTCAGGAAGGTTGTTCAGCGACCGTATATATTCCGGGTCGTTCTTCATTATGAATTCATTATCATCGACCAGAGCCTGGTAAAATGCATAATCCTCTGGTCGTTCATCTTCTTCGAAATCCCGGTCTATGAAGAGTCGCTTTATGTACATATGACCGACGCCGCCCGGGTTGCATGTAAAGTATGTCCTCACCCTCATCGGGCCGCCTCTGACCAGTCCCGAAGGACGGTTACATCCCATGAAGCATCTTATCTGGAACTCCGTGAACTGCGTAGCCTCTTCAAGGAATATGGCATCATACGCCTGTCCCTGATACTGCAGTACGTCTTTTTCGCTGTCACAGTATCCCATGAATATGTTACTGCCGTTATCGAAAGCGAAGCAGTTATGTGTCTCATTAAAATTTGCTATACGCTCTCTGTGATTTTTCTTCTTGCACTTCAGCAGCATCGACATCGGTATGACATGATTGTCGTAAAGCTCTTTATATGTCCGGCGGACAAAAAGTATCTGTGCGCCCGGATACCTCAGCGCAAGAATGACGGCCTTTTCTCTGGCTACCGTGCTTTTCCCGCCGCCTCTGGCTCCGCCGTATGCGGTATACCTGGCTTTCGACTGCATGAAAAGCTTTTGCTTCGGATACGGTTTGTGCAGTATTACACGTCGCATGCCTCAAATTCCTTCTCATTCGCAAATTTCACCTCGATACCCATGTCACCGCTGATGCTGCCAGTAAGATCAGTCTGCTGCTTGTTCCGCCAGTGTTCAGGATCCCGGTTGGTAAGATAAAACGCCTGGGCCTTGAAATCCGGCGCTATATACTCTTTTACAGGAACCATTTCAACATGCTCCTTCTCGTGACGAAGCTTTTTGTCGTCATACCAGACCTCTTTGCACTTTACAGGCTTTTCCATGTCTATATAAAACCCAAAGGCTGTATCATACAATTTTCCGGCTATGGCTGCGTTCGGCTTTATCTTTGCCAGTCTCATTTTTTCAGCAAGGTCCGGGTTCTGGTTCATATATTTCCGGAAAGTGGAATACGCCACGCCCAGCTTTTCAGCTATGTCCTTATCTGTCATACCCAGTGTTACCCATATCCTGATCTCTTCGTAAAAAGGCTTTACGTTTGTCTCAAATTTTTTTGTCATGATCCACTCTCCTTTCGCATAAATTAAAAGAACCGACCTCTTTCGTCAGTTCTTTACACTATCAATATATCACATTTTCACTACCCCAAAGTCCCCAGGTTTTATATTCCGGATATCGGGTGCCTAAAGTGCCGATTGCATTTTTTAATATCTTTTGCATATTTATATTAATAATTATTATATATTTATTGCAGCTTCTGATTCAGATAGAAAAAGAACTGCCGGCGTTTCCTGTAAAAATTATTTTTGCTGCATACCATTCCGGATTTAGCCAAATCCGGATAACTGTTATATTCCGTCGTAACATTCAAAATCAGATAGTCAGCCAGGATCACATCAACGTCCCGGGCAGTATCTTCGATGAGTTTTATTTTTCCCGTGACGTTCGACAATATCAAAGCAAGCCCTTTTTTCTGTGTCGGGTCAGAGATATGGTTCTTGACCGCAGGCCCGCCCTGTGGAACCGTCCCGGAGTCCAGTATCTCAGCCTCCTTCTCTTTCCATTCCGGATACTGCAGACAGAAAGCTCTGAGTTCTCTGTAGCGGTTTTTGCTTATACCATATTCGTCAAGTTTCAATTCCCAGTTTTGCATCAAAACACCTCCATCACAAATACAGCCTTACGGCTCACTTATATCGTCGCATCCTGATCAGGAAGCGGACGCCGTTCAGATATTTATTACTGTCTTCAGAATCACAGTCCTCCGAATAATGGACTATGCAGTCAGTAAATGTCCAGCCCGGATACATCTTTTCGAAAAATTCCCGGTCTTCCGGATTACGCTCTATCTTTCTGGCAATGGACCGGGTGATCTTTTTATCGCTGACGATCGCCTCCGGTTTTTTAAGTCCAAGGCTGCAGCCCCAGCTCCGGTCACCTTTCGTCTGCCGCATCATGTAAAGGGATTTCCCTTCAACACCGTATTCGTTGAGCTGCAGACGTTCTGTATTTATATATCCCATATTCCATTTCTGTTCAGCTATGTCCCGGTCCATATCGTTTATGATCATATGCACATGGTATCTGACCTTGTTCCCGTTCTGATCACAGTTCGATATGACATAGATATATTTCAGCGGCGGCAGGCCGTGTCTTTCACGCCAGCGTCTTAAACGGCTGATATAATTCCTTACATCACGCATGATCTCTTCCCGGGTACCTGGAATATTTTCTTTCGAATATGTCAGATCCACATACAGGTCTTTAAAAGAAAAATTCAGGTGTACCAGTCTGACGAAAAACCGCTGTGCCTTTTTATTGTTCAGGTTCCGTTGAGCAGGAGTTGACTCTTTTATTTTTTTTGACCGTCTGAAAGGTTTTATCCTGTCCGATATATGAAATGCTTCCACTTCCATGTAATTTTGACAAATATACTTTTTTTGTCTCATGTATATGCCTCACTTCTTACTACTCATTACGAGCTTTAATGCCCGCACCTGGGCTGTGATTTCTATATGGTATTTTTTGTCAGTCAGATATCCAACGCATCCAGTATTTCTCTTAGTTTCAAAACCTCTTCACGAGTAAGGGTGAGTCCCTTAAGGTGCTCACCCTGCGGTGAAAAATTCCGGATCCCATACTTGGGAGAATTTCCGTTCCAGCTTTCCAGCGTCAGAACTTTTTTCCAGCCGTCAGGGTCTCCGGATATTATTCCGTATTCTTTTATTTTCTTATATTCAAGTTTCATGACCGCTCCTTTGTTATTTACACCTGCCGCTGCCTGTGGCGGCTCCATATGGCACGCTCAGTTCCATACATCTGATCTTAGCTTTTGTTTCGTCCGTCTGTCTCTGCTCCGGGGTCTTATAAAAAGGACAGGTACTTCCGGCATAGCAGTTGCCGCATGTCCTTGTGAGGCAGCCGCACTCCTGCTTTTCTGGATTATATGCAAAACATTTTCCTTCCATTTTTTCACCTTTATATTTCCTTCTTTCCGTCACCATCCCATCATTTCCATGGTGTTATAATAGCGATAAGATTAATTATCCCCATAATTATCCCAACGAAAGAGCCTGATTCCTTCTCAAAAGGGGAAAATATACAGGCTCTTTTTTATTGCCACTGCATCCCATTATGTTTATTTGCCTAATTACATATTTTTCTGTTTTTCATCATTCCGTCATATTTCTGGTGTTATAATATTAATGTAGGAATTAACCTCCTAGTTAATCCTTTAATAATCCCAATACCCTAAAGAACCTACATGCTTTTTTAATAAAGTATATAGGCTCTTTCCGTTTTGGCTCTTTTTCTCGAATTTGTGATTTTTATTCATTTTATATTTCTCCATTCCTTCATTTTCCTGTCATATTCGGGATGTTATAATATATCCAGTTGTTAGAAACAATCTCCTAGCAATCAGGAGTCTGTATAACATGATCTGCTTCTTTAAATACAGGCTCTTTTTTATTGTCACTATATTTACCTCCATATCGACATACATTTTCCTTTTATATGACACTGTTCCGTCATCTTCCTGGTGTTTAATATAAATAGTAACAATGAACCTCTCCTAAAATTAATTAACGCATTATTAAATGCCGAAAGAACCCACATATATGTTTCTTTTCTATATGTGGGTTTTTTGTTGCCGCATTCTATCTTCAGAATGCATCGCCCAGTTTGGATCCTCTTCACCATCCAATGATATTATCGGCTCCGGCATTTTCGATACACATTTTATTGCCAGGTCCAGAGCTTCTGACCTGCGTTCTGTAATGTCTGTGGGAGCATTTTTATCCAGAGCCCTATAAAAATTTTTCATTTCGCTGAGGACTTTTAGTACATCCAGTTTATTCATGATTTTCTCCTTTAACTGAAAAAAATTAGTGCTATAATATGCTTAGGTGTTGATGCACCTCATAACCCCTCTAGAGCCTGTATGCACATATCCTTTCGCTTATACAGGCTCTTTTTTGTACAGGTTTTTCTTTATTGCGTTATTCTTATAAAGTGATATAATGCTTCTAGTGAAGAACGCACCTTCTTCAACTATAAGAGCTTACTTGTACCTTAATCCAACAATTTGAACTTGTAGGCTCTTTTTTATTTTTCTATGAATTTCATTCAAGTACTTGTTTTTCCTTGCATATCATTTATTTTCTTCCTGAGATTTTCCGGCATCGGAACTCCTCTGCGTATATATTCCTGTCTGGCTATATGCTCTTTCCTGTGTTTTTCGGCTATCTGTTTACTGTCTTCTTCACGTTCAGACTCTCCTATATCCCGCAAGTGGATAAACTGCATACGCTCCATGATCTCTTTCTGCCGGGCAATATACTCGGGATCATGGACCGGGCAGCGCTTTTCCGCTCTGCACCTGCCATTATTCGTGTCTACATTCGCACACCAGTTCTGCTCACGTTCACAGAATATAAGGCCAGCTGCAGGCCATTTTTTCTTTTTTGGTTTTTCTTTCCGGTTCGGTGCCGTCGGTACTTTATGCTCCGCCGGCGGCATCGGCAGATCCATTCTTATTTGGTTCATTGTTGTTCAAACCTCCCTTTTCTAGCGGAAGTCTCTCTGCGGTAAATATCCCGGATACATTTCTGTCGTCGATATAGTAATTGGCGAATATCTTCCTTGAATGACCGCCTCCGAAAGCTTCCACCATACGCTGTATAGGTTCGTTCACTCTGTCGAATTCCAAGCCAAAGCATTTACACCATGTCACCGCTTCAGCAAGCCTTTGCTCATTCCTGCAGGTCCACAGGATCACTTCATGCCCTTTTTCGCGCAGTGATTTCAGCTTCTCTATAAGCTCTATGTTCGGCAGTCCTATCTCCGGCCATTCATTCGTGCATAGCGTACCGTCAAAATCAACAGCATATATGGCTGAATTACCATTTTCCGGTTCTGGTACCGTAAAAGTGTTTATCAAATTCGTCTTAATCATCAAGGTAATTCCTTCCTATGAATCTTGAATCCATCCATACAGAACGGGCCTGCTCCGGTGTCATCCCAGATGCAATCAGCATGTCTTCATACAGTTTCTGAAAATGCTGCTTCCAGCGGAGGTTTTCTCTCTGTGCCCACTCAGTAACATTCGCCTGCAGCTCTTCATGTATAGCTCTACACACATCGATCTGAAAACCATTGTCTATACTGATTTGTCTGTTAGGCCCTCTGAATACCTCATGACGTTCCGCAAAAGGCTCTCCGGTATAACAGCAGATCCTTTTCGCTTTATTCTTATATCCATTGGTTTTTTTGTTTTTTCGCTTATTTTTCGGTTTAGAAAAAGCGTAGCTCTCATAATATGTCATTTTCCCTCTTCCTTTCCGATCACTACTGATAGGCCTAATACCTTCAAGGCTTTATCTGCCATATCCAAAGTTATATTCCTCTCTCCTTTATCCCAGAACGAAATCGCTCTTGAGGTGCAGCCCATCGATTCAGCAAATTGACGGATAGAATAGTCCTGTTTTATACGTTCTTTCCTGATGATCCGTGCAATTTCAGCACTTGTGGTATTTTTCACTTGACAATCCTCCTGTTTTTTGTATAATAATTTCAGAACACGTGTTCGCTTGGGATGGGTACTATATTATGTGTGTTCAATAATTAGGGAAGGAGGTCCAAAATGGAAGGTTATTATTTCTACAATGGCATAGACGAGCATGGGAACCATGAAGTACATACGGAAAGCTGTAAATATTTGCCCAGTGAGTCCAATCGTACATATATTGGTCGTTTCAATTCATGCAAAGAGGCTATTGAAGACGCCGAAGCTAAATTTCCAACTCAAAGTTTCGACGGTTGCTTCTGGTGTTGCCGCGAATGCCATACCGGTTAATCAAAGGGCTGTGATTTCAGCCCTTTTTAATTGGTTCGTACGGATAGTCTTTAATTATTCCGTCCTTATAAAAAGCGTCTTGAACCCACACAAAAATTTTGTCTATTTCTTCTAATGTATATTGCCTTTTCTGTGCTTCTCGTATTATCAAGTTATACAGATCCGCCTCCCTCTTATTCATTTCTACTGGTTTCCCTAATTCTCCATCAAATCCATTCATTGTTTTCCTCCTATTCTTTTGTTATAACGAATACCTTTACTTCCTTAACCCCTAATTCCAATGCTTCTTCCCGGGTCGGTACATATACGTCCAAGATCCGGCCCTTTATGGCCCCACCAACATCGTCCGCCACCCTGAACCCGCAACCTTCTACATACAGCAGACTCCCAAGCGGGATCACCGACGGATCCACAGCTATACTCTTACTGCTAACCTTGGTCCCGGTCTTGGTGATGCCATCATCCTTACCGCAGCACTGGGTATCATCTGTATAAAATGTTGCGGTGAACTCTCCCAAGTATTCGACCTGTATGCAGTCCAGCTTCTTTTCGATCTTCCGGATGCCCTGCCGCAGTTCAGCGTTCTGGCCCCGGAGCTGATCTACTTTCTTTTGTTCATGGTGCCAGTCAGCTACAGTCAAACCACTTATGATCGCCATAACTACCAGAATGGTGATATATTTCTTTGAAGGCATATCGTTCCTCCCCGGTTTAATGATTCTCGACTTTGCTCATAATCGCTCCGGCTACATCACGGCACGCATATCTATGAGATTTTCCGTCTCGAAAGTATTCAAGGCCCTTTACCAGCTCCGCAGTCTTTTCGGTACCCATACCCATGAATTTCTTTATTTGATTAAAGGTGGCAAAGTTGCTGCCTGTATGATGCGATAAGTCTCGCATTATTGTCTGTTTATCCATTAGAGATTCTCCCTCAGTGCTTCAAAGTCACCCTGCCTTCTGGCAACTAATTTCTTTACCGTTCATCTTCCCCATCCCAGCCGCTATCATCCCGGCCATATAGCCCTGTGCAAATATCGCTGCTGTACGTTGCCCTGCTTCATTTAAAGTAGCTACATCTTTCATCATTTCTTCAAACGATTGCATATCACTTTCCTTTTTATTTGACATTAATATTCTCCTTCCAAGCATACAATTTTTATCGTTTTTCGATTTGTTTCCTGTTGTTTTGTGATAATATTATATCGTTTTGCGATATAAGTCAATAGTTTTTTTGAAAAACTGTTGTTTTGCGATATTTCTGTGATATAATGGTCTAAATTTAAGAAAGGAATATAGTTATGAACAGCAGATTAAAAGAACTAAGAGTGGCATTACATTTGAGCCAGTTAGAATTTGCAGAAAAGATTTCAACAACTCAAGGGCATTTGTCTGATATAGAAAACAATCGCAAAAAACTTTCCGATCGTACTATAAAAATAATATGTTTAGAATTTAATGTAAGCGAAGACTGGTTAAGGCATGGTACTGGAAAAATGTTTAATGACCTTTCAAAGCAAGAAGAAGTCGCAGAACTCGTAGCAAAAGCCATTAAAAATAATGATGAATTTATCATAAATACATTTATCGCACTCGGACGATTAAACCCCGAAGATTGGGAAACCATCAAAAAATTTGTTGATACAATAAAAGAAGGATAGCATTAGCTATCCTTTATCCCGATGATGAACCGTAAAATGATTTTTAAAATCTGTTCATCATTAATATGGTTTATTAGTTCAAAAATTTTTCCCCGAAGTTCTTCCAAAGAACTCACCTCCCTATTCGCTATAATAAAATACATTAATTTTATTATAGGCAATGGTGAGGTTAAGGTATATTTTAAAAAACAAATATTATTATGTGTAAGTTTTTGATGAGGTTTTCACGATGAATAATTTTTTTGACAATTTCTTTGCCTTTGTTATTGCTCTATCAATAATATTTTTATCATTACTTTTATTTTTTTTCATTCAATCTCGTTTTGAGACAAGGCATAAGAAAAAAGAAAAAATTAAACCCTCTAAAAAAAGCCATGATATCTTAAAGTTTATTTTAATTGCTCTCTCATTACCTGCATACATCGCCGAAGCTTATAAAGACTTATACTGCAAGCATAGCGATTTTTCAACTAAAGACAGATTGAAAATATTATTTGTTTGGCTTATCGCTTTGTTTGTTTTTGGAGGTATATTTTATCAATGGATTATAAATCCGATTTTTAACAATTTTGTACCAAGCATTGGGGATTTTTAAAGAGGTGATTATATGTCAAAAAAATATAAAATACGACATACTGAATTCATAAATGGTAAAAAATATGACTTCAAAGCAAACTCCAATACTGAACTCGTTGCTAAAGTCGCCAAAAAAAAAGAAAGTCTATGCTACCGACACCAAGACATGAATGTAGCTGAAATGGCCGATATATGGAAATCTTTGAAGGAGCCTTCTGTATCTGAACAAACACTTAAAGGGTACGGCGCATATCTGAAAAGACTGGAATCTAAAAAAATGCTGGTCAAAGATGTGGTACAGTCAGATATACAGCAGTGGATCAATGTAGAAAAAAATAAAAGCAAAGAATTTTATAAGAAATACTATACTATCCTTCATTCTATTTTTGAACTGGCAGTCCGCGACAGAATGATACCATTCAATCCGGTTACAGGCTGTAAGCTTCCAAAGGGATCCCAGAGTGACCGCCGGTCTATTACTGAGAATGAAAGAAGGATCTTCCTAAAGGCTTGTGATGCAAATTCCCACGGTCTTATGTTCCTTATAATGCTATATTGCGGGTTGCGTAACAGTGAAGTCCGCAGACTCCAGGGAAAGCATATAGATACTAAAGAAAAAATAATACATGTACCCGGTACTAAGAGCAAATCGGCTGCCCGGGATGTTCCTATTCCCTCAGCCTTACTCTTCAAACTCAACGGGTTCCGGAACAATCAGTACCTCTTCACTACCAAAGACAGGAAACCAGTCAATAAGGATCGTATGACACGCTGGTGGAAAACAATCAGAACAGATATGAACAAAGAACTCGGAGCTGAATTCTTCCGCGGCAGTGTCAAAAAAGATCTGGTTGCCGAAGATTTTACACCTTACTGTCTCAGACATACATATTGTACTGATCTTGAAAGGGCCGGCATACCTATTACGATAGCATCTAGGCTGATGGGACATAGCAGCATAGAAATCACCGCAAAGATATATACACATGAAAATGATGAAGCCCTCAACAGCAGCCGCGAAAGCCTTGATAGACTGAATAAAAGTTTCCACCTAATTTCCACCTGTTAGGGGCATAATGGGGCATAATCAGACACATATTTTTACATATGTTTACATTTTTTTCAAAAAGAAAAAACCTGCAAACGCTTGAAAAATCAAGGTTTTGCAGGTTTTTTGCTTGGTCGGGACGACAGGATTTGAACCTGCGGCCTATTACTCCCGAAGCAATCGCGCTACCAAGCTGCGCCACGTCCCGTCAAAATGCGACCTTTTTTATGGTAACACTTTTATATACCGGATTCAAGAAAAATCCGCCATTTATTATAAAAAACAGAAAATCGTCCTTATCCGGGATACTGTGATGCGATCCGGAGACAAAGGCTAAACGCCATGTCTCCGGTACATCATCATGTGTTATGATCATTCTTCTTCTGTTATGAACTTGTCTCTGTCGCTGTAAGGAGCTTCCGTCCTGCCGAAAGCACTGATGATCAGTCCTGTGATCTTGCCTCCTGCGAAAGCTATCACTACTGTCACGAGCATTCCCAGAAGCTGGACCTGCCAGTTGCCTGTGATCACTATGGCTGACAGACCTCCCAGAAGTCCGGGCATCCCGTGAAGGTTGTGCACTCCGCAGGTATCGGTGCCTTTTATGAATTTCTGCACCTTTGCTGCAATGAAGCTGTATCCTATAGTCGACAGCACTCCTGCGCATATGCCGATGAGTATTGCCATACCGGGGCTTGCCATGTCGCATGTGGAGCCTATCGCAACGCCCCCTGCAAGAGCAGCATTAGCGATATGCTCGATGTTGAGCCTGCCGTTGCCTACCAGTCTGGAAACCACATATGTGGCCATTGTAGCGCCTGCCAGGGCCAGTATCGTATTGATGGCTGTCAGCGGCACTCTCTCCGGCGATACTATAGCGCTGGTGAACGAAGGCCAGAAGACCCACAGGACCAGACTTCCCACCATGCAGAAAAGGTTGCTTGTAGTATCGCTTCCGGCTTCGAAGCCTTTGAAATGCTTAGCCGTATTGGCAACTACGCCCAGACCGAAATATGCTCCGAACGCATGGATCACTACGCTGCCGCCTGTATCCTGGAAGCCTGCGAAATGACCGCTGTCAAGTATGAGCCATTCGTTTATGAAATATACTATGGTAAAAAGGAATGCCATCAGTACATATTGTTCCATCTTCATGCGGCCCAGAGGCGCGCCTATGGCTATAAGTATGCTGGCGGCACAGAATTCACCGAAAAGAAGAGTTTCTATGCTTATGACAGAACCTTCTCCTGTATAGCTCTTTATTATCATATAAACCGGTATCGATATGCTCGTCACCAGCAACGTAGCTGTCAGTGAACTGAAGCCGTGACCTCTTACGAATACCATCAGGAAGCCGAATCCGAGAAGCAGCATAGCCAGAACGTGTATAGATCTGTTATACTCCAGTGTCTCAAAGATGGTATGGGTCTCCGTCGACATGCCTGCCGTGTTCACAGCAGAATTCTTCAGGCTTTCCATGGTCTCTGCCACATTAGAGTTCACAGAGGCGCAGAGAAGTATGCCTGCCACGACACATATCACCAAAGTAATGACCAAAAGAGCCCTATCCTTTGATGAAAATTTCTTGTTGTCCATTTTCAATCTCCTTTATAAAGCTGTTCATACACACAGAGAAAATGCGGTCTCCAAGATCAACCGCATTTCCCCTTATATTAAATTGTAAAAATCTTGTTCTTACGGCAAGACGCCTGTGTCTTTGCCGCGATCAGCCGTCACTGTTTAGTGGAAGCGTCGTAAAGTTCCTCTGCCTTGTCCCACTCATCGATGATCTGGGGTATCACCTTGTAAAGATCGCCTACTATGCCGTAATCGGCGACTTCGAATATAGGTGCGTCCCCATCCTTGTTTATTGCAACGATGATATCAGAAGTCTGCATTCCTGCAAGATGCTGGATGGCTCCCGAGATGCCGCATGCAAAGTATATCTTAGGTTTTACGGTAGTGCCTGTCTGACCTACCTGATGAGACTGGTCTATCCATCCTGCATCTACTGCCGCACGGGAAGAGCCCACTACTCCGCCGACCTTGTCTGCGAATTTTTTGATGAGCTTGAATCCTGAAGCATCTCCGAGACCTCTGCCGCCGGAGCAGATGATGTCTGCATCTGTCAGGGATACGATTTCCTTTGCGGATTTTACGATATCAACGATCTGTATCCTGATGTCATCCTTTGTGATGGAAGGTTTGTAGTCGACTTTCTCGCCCTTTGCGCCTTCTACCCTGTCTCTCTTCTGCATAACGCCGGGGCGTACTGTAGACATCTGAGGTCTTGTCCTCGGGCAGATGATGGTAGCCATAAGGTTGCCGCCGAATGCAGGACGTGTCTGCTTGATGCCTGTGCTCGAATCGTTTGGATCCAGTGTCGAAGTATCAAGAGTAGTGTTCTTCTTTGCATATTCGATATAGCTGGAAACTTTTACGTCCAGTCTGGTGCAGTCGGCAGTAAGTCCTGTGTTCAGTCTTGCCGCAACTCTCGGCGCCAGGTCTCTTCCGATATGAGTAGCACCGTAGATGACGATCTCCGGCTTCATTTCGTTTATGGCGTCTGTCAGCACTTTGGTATATCCGTCTGTCGTATAATTCTTCAGCAGCGGATCCTGTATCATTATTACTCTCTCGGCACCGTATGCGTAGCATTCGTCAGCCAGAGCATCTACTTCCTTGCTCTTGTCGCCGATGACAACAGCACATACTTTGGTGTCCGCGCTTATTTCCTTAGCCAGTCTGTAGCCTTCGCCTATAAGCTCCATAGCCACATTCATCAGCTTCCCTTTTCTCTGCTCTGCGAATACCCATACGTGCTTGTAGGCACTCAGATCCACTTCGCCGCCTTCGGTCTTCTTCTCTACGATAGCGCCGAATTTGCAGGCCGTCAGGCACTGGTTGCAGAATGTGCATTTTGCATTGACCTTCGCGATCTTACCAGCCTTGTTTCCGCTGTAAGGTGTGAATTCCAGCGCACCCATGGGACATGACTTGAAGCAGAGACCGCAGCCTATACATTTGTCTTTTAATATTTCAATAGCCATTTTTCGTTTCTCCCTCCTTCTTAGATTACATGCTTGCCTTTGAGGCCAATGAGAAGTCTGTCAGCAACTTCCTTTTCAGTATCGCCTTCCACTATAACGCCCTTGCCTTTAGGAGCAGGAGTGAATGAACGGAAAACGTTAGTCGGGGATGCTTCGAGGCCTACAGTGTTCAGATCTACTGCTATGTCCTTTGCGTTCCAGACTTTAACGGGTTTGTCTTTTGCACTGAATATTCCGCCTGCAGTCATATATCTGGGGGTGTTCAGTTCTTTTATAGCTGTAAGCATGCATGGAGTATTGATCTTGATCAGTTCATAACCGTCTTCAAGAGCTCTCTTTACTGTAATGCTTTTCATGTCTTTGTCCATTTCGAATTCCTGGACGTATGTCACCTGAGGCAGGTTCATCTTTTCTGCGATCTGAGGACCTACCTGAGCCGTATCTCCGTCTATAGCCTGACGTCCTGCAAAGATCAGATCGAAATCACCGATCTTTTTGATAGCTGCAGCCAGTGCGTTGGATGTTGCCCATGTGTCGGAGCCTCCCACTGCCCTGTCGCTTACCAGCACGCCTTCGTCAGCGCCCATTGCCAGACATTCCAGCAGCATATCCTGAGCCTGAGGAGGCCCCATCGTAACTACTGTGATATAAGTGTCAGGATGCTGATCCTTGATTTTCAAAGCCTCTTCCAGCGCATTAGCATCGTCATGATTCAAGATGCTTGGAACGCCTTCTCTGATCAATGTGCCTGTCTTCGGGTTTATCTTGATAACATTCGTATCAGGAACCTGCTTTGCACATACTATTATTTTAAATGCCATTTTCGCTTCCTCCTATCTTTATTTACCGAAAACCGATGCTGCTATTACGATCTTCTGGACTTCCGAAGTACCTTCGTATATCTCAGTGATCTTGGCATCTCTCATCATACGCTCTACCGGATAATCCTTGGTATATCCATATCCGCCGTGGAGCTGGACAGCCTTGGTGGTGACGTACATAGCGGTTTCTGCGGCAAACAGCTTTGCCATTGCGGAATATTTACCGTAAGGCAGGTGCTTGTCCTTCATGTCCGCTGCCTGGTAAACAAGAAGTCTTGCAGCTTCTATCTGAGTTGCCATATTTGCCACTTCGAACTGAAGTGCTTCCATCTGCGAAAGCTTCTTTCCGAACTGCTTTCTGGCCTTCATATATTCTACTGTAGCGTCGAATGCGCCCTGAGCTATCCCCAGTGCCTGGGATGCGATGCCTATACGGCCTCCGTCCAGTGTGGACATAGCTACCTTGAATCCGTCGCCTATGTTCCCCAGTACTCTGTCTTTAGGTATCCTGCAGTCCTGGAAAATAAGTTCTGTGGTGGAAGAAGCGTTGATGCCCATCTTGTCTTCCGTTTTTCCGATGGAGAAACCCTTGTCGCTTTTTTCTACTATAAATGCAGAAATGCCGCCTCTGGTCCCTTTTTTCTTGTCTGTCATGGCCATGATGACGAATACGTCTGCATAGCCGCCGTTGGTGATGAATACCTTTGCGCCGTTGAGTACCCAACTGTCGCCGTCCAGGACGGCTCTTGTCTGCTGTCCGCCTGCATCGGTACCTGCATTAGGTTCAGTAAGACCGAATGCGCCAAGTTTCCTGCCCTGGCACAGATCCGGCATGTACTTTGCCTTCTGCTCTTCCGTACCCCATGCGAATATGGGCCATACACAGAGAGAAGTGTGAGCCGAACAGATTACTCCTGTGGAGCCGCATGCTCTGGATAATTCTTCAACAGTAATGGCATAAGAGATATGGTCGCCGCCGGCGCCGCCGAGTTCCGTGGGGAACGGCACGCCCAGCAATCCGTACTTGGCCATTTTCTTGACAGTCTCTTCGGGGAATCTGTGTTCCGCATCTATATCTGCGGCAATCGGTTCAACTTCGTTCGTTGTGAAATCACGTACCATTTTCCTCACAAATTCCTGCTCTTTTGTCAGTTGAAAGTTCATTTAAATGCCTCCTTAACTATTTTTAACGGTTATATTCTGGAGTATAAAAATATCCTCAAATTTACCGATAATATTGTTATATTTGTAACAATACGCCAACTATAAGTAAACCACTTTTTTTGTTTTTTTGCAAGCACATTTTAGGCTTTTTTAGCTTATCTTTAGGTTGAATAATATTGAAATTTCAACACATTTTCACTGAATGTTCAGACATTTCACCTGAATATATGCAGACCAACAAAAAAAAGGTATTTTAAATATGTTTTTTTATGTTATTATATCTAAACTACTAAAATATCCTTATGCGGAGGGACGCTTCTGGATGCCTTGCACTGGGATTCCTTATGTGACATCTGCCACCTGAGATACAGCAAAAGACGGGGCGCCGCCCCGTCTTTTATCTTTAAAACCATATATCACAGCGGATATATCTCCTTTACTTCCCGGCTGTTCACCGCAGCCTCTATCAGTCCTTCCGCATCCAGCCTGCTTTCGGATCTGAGGATCCTTTCCAGCTTCGGCTTTGTCACAGGATGCTTCGGAAGGAACACGGTACAGCAGTCTTCGTAAGGCTGTATGGAGACATCGTATGTATCTATCTTCTTTGCGATATCCATTATATCCACCTTGTCCAGAGCGATCAGAGGCCGCATGACCGGCATCTGTACCGCTGCGTCCGTAACTGTAAGCGCTTCCGCAGTCTGGCTGGCTACCTGGCCGAGGCTTTCTCCGGTTATAAGCATGCCGCAGCCTGCGTCTGCAGCTACCTTCTCCGCCACCCTCATCATGAAACGCCGGAGAAGTATGGTCGTCTCTTCCTGAGGGCAGTTCTTTACGATCGCCTCCTGAACAGGAAGCATGTTTATTATGTGCATCCTGAATCTGCTGCAGTATACTGCAAGTATGCCTGCCAGCTCTTCAACCTTTGCCTGGGCCCTTTCGCTGGTATAGGGATAAGAATGAAAATGCACAGCTTCGATCATCATGCCTCTTTTTGCCATCATCCATGCCGCCACGGGACTGTCTATGCCTCCGGACAGAAGGACAAGTCCCTTGCCGTTGGTCCCAAGCGGGAGTCCGCCGAATCCGCGGATCTTCTGCTGATAGATATATGAAACATCCTTGCGGAGATCCACGAAAATATAGACATCAGGATCATGCACGTCTACCTTGAGCACTTTGCAGCCCTTCAGGACAGCTGCACCCACAGTGCGCGCGATATCCGGCGATTTTACCGGGAAATTCTTATCGGCCCTTTTTGCATCCACTTTGAAAGTAGCGACTTTTTTTTCGCTCATTATTTCTTTCATATATTCAACTGCCGCAGCACATATATCATCCATATCGGATCTTACTTCAACTGCCGGACTGATGGAAGCCACTCCGAAAGCCTTGCCTGTTTCCTTTATTATTTCTTTCCTGTCGATCTCCTTGTCCGCGCGTACGAAAATAAGGCCTTCATGCCTGTTCACTTGTATGCCGTGAAACTTTTTAAGCAGTTTTCTGATGCGTTCTGCCAGCATGCGTTCGAAATACGGTTTGTTCTGACCCTTCAGCGCGGTCTCACCGCACCTGACTATGAATATGTTTTTTTCATTCATCGGAAACTCCCAAGCTTTCTGAATCTCTCAACGGATTCTTTCAGTTTATCCAGTACATAATCCATCTCTTCTACAGTATTGAATTCGCTGAAACTGAACCTTATCGCTCCGCCGATATCGTCGTCGGCAAGGCCCATTGCCTTCAGCACATAGCTTTTCCCGTCTTTTCTGGAAGAGCAGGCCGAACCTGTGGAAACATAGATACCCGACTGTTCCAGCATGTGTAGTATGACTTCGCCTCTGGTCCCCGTAAATGAGACGTTCAGTATGGCGGGGCATCTTTTTTCCGGACTGTTCACGCGTATATCCTTGATCTGATCTTTTATGCCTTCAAGAAGATATCCGCTGACTCTGCTCATTGTCTCCGTTCTCTGCTCTATCCTGTCTTCTGCCATCTCCGCAGCTTTTCCCAGGCCTGCGCAGCCGGGGACATTTTCCGTTCCGGAACGCATGGCATTCTCCTGACCGCCGCCAAGGATCATAGGCTGCAGATGAAGGCCCTTCCGGATCCACTGAGCGCCGGTGCCCATAGGGCCGTGTATCTTATGCCCGCTTAAAGAGACCATATCGGCATTTTTCAAAGGTATATGCATCTTGCCGAATGCCTGCACCGCATCAGTATGGAACAGGGCTCCGCCTTTTGCTTCGGACACTTCCTCTACAGGCTGCACAGCGCCCGTCTCATTGTTGACTGTCATCAGAGATACCATGATGGTATCGTCATCTATGGCCTCCTTCATCTCGTCCGCCCTGACCACGCCACTGCTGTCTGCTCCTGCATATTTTATCTCAAATCCTAAATTTTCAAGTCTGCGACATGTTTCAAGAACTGCCGGATGCTCGATCACGGAAGTTACGATCTTTCCTCTGCGGCGTCCTGCCGATAATGCGGCGCAGCGGAAAGCCATATTGTCAGATTCGGTCCCCCCGGAGGTAAAAAAAATGTCACCGGTTTCGCAAGCCTGAGAAGACATTGCATCCGCCACTTTGCGTCTGGCTTTTTTGAGCGCCTTCTCTGTTTCTATGCCCATATGATGCAGCGAAGAAGGATTGCCGTATTCTTCTTTCATATAATAAGTCACCGTATCCGTAACTTCATCATACGGCCTTGTCGTAGAGCTGTTGTCCAGGTATACTTTCATGTTCCCTCCGTCAGTCAAAGGAAGGGCAGATCTTCTGCCCTTCCGAAATCACGATCCCTGACTGTTTTATTTTGCGTAATCCACAGCGCGGGTCTCTCTTATGATGTTTACCTTTATCTGTCCGGGGTAATCCAGTTCATCTTCGATCTTCTTGGATATCTCCCTGGCCAGGAAAGGCATTTCTTCGTCTTTCACCCTTTCGGGTTTGGCTATTATCCTTATTTCCCGTCCGGCCTGGATGGCAAAGGATTTATCTACGCCTTCAACATTGTTGGCGATATCTTCCAGCGCCTGCAGCCTTTTGATATATGTCTCCAGTGTCTCCCTGCGTGCACCCGGCCTTGCAGCCGATAATGCGTCTGCAGCCGATATGAGTACTGCCTCCATCGACTTGGCCTCATAATCTCCGTGATGTGCTGCCATAGCATCGATCACTGCCTGGGATTCCTTGTACTTCTTAAGTACCTCTATGCCCAGATCCACGTGCGTGCCTTCTTTTTCATGATCTATTGCTTTGCCTATGTCATGCAGCAGTCCTGCACGTTTTGCCAGTTTTACGTCCAGTCCCAGCTCTCCGGCCATAAGTCCTGCCAGATGAGCCACTTCCTCGGAATGCTTAAGCACGTTCTGTCCGTAAGACGTTCTGAACTTCAGCCTTCCCAGGAGCTTCACCAGTTCCGGATGGAGATTGTGTATTCCCACGTCGAAAGTAGACTGTTCGCCGGCTTCTTTTATCGATGCGTTGACTTCCTTTTCGGACTTGTTTACCATTTCTTCGATGCGGGCGGGATGTATCCTGCCGTCCACGATGAGTTTTTCAAGAGCAAGTCTTGCGACTTCCCTTCTCACCGGATCGAATCCTGAAAGTATGACCGCTTCGGGAGTATCGTCTATTATAAGTTCGATACCTGTAAGAGTTTCTATGGCTCTTATATTGCGTCCCTCTCGTCCTATTATCCTGCCTTTCATTTCGTCATTCGGCAGGGGGACAACAGAAACGGTGCTTTCCGCAACATGATCTGCGGCGCATCTCTGAATAGCTCCCGTTATTATTTCTTTGGCCCTCTTTTCACCTTCGTCCTTTGCCTTGCCTTCAATATCTTTTATGAGCACAGAAGCTTCGACACGTATATCCTTTTCAAGATTGGAAAGCAATATCGCTTTTGCCTCTTCCGCGGTATACCCCGATATCTTTTCGAGTTCCTCGTTCTCCTTCCGGACCAATTCTTCCAGATCCTTCTGTCTGTTGATTATATTCTGTTCTCTGCTGGTAATGCTGTCTTCTTTTCTTTCGATGTTCTCAAGCTTTTTGTCAATAGTTTCTTCTTTTTGTATAAGTCTTCTTTCAGACTTGGAGATCTCGTTCCGTCTCTCCCTTATCTCTCTCTCCACCTCGCTGCGCATACGGTGCGCTTCTTCTTTGGCCTCGAGAGCAATTTCTTTTTTGATAGTTTCAGATTTATTCTCAGCATCCAGAATCAGATTTCTGGCTTTCTGTTCTGCACTCCCAATGGCTTTTTCGCCCAGGTTTTTTCGGATGATGTATCCGGCCAAGATTCCAATCGTCAATGCTGCAAGTCCCACTATGATAGCTAAAACTATATCTGGCATTTATTAACACCTCCTTCCAATATTCTGTTGTATTTATCTAATACCTCGCCTGATTTCAATTTATTTCAAACGCATTACAGAATTACATGTTGCTATAATCCACATCTAATATTATAATGTTTTTATCATTATAATGTCAAGGCGAAGAAGGTCAAAGGATGAACAAATTAAACGAATTACATAATCTTTTCAAGAACATAAGCCGTCCGCTTCTTTTTCTTCCTGTATTTTTCTGTATTCTCAGCATAATCATGATGATAAGCACTTCTTATGATAATGGTATAGTGATATCGAGAACCGTTATAGTACAGGCATCAGCATATCTTATCGGTTTTGTTCTTGTGATCATAATAGCGCATATGGACTATACGGTCTTTCAGGAGATCGAAAAGCCGCTTTATATCTTCTCGCTGCTTTTCCTTCTGACGCCGTATCTGCCCGTAATAGGAGTCGAGGTCAACGGTGCGAAATCGTGGATCAATCTGGGGATAACTACATTCCAGCCTTCCGAGCTGGTCAAGATAACTTTCGTGCTCCTGATGGCCAATTATCTCCAGCGCAACAGGGACAGCCTGTATACGTTCATGAGCGTACTGAAGGCAGCTCTTTACGGTGCCCCCTTCATCCTGCTGATACTGCTCGAAGACTTCGGCAGCGCCGTGGTTTTCATCGTTATGTGGATAGTGATGATATTCTTTGCCGGCGTGGACGGCAAACTCTTCGCGAAATGCACAGGAGCTACTGTGCTCTGCATACCTGTAGCCTACAGGTTCCTTGACAGCTACCAGCAGGAAAGGATAACGGCCTTCCTGCATCCTGACAACCTTTCCCTGCAGGGGAACTATCAGGTATGGCAGTCGAAGGTAGCCATAGGTTCCGGCGGTTTTTTCGGCAAGGGGCTGTTCAACGGCACTCAGAAAGATCTGGATTTTCTCCCTGTACGTAATTCCGACTTCATATTCTCTGTTGTAGTCGAAGAACTTGGATTCATAGGAGGCGCCATACTTATAGCGGCTTACATCTGGTTCATTTCCGCTGTGTGCAAAGTTGCCTGGGCGGCCAAGGATCTTTACGGCACTCTGGTAGTCATGGGATTCGTAGGCATGTTCGTATTCCAGATCTTTGAGAACATAGCAATGTGTATGGGAATAATGCCGTGTACAGGCATTACTCTGCCATTCATAAGCTATGGCGGATCTTCCGTGCTTTCGTGCATGATGGCTGTAGGCTTTATAATCAATGTGGCTATAAGGAACAGAGGAGTTACTTTCTGATCATTATCTGATTTATATATAAAAAAAAGGGGCTCAATGTCAAATGTTGGGGTGGAGCCCCCATATACCAGAAAAAATTACATAGCATATTTTTTAGAGAGAGTGTTTCAAACGCTCTCTCGTTTTTATCTGTCATCACGCCATCATATGCAGAATCCTGTTACGAAATCTGGAGAAATTCTGTACTCCGAACGATACTCGTTTGAGAACTTTGATTTTGTTGTTGACACCTTCAGTATATCCATTGGTTATGTTATGGTCGAATGATTCTGTTATTTCATCGAACCATTTGATGAATGTATTACAACATGTCTGATATTCTTTGATGCTGCTGTTTTGTGTAAGCACTATCCACTTTGAAAGTCTTCGTTTTGCTTCATCTTTGCTGCCGCTGTTCATGACTTTTTCAAATTCCACCTTTCTAAGGTATGCTTCTCTCATAAGGTATGCTTCTCTCATTATGTCAGAGGCTCTGAGCATTACTGCCAGTTGGTCTTTTTCATACTCAGTTAACCGACATGATGGTTTTAATAATATCTGCCTGCTGTGTTTGAAATGCAGTCGCCTGTCTCTTGAAAACTTCTTTTGTTCTTCTTTGCGTACTCTGTCTAATGCCCAGGTCACTTGCCGGACTACATGATATTTATCTGCGATTATGCTGGCTTTGGGGAAACATCTTTTTAAAACGCTTCGAAAAAGTGCGCTCATGTCGATACTGATATATTTGACTTTTTCTTTTTCGACCTTGTCAAAACTTGAAAAATACGCGTATAGAGACTCTGCTCTGCGTTCAGGCAGTATATCCAGAACCTTTTTGTTTTGAGGATCGGTCAATATGCATTGGAATTTTTCTCCCCCTGCATTGCCGCGGAATTCATCGATCGACAGCACTTTCGGAAGGACTGGTCTGGGATATTCGATAATATCAAATATTCTCATGGCTGTAGTTGATGATACATTGCTTTTTCTGCTGATATGTTTTACGGACGATACGTCATGGAACTGATCTATCAGGTACGTATACAGTCTGCTGGTCATCCTATGATAACGCGGAAGAAAATCGACTTCCTCATAGAATCTCTTGCCACATACAGGGCATACATGCCGCCGTTTCCTGAGATGAATGTATGTGATCTGCCCAAACGAGCTCAGATCTTTTATGATCTGTTCCCTGTAATCGTGGACCTTCAGAGTTTTTTCTCCGCATGCAGGACAGGTATGGATCCTCTTGTGCATGACAGCATATATGTGCTGTTCCCCATAAATATTCTTTACATCTTTTACAATTATGTCTTTCAATCCGGTCAATTCTTCGATACAATCATTGCAGAGCATGTTCCCCTCCTTTTGGTTCGTTGTGGTAAACTTATTGTAAAGGATATATGGGCAGCATGCTCTTCTTTTTTTGATAAAATTAAAAAATGCCAGAGCGGAGAGTTATCTCTCCACCCCAACATTTATTATAGAGCC
>Ga0268263_1001011_pt1 | contig 30171 bp, 25 predicted proteins | sample Biomet5_FD_190358 | JGI IMG/M metagenome (GOLD analysis project Ga0268263, IMG submission 190358) | Microbial communities from bioreactor (seeded with sewage sludge) at LBNL, California, USA - Biofuel metagenome 5 (SPAdes) (version 4) | ecosystem: Engineered > Bioreactor > Anaerobic >... | reverse complement strand
CCATTGCGGCAAGGCGGACGGCCTTTTCGGCGCTGATGGTCTCCCCACCCGGGTTGGAGTAGGTCGGGACGAACAACACGCCCCGCACCGACGGGTCGGACGCCGCCGCCTCGATCGCGGCCACGTCCGGGCCGTCGGTCTCCATGCCGACACTGACCAGTTCGAAGCCGAGCGTGGTCAGCATCAGGAAGTGCCGGTCGTAGCCGGGTACGGTCACCACGATCTTCGGACGCTCGTGCACCCACCCGCCGGTCGAGCCAGGCACGCCGTGCAGCAGCGCGAAGCCGAGCACGAGTGCCTGCAACTCCAGCGAGGAGTTGTTCCAGACCACGACCTTGGACGCGTCCAGCCCCAGGTAGCGACCGAACATCGCTCGGGCGCTGGGCAGGCCGGCGACCCCGCCGGGGTAGTTGCGCAGGTCGATGCCGTCCATCGTCGTCGTGCCGGGAGTGACCGCGGTCAGCAGGCCGTCCGACAGATCGAAGTCCGCATCGGAAGGTTGGCCGCGCTGCAGATTCAGCTTCAGCTCCCGTGCGGCGAGCTCGTCGTAGGTGGCCTGGGCTGCGGCCAACGGTGTGGTCATGACTGTCTCCTAGCCTGGGAGTCCAGCGGGCCGGGGCGACGCGGGACCGTCCGTGCGAGCGGCGGCCGCTGTGGGGGCCGCTCCGGGTCAGTAGCCGATGGCGGACAAGGTGTTGCGGATCGCGGCGGCCGACTTGTTCAGCAGGCTGATCTCATGGGCATCCATCGGGAACTCGAAGGTGCGTTCGATCCCGGTCGGGCCGACCAGGCTGGGCACCGACAGTGCCACTCCGGAGACGCCGCGGTAGTCGGTCAGCACGCTGGACAGCGGCCAGATCTTGCGCTGATCCTTCAGGATCGCCTCCACCAACCGGGCTCCGGCCAGGCCGATTGCGTAGTTGGTCGCTCCCTTGCCTTCGATGATCTCGTAGGCGGCATGGACGGTGTCGTAGGCGATCGAGGCGAGCACCTCTTCGGTGAAGATCCGCTCCCCGTCCGGGTCGGTCCAGCCACGGATCGGGATCTGGGCGATCGAGGCCGACGACCAGATCGGGAACTCGGTGTCTCCGTGCTCGCCGAGCATGGCAGCGTGCACATTCGACAGCGACACCCCAGCTCGTTGCGCGATCGCCCAGCGCAGTCGGGAGGTATCCAGCAGGGTGCCGGTGGACAGCACCCGTCCGTAGGGAAGGTTGCTCACCTTCTGCGCGACCACGGTCAGCACGTCGCAGGGGTTGGTGACCAGTACCAGCACGGCATTGGGCGCCTGTTCCAGCAGTTCGGGGACGAGCTTGGTCATGATCTCGGCGTTCACCCCGGCCAACTCCAGCCGGGTCTGGCCGGGCTTCTGCCGGGCGCCGGCGGTGATGATGATCACTGAGGAGTCTTTGGCCACCGAGATGTCGGCTCCGCCGGTCACGACGGACGTAGGCGTGAACTGGGTGCCGTGGGCGAGGTCGTGGACCTCAGCTTCGACCTTCTTGGCGTCGATGTCGTAGAGCGCGATTTGCCGGGCGGAGCCACGGATCAGTGCGGCATAAGCGATAGATGTTCCCACCGAACCCGCGCCGACAACAGTCAGCTTCGAGTTGGCCAGATTGAATGATTCGACGCTCGCAGCGGTCATGCTTCTAGCCTAGTGCTCCGCGCTCCTTCGGGACGCCGCGGGAAGCACCACCAGTGCCCGGATCAAGGCCTCCAAGCCCTCACTCGGCTTGGCGGACGGCTGTTCGGCGCTGCTGAGAATCTCCTCCAGCCGAGCCCGCTCCCGGTAGGCGTCCATGGTGAGGATGAACTGCTCGATCGGCACCAGCACGTGGGCGTGCTGGCGGTCGAAGGCCTCCTCGATCGCCTGCCGGAAGAGCCCAGCCACTTCGTCGGTAGCGGCTTTCAGTGCCGGCCAGAAGCTGCGGTTGCGGTAGGCGTACAGGCGCAACTCGTCGCGCACCACGACCCAGTTATGGTCGGGCCCCACGCCGGAATCGACGACGGCGAGCACCTTGGCGACGATTTCCTCCAAGGAGCCTGCATCGACGGTGGCCGGTGCGATGTCGTCCAGCGCGCGTCGGGTCGACTCGAGCAGGCGGCTGCTCTGCTGGCGCAGGATCTCCAGGCAGAGCTCTTCCTTGGAGTCGAAGTTGGAGTAGAAGGCGCCCCGGGTGAAGCCGGCTCGCTCACAGATCTCCTCGACGCTGGACGCCTCCACGCCGCGTTCGGCGAACACGTCCACTGCAGCCGCGACGAGGCGGTCGAGCGTCTGCTGGCGTCGTCGACTGACGGTCTCGGTGGTCATGTTCACCTCTTCCACACTGTCTGGATACGTCACTGTATCCAACGCGTCCAGCCTAGTGCCGAGTTGCCGTCACGGCAGCGACGAGGTGGCATCTGCGGCTCGCGCGGACGTCCGGAAGCCGTTCCCTTCTGAGGACTTGGGTACATAGCTGTATCGCATACAGTTGTGTATCGAGCGAGCCGAGATCACGGAGACTGACTCCACCCGGTGGCCTCAAGACAGCACAGTCTCCGGGAAGGTCCTGCATGTCGTCATTCCTGTATCGCATCGGACGGGCCAGCTTCCGGGCCCGGCGCCGCGTCGTGGCCGCCTGGTTGCTGATTCTGGTGCTGTTGGGTGCGCTCGCCTTCACCATCGGCGGCAAGTACGACGACAGCTTCAAGATCCCCAATGCGGCCTCCACGATCGCCCTGGACCAGTTGAAGGCCACCTTCCCTGAAGCCGCGGACGCCACTGCGACCGTCCTGATCACCGTCCCCGAGGGCAGCAAGCTGGAGGACCCGAAGGTCAAGACCAAGGTCGAGGACTGGCTGAAGAAGTTCGATGACCTGCCCTTCGTGCGTGGCACCGTCAGCCCGTACAACGAGCACGTCGACGGCCTGATCAGCGCCGACGGACGCAGCGGGCGGGTGACCGTCCGGGTGAACACGACAGCTTCGCTGATCACCGACGCTCAGCGAGAGCAGATCACCGCGGTGGCAGACTCCCTGGCCGAGCAGTTGCCGGGGACCAAAGCCCTGGCCGGCGGTGAGATCTTCGGCATTCACGTGCCGCACCTCAGCATCGTCGAGGCGCTCGGCCTGGGCGTAGCGGTGCTCGTCCTGCTCGTCACTCTCGGTTCCTTCGTCGCCTCGATGATGCCGATCGGCAGCGCCGTCACCGGCGTCGGGATCGCGGTCATGATCACCCAGATCGCCGCGGGAGTGATCTCGGTCAGCTCGACCACCCTGATGCTGGCGATCATGCTGGGCCTGGCGGTCGGCATCGACTATGCGCTGTTCATCCTGTCCCGGCATCGTGACCAACTGGCCACCGGCATGGACGTCGAGGAGTCTGCGGCCCGAGCCGTCGGCACCGCCGGCTCGGCGGTCGTCTTCGCCGGTCTCACCGTGATCATCGCCCTGGTCGGACTGAGCATCGCCGGGCTGCCGTTCCTGTCGGTGATGGGGATCTTCGCCGCCGTCGGTGTGGCCGTCGAGGTGCTGCTGGCGTTGACGATGCTGCCGGCCTTCCTCGGCTTCGCCGGCGAGCGGATGCGGCCCAAGGCGCCCAAGCCGAAGAAGGCGAAGAAGGCGGCGCGGCCGCAGCGCGGCCTGAATGTGGCCGCCGGCTGGGTGAAGCTGGTCACCACGTGGCCGCTGGTCACCGTCGCGGTCGTCCTGATCGCCCTGGGCGCACTGTCGCTGCCGACCAAGGACCTGTACCTGGCGCTACCGACTTCGGGACGGTCCCTGCCCGGCACCCAGGACCGGATCGCCGCCGACGAGATCACCAAGATCTTCGGCGCCGGCGCCAACGGCCCCCTGATCGTCACCGCCAACATCGTCGAGTCCGACGACCCGATGAAGATCATGGACGGGCTGAAGGCCGACATCGAAGCGATGCCCGGCGTCGCCCTGGTGGCCACCTCGACCCCGAATGCCAATGCCGACACCGGCATGGTCCAGGTGATCCCGACGACGGCCCCCGACGACCCGGCGACTGCGACGCTCGTCCAGCAGTTGCGTGATCACCAGGCGCAATGGAAGTCCGAGTGGGGTGTCGATACGGCCGTCACCGGTTTCACCGCGGTCACCATCGACGTCACCGAGCGGCTGCGGGACGCGCTGCTGCCGTTCGGCATCTTCGTGGTCGGACTGTCGCTGGTGCTGCTGACCATGGTGTTCCGATCGCTGTGGGTGCCGATCAAGGCCGCGCTGGGCTACCTGCTGAGCCTGGGCGGCGCCTTCGGGGCCACCACACTGGTGTTCAACCAGGGCTGGTTCAAAGAGGCGATCAACCTGCCCGAGGCCGGGCCGGTGATCAGCTTCCTGCCGATCATCGGGATGGGCATCCTGTTCGGCCTGGCCATGGACTATGAGGTCTTCCTGGTCTCCCGGATGCGGGAGGAGTACGTCCACGGCAACACCGAGAACTGGGTTGCCGACGGCTTCGTCCACTCGGCCAAGGTGGTGGCTGCGGCCGGCGGCATCATGTTCGCGGTCTTCGCCTTCTTCGTCCCCAACGGTGAGGGTGCGATCAAACCGATCGCGTTCGCCTTGGCCGTCGGCGTGGCCCTGGATGCCTTCGTGGTGCGAATGACTCTGGTGCCGGCGGTGATGAAGCTGCTCGGACGGCATGCCTGGTGGCTGCCGAAGTGGCTGGATCGCCGGCTGCCCTCCCTCGACATCGAGGGCGAGTCACTGGCTCGCCAGCTCGAACTGGCCGACTGGCCTTCGGTCGGCGATACCTCGGCGATCGTCGGTGAGGAGCTGAGCGCCCGCCTCGGAGATCAGGTGATCTTCGACAATCTCGGTCTGCGGCTCGCCCCCGGCGAGGTGCTGGTCATCGAGGCCGAGCCCGCCCAGCGGAAGGCCTTGCTGATGGCGCTTTCTGGACGGCTGAAACTGACTGACGGACGGCTGAAGGTGCTTGGCCTGGTGCTTCCGGAGGAGGCGCCGGTGCTGCGACCCCGGGCGGCGATGCTGTCGGCCGGTACCGCCGACTTCGAACGGCTGTTGGCCCGGCAGCGCGGCGGCCTGGTCTGTGTGGACTCCGCAGACGAGCTGAGTCACCGCCGAGACGTCATGCTGGCCGAGTCGCTGCAGGCCTCCGCGGACGCCGCCGAGCCGATCACCTGGCTGCTGGGGGTCTCCCCCGGTGCCGAGCTGGACGGCTGGCTGCCGGTGCCCTACCGGGTGCTGCGGCTGGCCTCCCACCGCGCGCTGGAAGGAGCGAGCAAGTGAAGACCGAACTGGTGAACTCCACCCCGGCCCGTTGGTGGAGCCTGCTCGGATTGGTGCTGGTTCCGCTGCTGGTCGCCGGCGGCTTCCTGGCCGCCGGGCTGACCTCCGACCATCGCTTCGGCCAGGTTCAGGCAGCGGTGGTGAACCTCGACGAGCCGGTGACCATCGACGGCAAGTACATTCCGCTGGGCCGCCAGCTGACCGCCAACCTCGTCGACTCCCAGCGCACCCAGAATCTGGGTTGGCGGCTGGACACCGAGGCCAATGCGCGCGCCGGACTGGCCGACGGTAGCTACGCCGCCATGGTGGTGATCCCGAAGAACTTCTCCGCAGCCGCCACCTCGTACTCCAAGAACGACGCGGCCACCGCTGAGCGAGCCACGATCGAGCTGACCACCTCTCCGGTGGCCGGGGTGGCCGACGCGACCCTGGGTAAGGTCGTCGCCTTGGCTGCAGCCGACTCTCTGAACGAGACGCTGACCTCGGGCTATCTGGAGAACATCTACCTGGGCTTCAACGACCTGGGCAAGCAGTTCTCGACGATGGCCGACGGCGCCACCGACCTGGCCAAGGGCGGAGACAAGCTGGTCTCCGGCATCGGCGACGCCGCGGACGGTTCCACCAAGCTCGCCACCGGCGCCAAGAAACTGGCCGACGGCCTGAACACGATGGCGTCCCAGACGAAGTCGATGCCCGGCGACGTCCGCAAGCTCGCCGACGGCACCGCCAGCTACGTGGACGGCGCCAACAAGCTGGCTCAGTCGACCATCGACTCCCTGCCGCAGCAGGTCACCCTGATCGAGGGGCTGAAGCAGGCCGCCGACGGAGCGTCCGGGCTGAGCGGGGGGTTGGCGACCTACAAGAGTTCGCTGCTCAGCCAGGCCGCTGATGCCTCGGCCGGTGCGACCCAGGTCGAGAATGCGCTGAACGCCGCCGCCGCCGACCCGGCCACCTATGTGGAGGCAGCGATCAAAGCGGTGGGTGACGCCTGTGGGGTGAGCACGGATGCCGCCCATCTGGCCACCGATGGTGCCGGCTGCGTCGGTTCCCTGAAGGGCGCCGCGCAGGCCCTGCAGGGCGCGGCCGGCGGGCTCAACCAGGAGGATCCGACCACCCATCAGAGCCTGATCAGTGGGGCATCGGCTCTGGCATCGAACCTGACGACTGCCGCGGACCAGGCGGCGGCAGGAGCACCGGACGTCGGGGCCACCACCACGCAGCTCAAGCAGCTCATCGCCGGCGGCACCCAGCTGGCCACCGGCACTGATCAGCTGGCCGATGGCATCCCCGCTCTGGCCAAGGGGATCGGCCAGGCCGCGGACGGTTCGTCGCAGCTGGCCGACGGCGTCGATCAGCTCAGCTCGGGCCTGGCCGACGCCAAGACCGGCGGCGCGAAGTTCACCGACGGGCTGTGGAAACTGGCCGACGGGATCAGTCAGGGCAAGGACAAAGTGCCCAGCTACTCCAGTTCGGATCGCACCGATCTGGCCAGTGTCGTCGCCCAGCCGGTGGCGACCGCGGGTCTGGATGGCCTGGCCAACACCAACATCGGCTGGATCAGCCTGCTGCTGATCGTCGCGCTGTGGATCGGGGCCCTGGCCACCTATGCGGTGGTCAAGGCGATCGGACGCGGCCTGCTCAGCTCGCCGGAGCCGACGGTGCTGCTGATCGGACGCGCGCTGCTGCCCGGCATTCTGGTTGTCGGAGTACAGGCGCTGGCGTTGGCCGGCTTGGCGCAGTTCGGCCTGGACCTGTCGTGGCAGAAGTGGCTCGAGGTGACCGGCGTCCTGCTGATCACCGCTGTGGCCTTCGTGATGGTGAACCATGCATTGGTCGCCTGGCTCGGCGGCTTGGGACGGCTGATCTCGATCGTCTTCGCCGTTGTCACCACGGCGATCTCGCTCGGGCCGGCCACCGACGGCATCCTCAGCGGGTTGCGGGCATTCTCGCCGCTCACTCCGGCGCTGGATGCGGTGCGGGCGGTGGTCACCGAGTCCGGGGCCGCGACAACGTCCACTCTCACGGTTGTCGGTTGGTTGATCATCGCTCTCGCGGCCAGCGCGATCGCGATCACCCGACGGCGGACGACGAGCCTGGCCGACGTGGTGGCGAGCGCCACCAGCTGAGGGTCGGCCTCGCCCCCATCAGTCCTGAGCGGGCTCGGGAGCGATGCCGTCCGGAGGCTCCAGTGGGACGACGTGCTCCGGCGGGCTGAGCGGGACGATCGGCTCCGGCGGGGTCAGCGGAGTGACCCCTTCGCTGGTGGGGCCGGGCTCTCCGGCCAACTCCGGCGGAGCCAGTCGCTGGCCGGTATCGGCCACCGAGGCCGGCTCTGGTTCGGCGCGGACGGCGCCCTCGGCGGCCTGGTCGGCGCGGGCCGCCGCTGAACGCAGTGCCACTGCGCGAGCGAAGTCGGCTTGGGTCGGCATCCCGTAGGCGCGGGCGGTGGAGTCGTGCAGCTCGACGACGTAGCGGTGCAGCCGCTCAGCGAAGTGGCTCGCGGTCTCGCCGGGGGTGGCCCGCAGTGGACGTCCGAAGACCACGTGGACGTGTGGACGTCCCGGCACCGGCACGGTGGCCCCGTACGGCATCGCCGCATAGGCACCGACCAGGGCGATCGGCAGGACTGGCGCGTTGCGCGAGATGCTCAACGCGGCCGCGCCCGGTGTGAAGTGCGCCATAGCGCCGGTGCGGGAGCGGGTGCCCTCGGGAAAGATCAGAATCGGGACGCCATCGTTGACGAGCTTGGCGGCCATACCGCGCTGGCCGTTGCGGTTGGCGTGGCCCTGCCGGACCACCGGGAACGAGTTGAAGAACAGCTTGGTCGGGACTGCCTTGTACCAGCTGTTGAAGAAGTAGTCGCCAGCGGTGGCCGCGGCCAGGTTCTGGGACAGCCGGCGGGGCAGCGATCCATAGATCAGTGGCGCATCCAGATGGCTGGAGTGATTGGCGATCACCACGAACGGCGGCTTCAGCTCGTCCAGGTTCCGCAGCCCGTGCAGGTTCACGGTGAGCGCCGACCAGATGTACGGCTTCATCACCAGATGCTGGGCGACCAGGCGGGCGAAGGCCGGAGCCGCAGCCGAATACTGGCTCGTCTTTGGGTCGCTCACCGGTTCCTCTCACAGGTCGTGCGTCCGACATTCTCGCACCGCACAACGGTCCGGACCAGTGAGGTTGAGCCTCGAACCTCCTAGAAGGGAGGTTTCGGACGACCTCAGCCGGCCAGCAGGACGGCCTGTCGCTGGAGGTTTCGCAGCGCTTTGCTGCATCGCCAGCGGACGGCCTGGGCGCTCATGCCGAGGTCGTGCCCGGCCTCGGCGCTGGTCTTGCCGACCAGATAGACCGACACCAGGGTTTGATGGGTGAGCTGATCGATCAGGCCGAGCCGGTGAGCCTGGGCCAGGGTCTCGGCAGCGTCCAGGTCCGGCTCTGGGGTTGCGGGGGAGTGCGGATCGGTGGACAGCCCCGCGATCGGTGAGGACGGTGAGTGTCGCCGTGCGTCATTCTGTTCGCCGGCCCAGCGACGCAGTGACCAGGCCAGGTTGGCCACGATCGAGCGGGGCCGCCGGGCCAGCGGGTACTCGGCAATCAGTAGCCAGGCCTCGGTGACCGCCTCCTCGAAGACTTCCGGACGCCCCTTGGCCAACCGGACGAGCAGTCCGATCAGGGATTGCAGGATCACTCGTCGGGCCAGCGTGGCGTCGCTGGCTTCGCCGGCACCGAGCCGTAGCAAGGCGGCGAAGACCGGGTCGGGACGCTGCTGAGCTGCGTGCAGCACGGCGGCCAGGCTGCCGCAGCCGGCCAGGGACGGCTCGGTTTCGGCCCAGTCGGCGAGGGATCGAGCACTGGTCAGTTCGAGCTGCGTCCATTCACGGTTCAAGGCGATCAGCATCGGGAAGCTGTGGGTCATGGCGGCAGCCTCGCCGCGACCTGTTGGCGGTGATGTTGTCCGGCCTCGCGCCAGTGTTGTCGGCCCGTTTCCGGGCGGCTAACGATTTGGCAACGATGGCGTCTCACCAGTCAATGAACAGCCTCTCAGAAAGCTATGATTGCGCTAACCACACGGCAGTCGGCGGCTGCGAGAAAACCGCCCCCATGAACGCCCAGGTGGCCACTCGGATATCCAGTGGCCACCTGGTGCCATGTTCGGGGCAGATCGGCTAGTCGGCAGGGTTATAGCGCTGCCGGGCCCGGTCCAGGAACTCCGACAGATCGCCGGTCTCGCCGTCTCGTCCGCCGCGTCCGATGACCAAGGTGGGCTCGGCGGGCAGCACCTTCACGCCGGTGATCCGGGCAAGCGGCGAACCGGGACAGATCAGCTGGAAGTAGCGTCCAGCCTGGTCGACGGCCACCGTCTCGGCTCGGTTCAGGTACCAGCCGAGCAGACCGGTGCGGACACGGACGCCGTTGAGCAGGGTGGCCTGCAGTGGTTGCGGCGTGATCCGGGCGGCGCGCAGCTCGGTGACGAAGTCGTCCAGTTGGAGCTGAGCGGCCGCGGCCTCACGCCGCTGGGCGGCCCGAGCCATCTCCTCGCGGCGCAATGCGTCGGCCTGACGCTGGTTTTCAGATCGCACCGCGCCAGCCTAAACGCCACACACTCCGGCGACGGAGCCGTCCGGCTTGTTCGGTGACCCTAGGGTTGATGGTGACACCGAAGGAGTGGCATGCAACCGATCGTCGAGCCGAAAGCCGGCAGCGGCTTCGGTCATCGGCTTGCCCTCACGGCCTTGGTGGGGGTTTCGGTGATGTCGGTGGCCGTCGTGGTGCTGCTGGCGATCTACGTCGACCGGATCAGCGATATGGCCACCGGGCTGCGCCGGGTGGACGCGCTGGCCGACTATGCCGGACGTCCAGCCCCCGTCCAGGTGGCCGAGAACCCGGCGATGAACTTCCTGATTATGGTGAGCTCCGGGCCGGCTCTGCAGGCGGCCGTGGTCGCGAACCTCTCCGGCTCCCGGCGTGACCTCACCCTGGTTGCGCTGCCGGCCGACCTGGTTCCGGACGGCTCGTCGGTGACCCTGGCTGACGCCTATGCGTCCAGCCAACTGGACGCCACTCAGCTGGTCGAGCGGATCACCGAGGCCCGGATGGACCACCAACTGCAGCTCGATCTGAATGGCTTCGCGGCGGTGGTGGACGGCCTGGACGGCCTGCAACTCAGCAACGGGGAGCTGGACGGCGCTGCGGCCGTGGCCTACCTGACCAGCGCCGACTCCACGCTGCAGCGTTCGCAGCGGGCCGCCGAGCTGATCCGACAGGCGATGATCGAAGCCGAGGCTGATGGTGGGGTGCTGAATCTGCCGCGCTTCGACCGGGTGGTCAGCGCACTGGGTGGCTGCCTGACCGTCGACAGCGGGCTGAGCAATGACGCGATCGAAGGGATCCTGGTCGAGTCTCGGGTACACATCGCCGACGTCGGACTGTGGCCGGTGGCCGGGGCACAGACCAGAGCGGGCACTCTGGCCGATCCGGGCAGCCTGAACGCCCTGCGTGAGGGGCTGATCGCCGATGCCCTGGCCGAGACGCCGCAGTTGAGCTTGCCCGGACCGGGACGGGTCGGCACTGCTGTCCGCAGCCAGGCAACTGGGGCTGACGCACCGCTGACGCCGAGCGCGGCGCCGAGCGTGGTGCAGGTCAGCAGTGCCCCCGATCAGCTGCCGGTGGCCGCACCCAGCGCCTCGGTCGGTGATGAGTCGCTGGCGCCGAGCGGCGATAGTTCAGAGTCGGCCACCTCGTCCGCTCCCGTTCAGACCTCTCGCTGACTAGGCTCGGGTCATGGCCAAATACATCAGACTCGCCGCGGTGCTGGCTTTGGCCGGTTACGCCGCCTACCGCTACTGGCAAGATCAGCAGTTGCCGTCGCGGCAACGTTGGGCCGAAGGCACCGACCCGGTCGAGTAGGGCAGTGGCGGCTGACCCGGTGACCGCAGCGGGCGGCTCAGTCCAGGTAGTCATCCTCGGGGTCGGCCACGGTGAGAATCTCGCCGAAGGCCTCGGCGACCGCTGACGCATGGTCCTCCGGGTCATCCAGGGTGTTCAGCCGGTTGCGCAGCGCCGGATCGGCCGAGGCCGTCCAGGCCAGCAGATCGACGGTCTCGAACTCGGCCTGCAGCGGGTTGAGTTGCTCATCGAAGGCCAGGATCAGGCGCAGCTGCGGCGGCGGCCATTCGTCCCCGTAGGCGAACTCGACGCCCAACTGCGGGTGCTGCCGAGCGAAGCTCTGCGGGTCGGTGGTGAAGACCAGCTCGGTCGTGCCGCCGGGAAGCTCGGTGCAGGTGGCGAACTCAAGGCCGTAGGGAGCGAGGTTGTCGCTCAGACTCGCCAGGTAGCCGTCCGGAAGTCCCATGCAGCAACGCTAGCGCGCGCGGCCGCCGCGGTGAGCCCCGCGATGCTGATCTCCCGACGTGGGTTGCGCTACCTGCCTCGGGCCTGGCGTCGCGCTCTTCGTCCGGCGAGCTGCGGGTGTGGGGCGACATCGCCTGCTCACGCGCAGTGAGGCGACGCAGGCGACGGACTCTGTGCTGCTCTGGCGCGGGAGTGGAGCATAGGGGACTCGAACCCCTGACCCCCTGCTTGCAAAGCAGGTGCTCTACCAACTGAGCTAATGCCCCGTGCGGCGCCCATTGTGGCATCTACGGCCGGGTGCATACCAACACGCCCGGCTGCGGACTCCGAGTTCGGCCGCACGCAGCAGCAGTCGGCTCTCACCCGCACCCGCTCACGCCCCTTTCCCCGCGTTCGCTGCCGAGAGGAACCTCCGCTACCGGAACTCCGGCAGCAAGGGTTGCATTCGGTAGCGGGAACGGGCTCGGGGAGGGTGTGTGGAGGCGAAGCGAAGGGTCGGGCGCCGATCCATCCCGCGCCGCGCGGCAGCCGGGCGGACGCGTCCAGATCGACCGATTTCTGGGCGGCAACTACCCTTGAAACCATGTGGTCAAGGCGAGAGGTGGTGGACTACGCGCTCCAGCGACGCAATCGACTGGCAGCAGCACGGCGTCCACAACGCTCTTTGGACAGCTCCGAGCTGTGTGACGCCGACCCGCTTCTACTGCGGGCCGCACGTCATCACGGCGAGGCTGCCGACTTGGCCTGCCCGATCTGCGCCGCACCCCAGCTGGTGAACCTGAACTATGTCTTCGGTGACCAACTCGGCCAGTACTCCGGACGGATCAGGTCCAGCGCAGAGCTGGACGAGATGGAGAACCAGTTCGGTGAGTTCAAGGTCCGAGTCGTCGAGGTCTGCACTGAATGCGGATGGAACCAGATGATCAGTTCCTATCTGCTCGGTGACGGGGTTACCCGACGTCCGCCACGCCGCCAGCCCACTGTTGAGGATATTTATGGCTAAGCCCAAACGAGCCAACGCTGCCACCCGCGCCGCCACGCCTGGAAGCGGCGCCAGCCGCGCCAAGGGCAAAGGGAAGCGCAAGCGCAACCCCTGGCTGCGCGCCCTGCTGTGGACTCTGGTCGGTCTGCTCGGTATTGGTCTGATCGGCATCGGCGGCATCGCCTATGCCTACGTCACGATCCAGGTGCCGGACGAGAACGCCGAATTCCTCACCAACACCACCTCGGTCTACTACGCCGACGGCAAGCAGAAGATCGGCTCGTTCCAGGTGCAGAACCGGCAGTCGATCACCTACGACCAGATGCCGCAGTACGTGAAGGACGCAATCGTCGCCGGCGAGAACCGCAGCTTCTGGACCGACCCCGGCATCTCGCCGACCGGCCTATTGCGGGCAGCCTTCGGCCTGATCGGCATCGCTCCGGCCGACGCCACCGCCACCGGCGGTGGCTCGACGATCACTCAGCAGTACATCAAGGTGATGTACCTGACCCAGGAGAAGACCTTCACCCGTAAGGCGAAGGAGATCCTGCTGGCCGCCAAGATCGGCAACGAGCTGAGCAAGGAAGACATCCTCGGCCGATACCTCAACACCGTCTATTTCGGACGCGGCGCCTACGGCATCCAGGCTGCGGCACAGGCCTACTTCAAGAAGAACGCCAGCAAGCTGGATCTGGGTGAGTCGGTGGCGCTGGCCGCCATCGTGAACCTGCCCGGACGTCTCGACCCGGCCACCGGAGACAACGCGGCCGCCGACCTGCTCGAGCGCTACCAGTACATCCTCAACGGCATGCGTGATATGGGGAAGATCACCCAGTCCCAGCACGACGACATCTACTACACCCTGCCGAAGTTCCCCGAGATCCAGGCTGGCTCCCAGTTCGGCGGCACCAAGGGCTATCTGCTGAAGATGGTCGAGAAGGAGATGCTGGCCAAGGGCTTCACCGACGATCAGGTCACCGGCGGTGGCCTGAAGATCATCACCACCTTCGATGCCAAGGCACAGGCCGCCATGACGGCCTCGGTGGCGAAGGGGATCAAGTGGGTGGCCGAGGGCACCGGGGTGAAGGCGAGTTCGCTGCACCCGGGAATGGCCTCGATCGACAATGCCACCGGTGGAGTCCTTGCCATCTATGGCGGGGCCGACTACGTCAAGAACAACCGGAACTGGGCCACCACCACCACCCGGACCGGTTCGACCTTCAAGCCGTACACCTTGACCGCCGCACTCCGCGACGGCTGGACGCTCTCCGACACCGTCAACGGCAACACCCTCAAGCTGCCCGGCGCCACCAAGCCGATCACGAACGCCGGCGGGTCGAACTATGGACGGGTGAGTCTGCTGACGGCCACCACCAAGTCGATCAACACCGCCTTCGTCGATCTGGCCACCAAGCTCACCGACGGCTACGGGGCGATCCTGAAGGCGGCCAACGACGCCGGCGTCCCCACCGCGGAAGGCTGGGATGCGGTGCCGACCGCGACCCTGGGCGTCCCCGAGGTCAGCCCGCTCTCCCAGGCTGCCGGCTACTCGACCTTCGCCAATGAGGGCGTCCGGCGGACTCCGCACGTCGTCGGCAAGGTGATCGACCTGCAGGGACGCACTCTCTACGAGGCTGACACCACCGGCACCCAGGCCATCGAGCCCGACGTGGCCCGGGACGTGGCCTACGCCCTTGAGCACGTCGCCCAGGACGGCACCGGCTCTCGGGCGGCTGCGCTCGGCTATCCGGTCGGTGGCAAGACCGGCACCGTCTATTACACGGTCAACGGCAAGCCGATCACGCCGGCGATCTGGTTCGTGGGCTTCACCAAGCAAATCACCACAGCGATCAACTTCGTCCGCGGCGACAGCGGCACCGAAAGCCTCGGTGCCAAGATCTACGGCTCTCGCTGGCCGGCAATGACCTGGCTCGACTACATGCAGAAAGCCATGGACGGGAAGCCGAAGCTCGACTTCGCCAAGCCGTCCGGACGGGTCTCGACCCAGTCGCCGTCGCCGACCAACTCGTCGCCGTCGACCCCGACCCAGACCACGAGTCCGACGAGCACCCCGACCGAGTCGCCGACATCCACGCCGACACCGACCGATCCGAACCCGCCCGCCAGCCCAACGCCGACGAACCCGCCAGCCAGCCCGCCACCGACCGCCGGTGGCGCCGGTGGCGGCAGTGGCGGCGGTGGAAAGTCGGATCCTGGGCAATCTGGCGGCTGAGGACCGTAGGATCGCTGGGTGAGTAATCCGGTGCCGACCATCGATCGCATGCTCGGTGGTCCGTTGGGGAACCATGCAGCACCGGGTGGGGCCTGGCCTCGTCCGGCTCAATGGACGTACTTGGTGCTCACCCTGAACTATCTGCTGCTGATGATTCGGCAGCTGCCCTGCCTGTCGGGTGCCAACAACCTGTGGCCGAGCATGTGCTACTCCGATATCAGCGTCTTGTACTACTGGCGTGGGCTGAAGGATGGCCAGATCCCCTACCTGGACAGCCAGGTCGAGTACCCGGTGCTCACCGGCTACTTCATGGAACTCGGCCGCCGGATCGTCCTTCTCTTCGGCGGGCGCAGCGAGCCGGGGCTCTCCTCGGCCGACGTGACCACCGCCACCTTGATCTTCTTCGGCTCGACAGCCTTCCTGATCTTCGCCCTGTTCGTCCTGCTGGTGCGCACCCACCTGCGGATGGGACGTCCGTGGGACGCCATGATGATTGCGGCCAGCCCGGCCATCGTCACCGCCGGTCTGATCAACTGGGACGCCCTGGTGATCGCTCTGACTGCCCTGGCGCTGTTCTCCTGGGCTCGCGGCAAGCCGATCTGGACCGGCATCTGGCTTGGCCTGGGCATCGCCGCCAAGCTGTATCCGTTACTGCTGCTGGTTCCGCTGGTGGTGCTGGGGGCCCGCACCGGGAAGTATCGCCAGGTAGCGCAGACAATCGCGGCCACCGCTGCCGCCTGGGTGCTGGCCAACCTTCCGGTCTACCTGGCCACCCCGGACGGCTGGTGGCAGTTCTGGAAGTTCAACGCCGAGCGGGGCGGTGACCTCGGCTCGATCTGGTACGTGCTGAAGCTGGCCGGCTGGGACCTGACCGACGTCTCCTGGGCTGAGGGCGCACTGTTGGTGGTCGGCACCAGTCTGCTGTGTGCGCTGCTGCTGCTCAGTCGGCGCCGGGCGCGGCTGGCTCAGGGGGCGTTCCTGATCGTCGCGCTGTTCCTGATGGTGAACAAGGTCTATTCGCCGCAGTACGTGCTGTGGCTCTTGCCGCTGCTGGTGCTGGCCCGCCCGAAGTGGCTGGAGTGGGGTGCCTTCACGGTGGCCGAGACCCTGTACTGGGTGGCGATCTGGGCCCATCTGGGCGGGGTGCTGGATTCCGGGACGCCGCAGGATCGGCTCTACTGGGCTGCGGTGCTGCTGCGGATCGGGGTCACGCTGTGGCTCTGCGCTCGCGTCGTCCGCGACATCGTGGCGCCCGAGCATGACCCGATCCGGGTCGACGGCGCGGACGAGCCGGACGGCGGCGTCTTCGATGGAGCACCGGACGCATCCTGGGCGATTGCCCTGCGTGACGCGTTCGCCCGACGGTGAAGTCGACCGACGCGCGCCTGGTCGTCCAGACGTGGCTGGGCAGCCGGGTGGTGATCCTGCTGGTCGCGCTGTATCTGGCGATGGCCCAGGGCCGCACGCTGCCGCAGATGTTCAGCAACTGGGATGTCGGGCACTTCGTGGCGATCTCCGAGCACGGCTACCACGGCAATGACATCGCCTTCTTCCCCGGCTGGCCGTTGCTGCTGCGACTGGTGTCGCTGACCGGCCTGCCGACCTGGCTGGGCGGGGTGCTGCTGGCGCTGGCGGCGTCCGGGCTGGCCGCCTGGGCGTTGTACCGGCTGGGCGGGGCGCCGGCCGCGATCGCCTGGCTGCTGGCTCCGACCGCGATCTTCACCGTGGTGCCCTACACCGAGGCGCTGTTCTGCGCGGCCGCCTTCTGGGCCTGGGATCGAGCCTTGGCCAAGCAATGGTGGCCGGCGGCGGCACTGGCTGCGGTCGCCGCATCGGTGCGGGTGTCGGGCGTCTTCTTGATCTTCGCTTTGGCGGTGCTGGCTTGGAGCCAGGGCGGACGGCGCTGGCCACGGCTGGCCTGGCTGCTGATACCGAGCGCGGTGGTGGTGGGGTACGCGACCTTCTTGTGGCAGCTCACCGGGAGCTGGACGGCTTGGTACAGCGCTCAGGCGAATGGCTGGGCTCGGGGGCTCACTTGGCCGTGGGTGGCGCTGCAGCACACTGTGGAAGCGGCCACCCCGGGTGCTTACGCCGCCTATCCCGAATGGGTGTGGCTGTTCCGGGCGGAGATCGTGGCGATGGCGATCGGCCTGGTGGTGACCATCTTCGCGCTGTGGAAGCGGCGCTGGGCCGAGGGCGCCTGGGTGGGCGTCCAAGTGCTGGCCTTCTCGATCTCGTACTGGTTCATGAGCGTCCCGCGGGCGATGCTGCTGTGGTTCCCGCTGTGGATCGACCTGGGTCGCGGACTTGCCGGACGGACCAAGCCTCGTCCCTGGCGGGCGGCGATGCTCGGTGCGCTGGCCCTGATCGCCTTGGTGCTGCAGGTGCTGTGGGCCTGGCTGTTCTTCACCGGCCGATGGGCCGGCTGAGCCTCGCTGCGGCGATAGCCGGGCTTGCGGCCTCAGCGCTCGACGGCTGAGCAAGGACGCCGAGTTGGCGGACCCGGCGCCTCAGCGGACGGGCCCGCCTCAGCAGGGGTGGGCCAGACTCAGTTCGTCCGAGCCAGCAGCGCGGCGTTGCCAGCCTCAGTCAGGGCGTGGTCGACCGGGATCGGACGTCCGTCCACCTCGCAGATCGGCACCAGCATCCGTCCCGACGAGGTCAGCCAGGCGGCGTCGGCATCCCACAGCTGCTCGGTACGCAGCAGCACCTGGGCGGTCGCGAAACCGGCATCGGAGAAGTACTCGAAGGCCGCACCCTGAGTGGTGCCCGGCAGGATGCCCTGCGCGGTGGCCGGGGTCCAGATCTTGTTGCCGAACTTCAGGATCAGGCTGGCGCTGGGGCCCTCGAGCAGGTACCCGTCGGAGCTGGTGAAGACCACGTCGTCCGCGCCGCGGCGGGCCGCCTCACGCAGCACCGCCTTGTTCACCGCGTAGGACAGCGTCTTCGCGCCGGCCAGCAGCCACGGCGCCCGGGCCGCGATGTCGTGCGGGTGACCCCGGTCGAGCAGGACGACCTTGATGCCCTCGGCCCGCTCGGCGGCGAAGTCGTCCGGCGCCTTGAAGGAGAGCACCCAGGCCGTGGCCACCCCGGAGCCCTCGATGCCGCGGGTGACGATCACCTTCACCGAGAACTCGTCATGCTTCTCCGACAGCTCGACGACCTGGTAGATCGCGGCCCGGATCGCCTCCAGATCGAGCTTCGGCAGGTCGAGCATGGCCGCGGAGACGCCGAGGCGGCGCAGATGCGCGTCCACGGCCTGCGGCTGGCCGTTGACCACTCCGAGCACCTCGAAGATGCCATCACCCCTGGTCACGCCCAGATCGAGGACGGACACCTGCGGCTGGGCGGGGTCAACGACATGCAGTTTGGCGGCCAGCTCGGCTTCCGCGGACGCCTCGACCGGGCTGACGATGATGCAGGCGGACATGCTCATTCCTCTATCTGGCTGGTGGCCAAGGTGTTCGCGGCGACCCACTCGGAGTCGACGTCGAACCCGAGACCGGGTGTGGTGGGAATCACGACGTAGCCGTCGGCGGTGGTCTCGACCACCGGGACGATCACGTCGCGGGCGTAGTACTTGGCTGAGCCGGACACGTCGGACGGCAGCTCGAAACCGGGCAGCGAACACAGCGCAAGGTTCGCTGCCCGGCCGACCCCGAACTCGTGCATGCCGCCGCACCAGACCCGCAGGCCGGCGGCGGTGGCCCGATCGTGGGCGGCGACCGCTGCGGTCAGTCCGCCCATCCGGGAGACCTTGATGTTGAGGATTCGGCCGGCCTTCAGCTCGATCATGGTGGCCAGGTCGTCCAGGGTTTCGACGGCCTCGTCCAGGCAGACCGCGGTGTCGAGCTGGGCCTGCAGCCGGGCGTGATCGACGAAGTTCCGTGGCGCGAAGGGCTGCTCGATCATCGTCAGCTGATAGCGGTCGAGCTCGCGCATGATGGCGAACGACGCCTCGTCGGCGGGGTAGGCGCCGTTGGCGTCGACGTGCAGGTCGTGATCGCCGAAGGTGGTGCGGACGGCCTTGACCGGCTCGACATCCCAGCCGGGGGCGATCTTCAGCTTCACCCGTCGGTAGCCGGCCGCGATCTGGGCGCCGACCTGCTCGACCAGGGCGTCGATGGTCGGCTCAATGCCCAGCGAGACTCCGGTGGCGGCGCGCTGCCGCGTCCCGCCCAGAGCTGAGGCCAGCGATTGGCCGCTGACCTGGGCGAACAGCGTCCAGCAGGCCATGTCGACGCCGGCCTTGGCGAACTCGTTGCCGCGGACTTTGGCCCACAGCTTGGCCGCCTCGGCCGGATGCGTCCACTGCTTGCCGATCAGGGCCGGCAGCAGGTAGCGCTGCGCGATCAAGGTGGCGGTCTCGACGGTCTCGGCGCCGTAGAACGGGTGCGAGGCGGACGCGATTTCGCCCCAGCCGACCGCCCCGGATTCGTCGGTGAGTTCGACCAGGATGTGATCCAGATGACGCTTGGCGTGCGAGCTGGTCTGGAACTCGTGCACCAGCGGCAGCCGGACGGTGTGCAGCGCGGCAGCGACGACTCTCATTCGGCGGTCTCGCTCTCGTCCGTGTAGATGCCCAGGGATGCGGCGATCCGATCTCGGTCGGCGAACCGGCGTCGGGCGCCCTTGGCGCTGGCGGTGGTCAGGGTGGCCAACAAGTGGATCGTGGCCGCGACCGCGGTCGGGGAGTCGGCGTAGGAGGCCGAATCGGTGCCGACCTCGACCACCTCGTGCGCGTAGCGGCCCAATGGCGCGGACGCATCGTCGGTGATCGCGATGACGGTGCCGCCTGCGGCGGCGAACTCCCGGGCCACCTCGATGGTGGTGCGCCGGTAGCGGCGGAAGGAGAAGGCGATCAGCACGTCGGATTCGCGGACGTCGCTGAGCAGATCGAGGGTGCTCAGGCTGGAATCGTCCACCAGGCTCACCTGGGCCACGGCGGCCGAGAGATCACTGGCCAGCAGGCTGGCGTAGGCGTGGCTCTTGCCGGCTCCGATCACGAACCGGCGTCGGGCCGCCACCGTCAGCGCGGCCGCCCGGCGCAAGCTTCCGTCAGTGCTCAGCCGCTCGAAGACCTCGGTCAGGTTCTCCAGTTCGGAGGCGATCAGCCGGGCCTGCAGGTTCGCCGACGAGGTGGATTCCATCCGGGCCTGGTAGCGGGCGCCGGGGCTGCGCAGCGTCCGGTTCTGCTCGTGTTTGGCGGCCGGGACGGGCGGCGTGAGCTGGCTCATCGATCGGCCTCCGCGAACAGGTACACCGAGGTTCTGTGATCCTGCCGATCGCAGCCGACCGCCACCAGGCCGTCGGCCAGGATCGCAGTGAAGGATTCGTCCAGCGCGGCGTTCACCTCAGGGCTGACGTGATCCCGGTTCGCCGGGACGGGCACAGCTGCCAACCGTCCATTGCGGTCGGCGTGGCCCCAGTCGGCGGTGGTGTACTCGGCCCACCGCTGCGGGCTCGGGTTGGGGTGGGCCTGGTCGAGATCCCAGTCGACGACCATCCGGGATTCGCCGTCGCCGTAGCAGTCGGGGACGAACCAGCGTCCGACCGCGCCGAGGACCGACAGGTTGAAGTGTGCGTTGCGGGACAGCACCGGGTTGTAGGCCCAGCGCATCCGGTGCAGGCCGTCGGCCAAGGCCAGCCGCCGCTGCTCGTTCTTGATTCGGCGACCCAGCCCGGCGCCTTGCAGGCCGTCCGCGACGACGACGGCCTGGGAGTAGAAGTAGGTGTCGCCGCCGGCGTGGCCGACGAAGCCGTAGCCGAAAGCGACCAGCGCGCCGGTGGCGTCCCAGGCGCCGACCATCGAGCCGCCGTTGGCCGCCAGCGCCTTCAGCAGCCGCGGGTTCAAGCTGGCCTCAGGCTTGGTGTAGCCGAAGACGTCGCGGTACAGCTGCGAGGCGCTGGTCAGATCCGACGTGGCCGTGATCGGGCCGACGTGCAGGTCGCCGGGGTTGCTCATGCGTGAACTATAGGTTTCGTATCTTTGCGCCGCCACTCCTTCTCGCAGGGAGAGACGGCGCTGCGGACGGGAAGATAGGGTACGTAAGACACAGGAGGTCGTAATGGAGCAGAGTGTGGCGGATCGGATCCGCGAACAGCTGGACGAGCAGGCGCTGGTCGCCGAGCTGGCCGGGCTGATCGAGCTGGAGAGCCCGAGCCACGATCTGGCGGCCAGTGCCGAGATCGGCGGCCTGCTGGCTGCCGCGTGGGCAGAGCTCGGCGAAGTCCGGATCGAGCCGAGCCCGGCCGGCAGCCACCTGACCATCGAGGTGGCCGGCGTGGGCTCGTCCGCGACGTCCCCGGTACTGCTGCTCGGGCACAGCGACACCGTCTGGCCGATCGGGACGCTGGCCGGCCCCGTCCCCTTGTCGGTGGCCGACGGTGTGCTGCGCGGACCGGGGGCCTACGACATGAAGGCTGGCCTGGTGGTGATGCGGACCGCGGTGCGCTTGCTGGCCGCGCTGGAACTGCCGCACCCGCCGATCCGGGTGCTGATCGCCGCCGATGAGGAGGTCGGTTCCGGCTCGGCGACCGCGCTGGTGCGTGCGGCCTGCGCCGACGCCCAGGCGGTGTTCGGTTTCGAGTCGCCACACCCCGACGGCGCGGTGAAGGTCGGACGGCTCGGCTCGACCCGGGTGAAGCTGAAGGTGACCGGACGTGAGTCGCACGCCGCACTGGACCCCGAGCGCGGGGTGTCGGCGATCGAAGAACTGGTCGATCAGCTGTTGGTGCTGCGCACCGAGGTGGCCAGGGTGGCTGCGGCTCGGCCCGGCGAGGTGCTGGTCAATGTGGGTGGGATCTCCGGCGGTGGGCGGACCAACGTCGTCCCTGGGGCTGCGGAGGCGCTGATCGGCTTCCGGTTCGCGACGCCGGCGGCCGAGGCGGAGGTGATGGCCGTGCTCGATGGGCTGGCGCCGGTGCGTCCGGGGGCTGTGATCGAGCGCGAGGTGCTGAGCTCTCGTCCGGCCTGGGCCGCATCGGCCGCTGACCAGGCATTACTGGCTCGGGTGAGTGAACTGGCCGGCGTCGAGGTGCCCGGACGTCCGGCTGCCGGCGCCGCCGACACCAACACCACTGGCTCGCTCGGCATCCCGACCCTGGACGGCTTCGGCCCCCGCGGTGGCGGCGCCCACGCCGTCAGTGAGCACATCCTGATCGACTCGCTGCTGGATCGGATCGTTCTGCTGGCCACGGTGCTCACCGGCCTGGCCTGATTCGAGGGGACGGTTTCATTACCGTCCGTGGGATCGCATTTCGTGACGTCGGCTTGTCGGCCGAAACCCGAGTTTCCTCCGGATCTTGAGTGGTCAGGGGTCGTCTGTCGAGTCGAACCCGGTTTACCTCCCAATCCAAGGGTGCGCGCACCCTCGATAGGGGGTGAAAGTCAGGTTTGAGTCGGAGAGGCGCTGGGGGCCGAGCCAGATCAGGAGGTTTCTCGGGTTCGAGCCATGGAAGACGCATCGCTGGCGGTAAAGGCCGCCGCTGCGATGGTGAATCGCTCGGATCCCGCGCCCCTGGCCCCTCGGCTGTCGACGCTGCTCTGTGCGCCCGATCTCCGGTGCGGTTGCGTGGTCGCGGCGCCGCCCGTGCTGAGGCGCGATCACTTTGTGAGCCGCGCCGCGGACCCCGCGCGTGGGTACTTACCGGAAGACGTCGACCATTGACACCTATAGTTACGTAACCGTAGGTTAGGCCAGGTCGCGAGCCTCACGATGGGAGTTGCTTTGCCCGAACCGGTAGCCGCCGCGCTGGCCACCAGAGCCGACGATCAGCTGGTTCAGCTGCTGACTCCGTCCGGTGAACTGGTCGCTGACGAGCACTTTCACTACTCCGGAACTGATCAGGACCTGGTCGAGGATCTCCGGGCCATGCTGCTCACCCGGGCCATCGACGCCGAGGGCACCGCCCTGCAACGCAAGGGCGAACTCGGCCTGTGGGTGCAGTCGCTCGGCCAGGAAGCCGCCCAGATCGGCTCGGCCCGCGCTTTCACCGGCAACGATCTGATCGTCCCGTCCTACCGCGAACTCGGGGTCTACCTGGCTCTCGGCCTCGACCCGGTGGAGTTCCTCGGCACCTTCCGTGGCACGGCGATGGTCGATTGGCCGACCGGTCCGGCGAACCTGCACTTGCCCAGCTTCGTGATTGGCACCCAGACCCTGCATGCGGTCGGGATGGCGATGGCCCTGCAGCGCGATGGACGGGTGGGCAACCCCAACCCCGACGACAACGGTGCCGTGGTGGTCTACTTCGGCGACGGCGCCACCAGCCAGGGCGACGTGAACGAGTCCTTCGTCTTCGCTGCAGCCGCCCACGCGCCGCTGGTCTTCTTCTGCCAGAACAACCAGTGGGCGATCAGCGAGCCGACCACCGTCCAGACCCCGATCCCGCTGTACCGGCGGGCTGCCGGCTTCGGCTTCCCGGGCGTCCGGGTGGACGGTAACGACGTCCTGGCCGTCCGCGCGGTCACCGAATGGGCGCTCGAGCGGGCCCGCAGCGGCGGCGGGCCGGTGCTGATCGAGGCCTTCACCTACCGGATGGGTGCCCACACCACGTCCGACGATCCGACCAAGTACCGCAGTGCCGAGGAGGAGGCCGAATGGAAGGCCAAGGATCCGGTCGACCGGCTGCGGACGTATCTGCTAGCCAAGGGCCTGATCGACGATGCCTGGCTGGGCCAGGTGGCCGCCGAGGGGGCAGCGCAGGCTGAACGGCTGCGGACGGGCTGCGTTCAGCTCACTGAACCGCAGTTGGCCGACAGCTTCGAGCTGGTCTACACCGACACCCCCGCGCACCTGCTGCGACAGCGGGACGAGTTCCAGGCCTACGAGGCGTCCTTCGAGGTGAACGCATGAGCACGCTGACCATGGCCAAGGCGCTGAACGCCGGGCTGCGCCGAGCGCTGGCCAACGACCCGAAGGTGCTGCTGGCCGGTGAGGACATCGGACGCCTGGGCGGCGTCTTCCGGATCACCGAGGGACTGCAGGCCGAGTTCGGCACGGACCGGGTGGTCGATACCCCGCTGGCCGAATCCGGCATCGTCGGCACCGCGGTCGGGTTGGCCCTGGGCGGCTACAAGCCGGTGGTCGAGATCCAGTTCGACGGCTTCGTGTACCCGGCCTTCGACCAGATCGTCTCCCAGGTATCGCGGATGCACTTCCGCTCACATGGACGGCTGTCGGTGCCCATGGTCGTCCGGATTCCCTACGGCGGCGGGATCGGTGCCATCGAGCATCACTCGGAATCGCCGGAGGCCTACTTCGCGCACACGCCGGGGCTGAAGGTGGTCACCTGCGCCAGACCGTCCGACGCGTACTGGATGATCCAGCAGGCGATCGCCGACCCCGATCCGGTGATCTTCTTCGAGCCCAAGCGCCGCTACCACGACAAGGGCGAGGTCGATCTGGACGCGTCCGCCGCACCCGACCCGCTCTACCAGGCGCGAATCGCCCGAACCGGGACGGACGCCACCCTGCTCACCTACGGCCCAATGGTGCGCACCTGCCTGGACGCCGCTGCTGCCGCCGAGGCCGAGGGACGCAGCCTCGAAGTGATCGATCTGCGCTCGCTGTCGCCGATCGACGATGCCACCGTGTTCGCCTCGGTGCGGCGCACCGGACGGGCGATCGTCGTCCACGAAGCGGCCCGGACGCTCGGAATGGGTGCCGAGCTCGCGGCCCGGATCCAGTCCGAGTGCTTCTACGAACTGCAGGCGCCGGTGCTGCGGGTGACGGGCTATGACCTGCCGTATCCGCCGAGCCGCACCGAGCACAGCTATCTGCCCGATCTCGATCGCGTCCTCGACGCGGTCGACACCAGCTTGGCCCACTGAAAGGCGTAGCCATGGAGTTCCGACTGCCCGACCCGGGCGAAGGCCTTGTCGAAGCCGAGATCGTCGAGTGGAAGGTCTCGGTCGGCGATGTCGTCGCCGTGAACGACATCCTGCTCGAGATCGAGACCGCCAAGTCGCTGGTCGAACTGCCCTCGCCGTTCGCCGGTGTGGTGCACGAGATTCTGGCGCCGGCCGGTCAGGTGGTGCCGGTCGGCACCCCGATCATCCGGATCGGCGCGGACGAACCTGCTGAGGCCCACCCCGCAGAAGAGGGGACAGCCCCCTCTTCTGCCGACGCCCCAGCAGACGCGCCCGTAGCCACGACCAAGACCGAAGATTCGGGGGCGGTCTTGGTCGGCTACGGGACGCGTGCCGCCGTCAGCCGGCGGGCCCGCCGCCACGAGGCGTCCGCGCCCGTCCCGGCCGCTACCCCTGCTCCTGCTCCGATTCCGGCCGCCCCGGTTCCGGCACCGGCTGCATCGGCAGTGGGCGCTCCTGCGCCCGCCGACGTCCCGCGCGCCAAGCCCCCGGTCCGCCGGGTGGCCCGCGACCTCGGCGTCGACTTGGCCACTGTGGTCGGCACCGGCCCGGACGGCACCATCACCGCGGCCGATGTGCTCACCGCAGCCGGACGTCCGCCCCAGGACCCGGGTGAGCAGCGGATTCCGCTGCGTGGCGTCCGCCGGGCGATGTTCCAGTCGATGACCGCTTCACTAGCGGTTCCGCAGGCCACTGCCTTCGTCGAGGTGGACGTCACCGCGACCATGCAGCTGATCGACACGCTGCGCCGGCGCCGCGACTTCACCGGCTTGAAGGTGTCGCCGCTGGTGATCTTCGCCAAGGCGGCCTGCCTGGCGATCGAGCGGGTGCCCGAGATCAACTCCCGCTACGACGCGGCCGCCGACGAGATGGTGATCCCCACCGACGTGAACCTCGGCATCGCCGCAGCCACCCCGCGCGGCCTGGTGGTGCCGAACATCAAGCGGGCCAATCAGCTCAATCTGCTGGAGCTGACCCGCGGCCTCAACGACATGGTGGCCCTGGCCAGGGAAGGCCGCGTCCAGCCGTCCGACCTAGCCGGGGGGACGTTCTCGATCACCAACGTGGGCGTGTTCGGTGTCGACGGCGGCACCCCGATCATGAACAACGGCGAGGCCGCGATCATGTGTCTGGGGACGATCCTGCGCAAGCCGTGGGTGGTCGGCGAGGGCGAGCAGGAGCGGATCGAACCGCGCTCGGTATGCACGGTCTCGCTCACCTTCGACCATCGCCTGGTCGACGGAGAGATGGGCTCGAAATTCCTCGCCGACGTCTCGACGATCATGTCCGACCCGGCGCTGGCCCTGCTGTTCTGATCCGAGGAGGGTCAGCAGCAGTGAGCTGCCTCCAATGGCGCGGTCGATGAAAGGGTTCGAGGACGTATCCCTTGAGACCCGCAATTGGCACTCGACTGCACGTGCCTGACGACCCAGCTGTGGTCAGTCCGAGAACCCTTTCATCGACCTCGCTCTGAGTTCTCCTGCGCCCACCCTGACGGTCTGCTGAGGCGCGGCTGCTGAGACGGTTCTCGGGCTGACCGTGGCTGAGTTCCTGCCTCGATAGCAGCTCGGTGCAGCTTGCGGGTTTCAAGGGATACGCCGCTCGAACCGTCTCAGCAGCCCCGCATTGGTGAGCTGCCTGAGGGCTCAGCTGTGGTCAGTCCGAGAACCCTTCCATCGACCTCGCCCTGAGTTGTCCTGCCGACCGAACCCGCCGGGCGAAATGGAACTGTCCCCGGGGTTGCCGGGGCCGGGTTCTAGGCTTCAGGGGTGAGCTCACGAAGCGATGTGCTGATCAGCGTCAACGACCTGCCCGATGCGGTGAACGCCGGAGCCCAGGTGCTCGACGTCCGCTGGAAGCTTGGTGAGCCACATGGGGCCGGCTACCAGCGATTCCTCGAAGGGCATTTGCCGCCGGCGAGGTTCCTCGATCTGGAGCAGGTGCTCACCGGACCGACCGACGACCCGACGCTCGGCCGTCACCCTTTGCCGGACGCACAGCGGCTGGCCGAGGGATTGGGCGCCCTGGGCATCGACCCGGCCCACGAGATCATCGTCTACGACGAGCCGGGCAGCTTCGCGGCCGGACGCGCCTGGTGGGTGCTGACCTGGGCGGGGCTGAAAGTACGCGTTCTCGACGGTGGGATCACCGCCTGGCTGGCTGCCGAAGCCTTCCTGCGCGAGGGGGAGCCCGCTCCGATCACGCCGACCGACGTGCAGCTCACTCTTGGACACCTGCCCACGATGACCGCGGACGAACTGGCCGATTTCGACGGGATCATCGTCGACGTCCGGGCTGGCGAGCGGTATCGCGGCGAGGTCGAACCGATCGACGCCAAGGCCGGCCACGTCCCCGGAGCGATCAACCGTCCGGTCGGAAAACTGTGGGACGACAAGGGCCTTCTCCCGGAAGAAGACGCGCTCCTGGAGGCTCTCGACTTGCCAGCAGAGGTGTACTCCGGGCAGCGTCCGATCGCGGTCTACTGCGGCTCGGGGGTCTCGGCGGCGCAAAGCCTGCTCGCCTTGGCCAGCCTCGGCGTGAAGGCCACCTTGTACCCGCCGTCGTGGTCGGGCTGGTCGGCCGATCCGGCCCGTCCGGTCGCCACCGGGGCGGACGCATGAGCCTCGCCCGCCCGCCGGCATCCAGCGTCGCGACCACCCGTGGCGATCACATCGTCGCCAATCTGAACGCCATTCGTGAGCACGTCGGCTGCCGCCAGCTACTGGTCGCGGTGAAAGCGGACGCTTATGGCCACGGCGCGATCGAGGTGGCCCGGCTGCTGGAGCGCACCGGTGCGGCCGACTGGCTGGGCGTGGCCACCGTCGGCGAGGGCGTCACCCTGCGCGAGGCGGGCGTCACACTGCCGATCCTGAAGCTGTCGATGGCCCGCGGGGACGAGGTTGCCGACGCGGTCGCCGCCGACCTCAGTCTGGTCGTGGTCGATGTCGAGTCGATCGCAGAGGCGTCCGCTGCCGCGACCGCGCAGGGCAAGATGGTCGCCGTCCACCTGAAGGTCGATACCGGCATGCGCCGGATCGGCTGCCCGCCCGAGCAGGCCGTCGAGCTCGCCCAGCGGGCCGCCGAGGAGCCGGGGCTGAAGTTGGTCGGGGTGATGTCGCATCTGCCGATCTCGGACGTCCCGGTCGGTGAGGAGTTCACCCGCAACCAGATCGCCCTGTTCGCCAAGACCGCGGCCGAGGTGGAGGCTGCGGTCGGTCCGCTGATCAAGCACCTGGCTGCGTCCGGCGCGATCCTGACCTACCCGGACGCCTGGTTCGACCTGGTCAGGCCCGGAATCATCGCCTACGGCGACTACCCCGATCCGGCCTCGCCGAAGAGCGTCCCGCTGCTGGCGACCCTGGAATGGCGCAGCACGCTCACCTTCGTCAAGCAGGTCGCCGCCGGCGAAACCGTCGGCTACAGCCGCGCCTGGACCGCACCGCGCGACACCTGGATCGGCACCATCCCGATCGGCTATGCCGACGGCTACAACCGCCGCTTCTCCAACAACGCGCGGATGCTGGTCAACGGTCGCAGCTGTGAGGTCGCCGGACGGATCTGCATGGATCAGGTGATGATCGACCTCGGCCCGGACGCCACCGACCAGGTCGGCGATGTGGTCACGATTCTCGGCCGGGACGGCGATGAGGAGATCACCACGGCCGAGCTCGCCGAGCGGATGGGGACGATCCCCTACGAGGTCACCTGCCTGATCACGCCCCGGGTCGGACGCGCCTTCGTCAGCTGAGCGGGGTGGTCGGCCGAGAGCGGAGCCGGCTCACCCCCATGCAGCCGGTCCAGCTCCCAGCCACGTCGCAGCTCAGCGCCAGCCGAGGGCCGGAGCCACGTGGGTGAGCAGCGACTCCAGGACGTGGGCGTTGTAGTCGACGCCCAGCTGGTTCGGGACGGTCAGCAGCAGCGTGTCCGCTGCGGCGATCGCCTCGTCCTCGGCGAGTTCCTCGATCAGCTTGTCCGGTTCGGCCGCATACGAGCGTCCGAAGCGGGCGCTGCCGCCGTCGATGTAGCCGACCTGATCCTGGTCGTCGCCCTGGCCGCCGAAGTAGGCGCGGTCACGATCGTCCACCAACGGGAAGATGCTGCGGCTGACCGAGACTCGAGGCGTCCAGTCGTGCCCGGCGGACGCCCAGGCGTCCCGGAAGCGCTGGATCTGCTCGGCCTGCAGCTGGTGGAACGGCACCCCGGTGTCCTCGGTGAGCAGGGTCGAACTCATCAGGTTCATCCCCTTCTCCGCGGTCCATTCGGCGGTGGCCCGGGTGCCGGCGCCCCACCAGATTCGCTGCCGCAACCCCGGCGAGTGCGGCTCGATGCGCAGCAGGCCCGGCGGGTTCGGGAACATCGGACGCGGGCTGGGCTGGGCGAAGCCCTCGCCCTTCAGCACTTCGAGGAAGACGTCGGTGTGGGTACGGGCCATCTCGGCGTCGGTGCTGCCCTCGGCGGGCTCGTACCCGAAGTAGCGGTAGCCCTCGACGACCTGCTCTGGCGATCCCCGGCTGATGCCGAGCTGCAATCGTCCGGCCGAGATCAGGTCGGCCGCGCCGGCGTCCTCGGCCATGTAGAGCGGGTTCTCGTAGCGCATGTCGATCACGCCGGTGCCGATTTCGATCTTCGACGTCCTGGCGCCGATCGCGGCCAGCAGCGGGAACGGCGAGCCGAGCTGCCGGGCGAAGTGGTGTACCCGGAAGTAGGCACCGTCGACGCCGAGCTCCTCAGCGGAGACCGCCAGGTCGATCGACTGCAGCAGAGCGTCCGAGGCAGAGCGCACCTGCGAGTGGACCGACGGCGTCCAGTGACCGAACGACAAGAACCCAATGTGCTTCACGCTTCAACTAACTCTGCGTGGTTGGAGTTCATTCCCGGCATCGAGAGGCCGGAGAGAGGGGACGCCGCAGGAAAGGGGACAGTCCCCTTTTCTGCGGGGCTGCTCGACGGCTACCTCCCGCGACGACTCACATCGGCCCATGGGCGTCGAAGCGGCGTCCGGTGGGCTGGGAACGACCGGCCAGAAGCAGCAGCAGAATCAGCTCGCCCACCCACGGGATCGCGATCAGAGCGAAGAATCCCGCCGAGCGGTCGGTGTCGTGCAGCCGCCGGGTGAGCAGAGTGACCGTGGGCCAGATCAGGATCGCCCAGGTGAGGAAGAACAGCAGCGCCCCGAGGGTGATCAGCCAACCCGTGGGCGCCTTCAGGACGTCCGGAGTCACCAGGACCTGGACCTCCTCCATCGTGTTGAAGTTGAGCTGGGTGGTGAGCACCGGGTGGCGCGTGACCCAGTCGGCGGCCGGGATCAGGCCGGCGGCGACCACCGCAGCGGGCACGAGGGTGACCAGGTTCTGGAAGAGATACGCCCACCAGAACTCGCTGCGCGAGGACCGTCCCCAGGCGCGGGAGTAGCGCCGGAAGAAGCGGCGTACCGCGTCGGAGAAGGAAGCGCCATACAGCGGCCTGTTCAGATCG
>Ga0268263_1001008_pt1 | contig 30266 bp, 26 predicted proteins | sample Biomet5_FD_190358 | JGI IMG/M metagenome (GOLD analysis project Ga0268263, IMG submission 190358) | Microbial communities from bioreactor (seeded with sewage sludge) at LBNL, California, USA - Biofuel metagenome 5 (SPAdes) (version 4) | ecosystem: Engineered > Bioreactor > Anaerobic >... | reverse complement strand
GTGTGCTGGTGGCTTCGCCGGCCAATGGTACAGACATACATGCGAGGATCGCCCCGTATCGTCAATGGCTGACACCGTATGGGCCGTATATGACGGAGAAAGGATTGCTTACGGCTTCGTCTGAAAGCGCCAAAGCACCTTGGCAGCCTTTGATCAACGGCCAGAGTGGCCGACAGATGTCGCAGCGTGTCTATTGCGGCATGCCGCTGGTGATGCCGGCGGTGGGCCGGATGCTGGCCGTCGGGTCGGCCGCCGGACAAACGGACGCGCTGACCGGCGTGACGATCGGTCCGGCGCTGCGGGCGTCGATGTTGGCCGAAGACACAGTGCGTAAGGCTTTGGAAAGACATGATTTTTCAATGGCTGGGACATGGGGCTACGGGCATAGTTTTTTCGTCACTTCACGGCTTGGGGCCAGGCAGTCGGCTATCTCCTATCTGGCAGGTCAGATGAGTAAAATCACCGTCGAACAGCTGAGCGACTGGCATGAGCAGGACCTGATGAGCGAGCGCTTCCTCGCTTCACTGACGGATCCTTACGCCGACTTCGATTATGATGGGCTGCTAGAGAAAGTAGTTCTTTCCTCTTCCGGGATGCAGTTTGTCGGCGTGCTGCGCAAGATGGAAAAGATCTACAGGATGGCCATGGCTTATCCTGAGCTGAGTGATAAGGAGGGTTTGGACACGTGGTATCGGGAAATGAAGGGTCTGCGCTGAAAGAAGTCATCACATCTACGGCCAACGCGCAGGTCAAAGCCTGGAGCAGGCTGAAGATGAAGAAAGGACGCGATGAAAGCGGCCTTTTCATAGTTGAACAGCCACATATGATCCAGGAAGCGATATCAGCCGGCACCATACAGCGGCTGTTGATAAGGCAGGGCAGCCCCAACCCGTATGGCTTAGCCGCTACGGAGGTCTCGGCTGCCGTCATGGACAAGCTTTCGGAGAATGTCTCTGACAACATCCAGCTGGCCATATGCCGTATACCTCAACGCGAGCCGGCGGCCATGAACCGCTCGATCATCCTTCAGGACGTTCAGGACCCTGGCAATGTAGGAACCATAATACGATGCGCCGTGGCCTTCGGCTACGACGCCGTCTTTCTGGACGATGGCTGTGCGGACGTCTATGGATTCAAGGCCGTCAGCGCCAGCCAGGGAGCCCTCTTTAGGATACCTGTCATCCGTCAGCCCATAATCCAGACATTCAGTCAGCTGCGAAAGTTTGATGTCACACTGGTGGCGACGACGCCTCATCAGGCTCAGATGCTGCAGTCAAGCCCACTGCCGGACCGGTATGCACTGGTTTTCGGCAATGAAGGGCAGGGCCTTACTGAATCGGCCATCGCGGAATGCGATATACGTGTCGCCATTGAGATGGAAGGCTTCGAGTCACTAAATGTTGCCGCTGCGGCGGCCGTATGTGCTTATTATTTCCGTTACGCACCGCGAAAACAATGATGTCAGTTGAAAAAACAAAGTATTTTGAGTAGAATGTAACCAGCGCTAGGAACAGGAACGTGGCATGGAACCGGCCAACAAGCGAGGGCGAGACGTGGTGCGAGTCGCCTGGCAAGGTCATGTGGATTCACCTGCGAGCGGGGTTAAAAACCTCCGTAAGGCGGCGTTAACGCCAAAAGAGAGCATGCCGCAGGGCATGAACCAAGGTGGTACCGCGTTGTAAGGCGTCCTTAGATGTGACGCTTTTTTTGTGGAGGAGGAAGGCAAAATGATGCCAGATTGGGAGAAACTGAAGAAGGAGTATGAGGAAAGGATCGGTCAGGCCGCTGATCTGCCGCAGATTGAGAAGCTGCGCATCGACATCCTAGGCAAGAAAGGTTCAATCGCCGGGTTGATGCAGCAGATGAAGGACATCTTGCCTGATCAGCGTAAGGACTTTGGCATGGCGGCGAACATGCTAAAAAACGAGATGCAGGAGAGCTTGTCCAAGAGAATGTCCGAAATCAAGGAGAAGGTTCAGAAGGAGGAGATTGCCCGTCAGCGCATCGACATCACGATGCCGGCTCGTCGGGCTCCCTATGGGACGATGCATCCGCTAACCATCGTGCAATATGAGATCGAGGACATCTTCTATGGCATGGGCTATTCGGTGGTTGAGGGACCGGAGGTCGAGCTTGATGAATTCAACTTCGAGCGGGCCAACATCCCTCATGACCATCCCGCGCGTGACATGCAGGACACCTTCTACGTCGATGTCAACAGGCTGCTGCGAACCCAGACGACGGCTATCCAGACACGCTGCCTCAAAGACATGCATGACAAGCTGCCTATAAAGGTGGTCTGTCCGGGCCGCGTCTATCGCCGCGACGACGATGATGCCATCCATTCACATGAATTCACCCAGATTGAGGGCCTGGTCGTAGGTGAAGGTATCACCCTGGCCGATCTCAAAGGCACCTTGGAGCTGATGGCCCGCAGCATGTTCGGACCTGATCGTCAGATCAGGCTGCGTCAGAGTTATTTCCCATTCACGGAACCTAGTCAGGAAGTCGACGTCTCCTGCCACATCTGCGGCGGCAAGGGCTGCCCTGTTTGCAAAGGAACGGGATGGATTGAGATATTAGGCAGCGGCATGGTGCATCCTAACGTACTGGCCATGGCCGGTATCGACCCGTCCCGGTATACAGGTTTCGCCTTCGGCGTGGGAGTAGAGCGTGTGGCCTTGCTGAAATATGGCATCGACGACATCCGTGACCTATACACCAACGACCTGCGTTTCCTGCAGGAATTCAAGCGATTCGAGTGAGGGAGGCAGCGACATGCGGTTAAGTTACAAGCAATTAGGAAATTACATCGACCTGGCAGGCGTCAGTCCCGACCAACTGGCTGACAGGCTGACCACCGCCGGATTCGAAGTCGAGGAAGTCGTGCATACAGCACAGGCTACCAAGCTGGTCATCGGACATGTCGATCAATGTGTGGCCCATCCCGACAGCGACCATTTACACGTCTGCCAGGTCAATGATGGCAGCGGTTTGCGTCAGGTCGTCTGCGGTGCACCTAACGTGGCGGCTGGCGAGAACGTAATTCTGGCTCTGCCGGGCTGCCAGCTGCCGGGTGGCACGATTGAAAGCGGCGTTATCCGCGGCCAGAGATCGGATGGGATGCTCTGCTCGCTGGCTGAGCTGGGCGTCGACAAGAAGCAGCTTTCAGAACAGCAGCTGGCCGGTATAGAGATTCTGCCGGCCGACGCCCCGGTCGGCTCGCCTGACGTCCTGTCATATCTGGACCTGGACGATACCATCCTGGAGGTCTCGCTGACCCCTAACAGGGCCGACTGTTTAAGTTGGTGGGCCATGGCCATGGAAGTAGGCGCCATCCTGGACCGCAACGTGAAGCTGCCTGATTACAGTTATCAATGCCAGCAACAGCCGGCTACCCTCAAGGTAGAAACCAGAACGGAAAAATGCCCCGTCTTCTACGGGCGGGTCATCAATAGCGTGACTATCAAGCCGTCACCCAAGTGGCTGCAGCGCAGCCTGCAGGCCGCCGGCATCAAAGTAATCAACAACGTCGTCGACATCTCCAACTTCGTGATGCTGGAGACGGGTCAGCCGCTTCATTTCTATGACCTGGCGAAGATCCCGGCTCGTGAGATCACCGTGGTCGACAACCTGAAGGAAGGGTATACCGCACTTGATGGAGTGGTATACGGCATCGAGCCCCAGGACATCATGATCACCACCCAAGGCAAGGCCATCGGCATCGCTGGCATCATGGGCGGTGATGATTCCAAGATTGATCAATCCACGACGGGCATCATCATCGAAGCAGCCAGCTTCAACAGCGCAGCCATCCGTTCGACGGCCCGTCGGCTGAACCTTGAGACCGAGGCCTGCCAGCATTTCGAGAAGGGCATCGAACCATGCGGCCCGATCAAGGCCGTCGAACGTTCGACACAGCTTCTGCTGCAGCTGGCCGACGCGGCAGGCATTGAGCAGAGCGTAATTGCCGGGCATAATGCTTATAAACCCATCACGATTGCGCTGTCAGCGGCTAAGACCAACGCACTGCTGGCAACCCATTTCACGATAGACGAGATTGCCGAGCCGCTGGCACGACTTGGCCTGCAGCCCCGCAAGGACGCGGCCGGTGACCTGGTATGCACGATACCTTCTTATCGAACCGACCTTGTCATACCTGAAGATCTCATTGAGGAAGTCATAAGACTCAAGGGTTATGAGAACATAAAAGCATCTCTGCCCGTCATGCCGACCATCCAAGCCACCTATGCCACCGCCGAACGTCAGATCCGCACGATCAAGAAGATGATGGCCGGCTGGGGCTTCAACGAGGCGGTCACTTATTCGCTGACATCACCGCAGAAGGATGCGCTGGGCCTGATGTCCATCGGCAAGCCGGTGGCGTTGGCCAATCCATCCAGCGACCAGCGTCGGATTTATCGCACCTCGCTGCTGCCCAGCCTATTGGATGTCGCCGCCTATAATGAATCTCATTCGATTGATGAGTTCGGCATCTTCGAGATTGCCAACGTCTATGATGATCAAGGTCATCAGAGCCGAAGGCTGGCGATGGTCCAGACCGCCATCACGACATTAAGCCTGTGGCAGAAGGAGAGTCTTTCCAATGACTTTTATGCAGTGAAAGGCTATTTCAGCGCCATCCTTGGTCAGTTGGGTTATGATGAAAAGCGCATTTCGTACGCTGTCAATCCGCAGCAGTCAGTCATACTGCACCCGGGGCGTAACGCCTTAGTCAGCATAGACCGTCATATGGTAGGCGTTATCGGCGCCATTAATCCCATCTATGCGGCCGCACAAGGTCTTGGCGAACTGGTCATGGCGGAGATGGACATCGATGCCGTCATCGCCAACCACCCGGCGCACGTCAAATTCTACGCCGTACCCCGCTATCCATCCGTACGTTACGACTTAGCCATGATTGTCGGCGAGGACGTAACGGCCAATGAAATCGTCGGCGTGATCCGTAAAGCTGGCGGCAAGCTGCTAGCCAACGTCGAGATATTCGACGTTTACAAGGGCTTGGGCATCCAGCCAGGTGAGAAATCGGTTGCTGTTACCGTCATCTATCAATCGGCCGACGCGACCCTCAACGAGAAGGATATCGCGCCCGTCCAGGCGGCCATCACCGATGCCTTGCGCCATCAGTTGCGTGCTACCATCCGTGATACGAAATAGTTTGTCATTGCTAGGCAATATGTTTATAATGGTTAAGGCCTGAAAACAGGCCTGAAAAGGAGGTCCGATCCATTATGGGACGTGCACATGAAGTCCGCGCCGCCGCGATGGCCAAGACGGCTGCGGCGAAGACAAAAGTTTATTCGCGCTATGGCAAGGAGATATATATGGCTGCCAGAGGCGGGGTGCCCGACCCGGACATGAATTCCAACCTCAAGCATATGATCGAGAAGGCCAAGGCCGCCCAGGTACCGATGGATGTCATCAAACGCAACATCGAGAAAGCCAAGGGTTCCAGCGCCGAGGCCTATGTTGAGACGATGTATGAAGGATTCGGCCCGGAAGGTTCGACGATTCTTGTCGAATGTCTCTCTGACAACTCTAACCGCTCCTTGGCCGAGGTGCGCAACAGTTTTAACAAAGCCAGATTCAACCTAGGCAAGGCCGGATGCGTCTCCTATGCCTATAACACCTTTGGTATTCTGCAGTTCGCCGGTGACGAGGACAAGGCTTTGGAAGCATTGCTGATGGGTGAGGTCGATGTCAAGGATTACAGCAGCAACGATGGCGTGCTGACGATCTATGTCGATCCCCGCGATCTGTACAAAGCTAAGGATGCCTTAGAGTCATCCATGGGCGAGTTGAAGTTCGATATCCTCGAACAGCGGATGATACCGCAGGAATACATCTCCTTGTCGTCTGATGAGTCGAAGGCACAGTTCCAGCGCATGCTGGACCTGCTGGATGACATCGATGACGTACAGGAAGTCTACCATAACGTCGACAACCTGAATTAACAGACATCTATGTTGGGAAAGGCGGGGTGAAGCATGATCAAGGCAATCGTTGGCGCCAACTGGGGCGATGAGGGCAAAGGTAAAATAACCGATGTCCTAGCCCAAGATGCCGATGTCGTCGTTCGCTTCCAAGGCGGACATAACGCCGGTCATACAATTATTAACGAGCATGGACGTTTTGCCCTGCACATGCTGCCAAGCGGCATCTTCAACCCCAAGACGATCAACATCCTGGGTAATGGCGTCGCTCTCAACATTCCGGCTTTCATCGACGAACTTGAGGGAATCCGTCGCGGCGGCATCGAATTGCCGCCTATCTATGTCTCCGATCGAGCCCAGATCGTGATGCCATATCATCTGCAGTTCGACCATCTCGAGGAAGTCAGACGCGGGAAAGCCTCTTTCGGTTCGACACAAAGCGGCATCGCCCCGTTTTATTCCGATAAATTTCTGAAGATCGGTTTCCAGGTCAATGAACTGTTCGATCCGCAGGGTCTTTCACGTAAGCTTGATCAGATATTGCCACAGAAGAATGCCTTGCTGGTGAATCTTTATGGTGTCGAGCCATTGGACAAGCAGCAGCTTCTTGACACGATGGCACAGTACCTGCAGATGATCCGTCCGTACGTCAAGGATACGGTGCGTCTGCTTAATGAAAGCTATCAACAGGGCAAGACCATCCTTATGGAGGGCCAGCTGGGTGCGCTGCGCGACCCGGACCTCGGAATCTATCCCTATTCGACGAGTTCCAATACCACAGCTGCCTATGCCGCCGTCGGATCGGGTCTGCCTCATGCCTGCGACAAGGTGTTCTGCGTGACCAAAGCCTATTCGTCATGCGTCGGGGCAGGTCCTTTCGTTACCGAGCTGCAGGGTGAGCAGGCCACGCTGCTTCGTGATCACGGCGGAGACAAGGGCGAGTATGGCGCCACGACAGGCCGCCCTCGCAGGGTAGGTTGGTTCGATGGCGTCGCCACCAGGTATGGTGCGATGGTCCAGGGCGCGACGGACATGGTCCTTACCAACATCGACTGTCTGTCATATCTGGACGAGATAAAAGTATGCGTGGCTTACGTTGACACCGTAACGGGTAAGCGCTATGACTATTTCCCCAACACGGCCTTAGTGAGCCGGTGCCAGCCCGAGCTGGTGACGCTGCCAGGGTGGAAATGCGACATCCAGGATGCGACTAGTTTTGAAGAGCTGCCTCAGGCCTGCCGCGACTATATCGATTATCTAGAGAAGATCATCGGCCGGCCGTTCAGCGTCGTTTCCAACGGGCCGCAACGCGATCATGTCATTTGGCGTCGATAAACGCTTGATTTATTGGGCGTTATCCTATAGTATTTAGTAAATGGTCGATTGACAAAATCATGCGGGAAGGTTGGGATTATGGACGAAAACAAGAAAACGGTCTTGGATATCGATACGATCATCAACAAAGAATTCAACATCGATTTTAAGGGTTATTCGCCCATCGAGGTTGACAAGTTCCTTGATTCGGTCGTCCATGATTACGACACTTTTCAGCAGCAGATTGCCGAACTGAGCGAGAAGGTCCAGTTCTTCGAGGACTCCAATGCCCAGCTGAAGACCAAGATCATGGAACTGGAGGGCAAGCTCAAGGCGGCCGAGGACAGTGCCACGGCAGCCGCCAATTCGCCGGCGACTCCGCAGGCGGCCGGCAACCTGAGCCAGGTCGACATCCTGCGTCGGATTGCCCGGCTCGAACAGGAAGTATTCAATCACAAGTAATCTATTCGTCGCAGACAATCGCTGCCGTGCAAACGGTAGAGGAAAGTCCATGCTCGCACCGGCTGCGATGCCGGTAGTGATTGTGCTGGTCCAATAAATAAGGCCAGGCATAGACGGCCGTGCCAATCCCTAAGGCGTAAGCTATGGGCGAGGCGCGCCAAGGTGCCACAGTGACGCAGCCATCCGGGAAACCGGGTGGGTGGAACGAGGTAAACCCCACAAGCGAGAAACTCAAATTTGGTAGAGGAATCCCAAGGTTCGAAATGAAGGACCGCGGGGACGCGCAAGCGTAGATAAATGATTGTCCCGGGAAACCGGACAGAACATGGCTTACACGACGAAAGATATGAGATGAGGCGCTGACGCGCCTTTTCTATATATTCAAGAGCTTCAGATTGAATATTGTTCAAGTATATGCTAAAATATCGTTGACCTGAAAGGGATGGGGACTTGAGGTGTCATCAGTGTCATTTATGGTGATATAATCTTTAGCATGGATAGGGAGGACTCCCATGAATCTACCAAACAGGATATCACTCTTCAGATTGGTGCTGATTCCGATAATCGTGCTGGTTAAGGTGTTCCCATATGCCCAGTTGGGAATCACAGTCCCGGTATTCTACATCAGCTATGTATCGCTGCCTCTGACCAACGTCATCATTCTGATATTGTTCGCCACGGCCTCGTTCTCTGATTTCCTTGATGGATATCTGGCCCGTAAGAACAATCAGGTGACCACCTTTGGGAAATTTATCGATCCCATCGCCGACAAATGCCTGACAACCACATTGTTCATAATGTTGGCCGCAGATAACGTCATCCCGGTCGTCCCCGTACTGGTCATGGTATGGAGGGATGTCGTCGTCGACGGTGTCAGGATGATCGCTAGCGGCAAGGGGGTCGTGATGTCAGCCGGTATCCTGGGCAAGATCAAGACTGCCTCACAGATGTTCTGCATCATCTTCCTGCTGCTGAATAACATACCGTTCGAGCTGCTCAACATCCCGATGGCGGAGATCCTGCTATGGTTCTCGACGATCATCAGCGCCGTGGGCGGCGTTGACTACTATCTACAAGTAAAAAATCTGATATGGGAGAGCAAATGATGCAGCAGCTGTATGAGCTGCTTCTGAAGCAAGGACGCCGGATAGCCAGCTGTGAGAGCATCACCGGAGGACTGTTCATGGCCGAAATGACCTCCGTACCGCATGTCTCGCGAGTCTTCATGGGTGGTGTCGTGTCCTATCAGAATGAGATAAAGGAGAAAGTCGTAGGGGTGCCTGTCGAACTTGTTGACACCTATGGCGTCGTAAGTGCTGAATGTGCCCAGTCCATGGCGACCAACATCTGCCGTCTGTTCATGGCTGATGTAGGGGTCTCTTTCACAGGCAATGCCGGTCCGACAGCCATGGAAGGCAAACCGGCCGGTCTAGTCTATACATGCATCGTAGTCGACGGCCAGCCGTATCCTTTCCACGACCAGATCGACATGCCTCGCAACCAGTTGCGTCAGAAGATTGTCGACCTGACGGTTGCAAGGCTCAAAGAAATTTTAACAGCTAGCAGGAAAGACAAAGGAAGCGGTCAATAATGACACAGGAGAGCAAGACAATGGAAAAAAACGAAGCCGAGGCATTGGCCGAGACCATCAAGGACATCGAGAAGCAGTACGGTAAAGGTTCTATCATGCGCCTTGGCGACAGCGTCAAGGTCGACGTTGATGCCATCTCCTCGGGATCGCTCGCCATAGATAAAGCCTTGGGAGTAGGCGGCTATCCACGCGGCCGGATTGTCGAGATTTACGGCCCTGAATCAAGCGGCAAGACGACGCTGGCCCTGCAGGCCATCGCCCAGGTGCAGAAGACTGGCGGCAAGGCGGCTTTCATAGATGCCGAGAATGCCATCGATCCGATGTATGCCAAAGCCTTGGGGGTCAACATCGATGAATTGATTCTTTCCCAGCCGGACAGCGGGGAACAAGCCTTGGAGATATGCGAGATGCTCATCAAGAGCGGCGCCATCGACCTAATCGTCGTGGATTCCGTCGCGGCCCTTGTGCCACAAGCGGAGCTTGACGGCATCATGTCCGACAGTTCCGTAGGATTGCAGGCCCGGCTCATGTCTAAGGCCATGCGCAAGATGAATGGTATCATGAATCGTACCAAGTGCACCGTCATATTCATAAACCAGCTGCGTGAGAAGATCGGGGTTATGTACGGCAATCCTGAAACGACCACCGGCGGACGTGCGCTTAAATTCTATGCCTCAATCAGGCTGGAAGTCCGTCGCAGCGAGGCGATTAAGGAAGGCACCAACGTCATCGGGAACAAAGTCAACATAAAGATCGTAAAGAACAAGGTAGCCCCTCCATTCAAGACTGCCGTCGTCGAGATGCGCTATGGTGAGGGCATCTCACATCTGTCGGAGGTCATCGATATGGCCATCGATGACGACTTGGTGCAGAAAAGTGGTGCCTGGTTCTCATACGGCGGAGAGAAAGTCGCACAAGGCAAGGAGAATCTGCGTCTTTACCTCAAGGCCCATCCCGAGATCGTTGAACTGCTCGACAAACAGATCAGGGAGAAGATGGCCAGCATGGAAGCCGCCTCTGATGAAACGGATGAGCCTGAATAAGGCTCATTCTTTATAGAAAGCCATGCTTGATTTCATGTATGAAAACACATCACATGATGATTAATGCGCCAAAGGACGAGATTTTGGGAAAGTTATACTTCTTTTTATATTGAAGAATGTGAAAAGCATGTTAAAATATCAATTGCATACATCTAAATAGATGGAGGAAAGCAAAATGCCTGATCAGCCGTTGCTGCACTCCTTCCTATTCGTTTTTGTGGGCTTGATTCTTGGAATCGCCATCATGTGGCTGATATCCAAGATTGGCTTGAATAAAAACCAGCAAAAAGCTGGTCTCATCATCAAGGAAGCTGAGATTGAAGCCGACAATGTAAAGCGGCAAGCCGTTTTGGATGGCAAGAACCAAGCCTATGAGCTGAAACTTGCCGCCGAAAAGGAGATCAAGAAACATCGTCAGGAAGTCACGGACTTGGAGAACAAGATCCTGCGGCGCGACGATGCCCTCAGTTTCAGAGAAGAAAAGATTGCCAGTAAAGAGAAGACACTTGATGAGAAAATAGAGAAAGCCAATCAGAAAGCCGCGGATTTGGATAAGAAGGATGCCGATCTCCAGCAGAAGATCGACAAACAAGTATCAGAATTGGAGCGGATTGCCCAGATGAGCGCCGCCGACGCGAAGAGCGAGCTGTTCCAGATTGTCCAGACGCAGTCCGCCAACGAAATGGCGGCCTACATCAAGGACCAGGAGGACGAGGCCAAGGCGACTGCCAGTGAGAAGTCGCGCGAGATCATTGGCACCGCCATCCAGCGTTACTCACAGGAGGAGACCATCGAGCGCAATGTAGCGGTCCTTAGTCTGCCCAACGAAGAGATGAAAGGCCGCATCATAGGCCGTGAAGGACGCAACATTCGGGCCATAGAACAGGCCACGGGCGTCGACCTGATCATCGATGACACCCCGGAGACCATCACCGTGTCTTGTTTCGACCCGATACGCCGCGAGATTGCCCGGAAGACCATGGAGCATCTGATCAAGGACGGACGCATCCAGCCGGGCCGTATCGAAGAGGTCGTCAACAAGATGACCAATGAACTAAACGAGGACATGCAGAAAGCCGGTGAGGACGCCGTCTTCAAACTGGGCCTTGGCCGCATGGATCGTGAGACTGTCGCACTGGTCGGACGTCTGAAGTATCGATATAGTTATGGTCAGAATGTCCTTCTGCATAGCATTGAGGTCGCTAACCTGGCAGGAATTATGGCTGCTGAGCTGGGTATCAACCAGCAGCTGGCCAAGAGGGCCGGACTGCTCCACGATATCGGCAAAGCCGTTGATTTCGAGCAGGAGGGCAGCCATGTCGAGTTAGGCGCGAAATTCGCCAAGAAGCATGGTGAAGATCCTATCGTCATTAATGCCATCGAGTCCCATCACGGTGATGTCGAGGCTACCTCAGTAATCGCAAACCTGGTCGCTGCCGCCGACACGCTCAGCGCCGCCCGTCCGGGAGCCCGTTACGAGTCGCTTGAAAACTACATAAACCGTCTGGAAGACCTTGAGAAGATCGCCAACAGTTTCGACGGTATCGATAAGAGCTATGCCATCCAGGCCGGTCGTGAGATCCGTGTCATGGTCCAGCCGGAGAAGGTGGACGACGCCAATTGCATTCGTCTGGCCCGTGAGATCAAGGAGAAGATCGAGAATGAGCTTACCTATCCAGGTCAGATCAAGGTCACGGTCATCCGTGAGACGCGCGCCATCGAGATCGTCAAATAGAAGGAATGATTCCTAAGTGCAGTTGAGAGTTTTGTTCATCGGAGATATCGTCGGAAAAGCGGGGCGGACAGTTTTCTTCTCACAACTGCCCGCTTTACGCGTTAAATGGAATTACGATCTTCTCATCGTCAATGCCGAGAACAGCGCCCATGGCAAAGGTATCACTTCGAAAATATATGATGAGCTGGTTGCGGCCGGTGTCGATTGTGTCACTCTTGGCAATCACGCCTTCTCGAAAGACAACATCTATTCGTTCATCGACCAGGCCCATCGCCTGGTGCGCCCGGCCAACATGCTTCCGGCCGGCATCGGTCAGCCGGCGCTCATCATTCCATGGCAGAATCATCGTATCGGGGTCTACAACATTTATGGCAACATCTTCATGGATCAAGCCGATGGTGACCCATATACGGCCATGGACCATCTGCTGGAGCAATATCCGAGCGACATCCGCATCGTCGACATCCATGCAGAGGCTACCAGCGAGAAATACCTGTTCATGAACCGTTTCAAGGATCGTGTGCAGATGATCGTTGGTACGCACACCCATATCCAGACTGCCGATGAACAGATTAACGGATGCTGTGCCTTTATATGCGACGTTGGAATGACAGGCCCTTATAAATCCATTTTAGGGCGTGATACCGACGAGGTTATCAGGCATGTAATAGAACATGAACCTACACGCTATACGATATCGGATAACGAGGCGATGCTATGTGGCGTCGTTACCGACATCGACATCGATGCAGGACGGGCCGTTTCCATCCAACGCATCCAGATAAGGCCTGTTGATTGTTGAAACCATTCCGCTTTATGTTATAATCTTCAAAGAAAAGGAGAACATAGATACATATGCCCACTGAAGTAAATAAGGATTTGTGCATTGGCTGCGCGTCCTGCGTCGGTGTCTGCCCGGTTGAGGCCATCAAGCTCGGGGACGACGGCAAGGCTGAGAGCGATCCTGACAAGTGCATTGATTGCGGCGCCTGCGTCTCTACCTGCCCGGTCCAAGCCATCACCCAGAAATAAAGACCAAGCGCAAGCTTGGTTTTTTGTGACCTCATGAACAACGGCAATTGGCATTTCCCGGACCTGGCAGAAGCACGGCGGCGCACCGGACAGCCCACGGAAATTATCCGTGACGCCTTGAAGCTTACGGCTAAACAGAGGACCTTAGGGGCCAATCATTTTTATATGGTCCGCACCTATGGCTGCCAGGCAAACTTCCGTGATCATGAGACCATCTGCGGAATCCTGGAAGCCATGGGTTACAATCCAGCCGCCAGCCTCGAGCAATCTGACCTGATCCTGCTAAACACCTGCGCCATCCGTGACAATGCTGAGCGAAAGGTCTTCGGTGAGCTTGGCAATCTAAAACATCTCAAAAAGGGGAGACCTGGACTGATCATCGGTCTGTGCGGTTGCATGCCTCAACAGCCGGAGGTCGTCGAACATCTTGTTCAGCAGCTTCCGTTTGTCGATATCGTATTCGGTACGCACAATCTGAACGAGCTGCCTGCGATGATTGAAAAAGTAACAGAGGGTCAAGGTCGTCAGATACAGGTATACTCCAAACCGGGCGACATCTATGAGGGCATGCCTGCTAAGCGTTCTCTGCGCCATAAGGAATGGGTCGAGATCATGGATGGCTGCGATAAATTCTGCACGTATTGTATAGTTCCCTATACCAGGGGACGTCAGCGCAGCCGGCTTGCCAGGGATGTCGTAGCCGAGGTCAATTCCTTGAAAAAGGAAGGCTGCCGTGAAGTAACCCTTTTGGGTCAGAACGTCAATGCCTACGGAAAGGATCTCGATCAGGGATGTGATTTCGCATCGCTGCTGACCCAGGTCGCAGCTACAGGCATCGATCGTGTCAGGTTCATGACATCCCATCCCTGGGATTTTTCAGAGGCTATGGTCGAAGCAATGGCCGACAACCCCAATATCATGCCTGCTGTTCACCTGCCTCTTCAATCCGGCAATGACGAGATCCTGCGCCGTATGGGGCGTCGCTATACGTCGGAACAATACCTTAGGCTGTTTGACGAGCTGAAGGAACGGATTCCGGGTATCGCCATCACAACCGACCTGATTGTCGGTTTCCCAGGTGAAGACGACCAGCAATTCGCCGATACGCTGGCCATATACGAGCGGTGCCGGTTCGATAACGCCTTCACATTCATTTATTCGCCACGACCTGGCACGCCGGCTGCAGCAATGCCTCAGCAGGTCGAAGAACAGATAAAGAAACAGCGTCTGCTGCAGCTTAATGCCGTCGTCGACCGATGCTCCAAGCAGGCCAACATGGCCTTCCTTGGCCAAAAGGTCAGCGTCCTGGTCGATGGCCCGTCGAAGAAGGACGGGGATATGTTCTGCGGTTACGAGCCACACAACAAACTGGTTAACTTTGCCAAAGGTGATTGCAAAATCGGTGATATAATAGATGTTATAGTCGTAGCGGCCATGAAGAATTCTTTGGATGGCCGTCAAGATGATAATCACGGAAAGCGAGGTTCATAGTTTTATGTCAGAACTTTCATTGTTCGCCTTGGGCGGACTTGACGAAATAGGAAAGAACATGTATGCCATCGACATCGATGGCCGCCTCTATCTGGTTGAGGCCGGTTTGAAGTACCCTGAGAGCAAGCATCTTGGTGTTGAGGTCATAATCCAGGACTTCAAATACCTCATCGATAATAAAAACCGTATCCAGGGTATTTTCATCACCCATGCCCATGATGACACCTTCGGGGCGCTGCCATACCTGCTCAAGCAGGTCAATATCCCAATCTATTCGACACCTTTGATCCTGCTGATGATCAAAAAGATGCTTGATGATCAAGGCATCGTCAACGCCCAATTCCATAAGCTGCCGCGTTTCGGTACCGTCAACGTCGGCGGAACCGATGTGACCACCTTTGGCCTCACGCATGCCTGCCCGGATGCCTTTGGTGTCTCTTTTGCGACTAAAAACGGCAGTATTGTGCTGGCCGACGAGTTCATCATCGATTTCGATGCCCGTGAATCAGGCTTCGACTGCGATCTGGGCACCATCGCTGAGATTGGCAAGAAAGGCGTCCTGTGCCTGATGATGGAATCATCCTATGCCGACCACCCCGGCTATACGGCACCCAACCACCGTATCTCCAACCTGATCCGACCGATCTTCGAGGACACCAAGGGACGTATCATCGTCTCGGTCTATAACCAGAACTACTATCGTATCCTTGAGATAATCAGGATGGCTAACGAGTTCAAGCGGCATGTCTTCTTCTATGACGACAACATCAAGGACCTCATCAGGATGAATGAACAGCTTAACTATTATCGCATCCCGCTGGGTCTGGAGATTCCCCGCAGCAAGTTCAACAACGACGATGACGACATCGTTATTTTGGTCACGGGCACTGGCTCTGGGCTTTTTGCAGCGATGAACAAGATTGACACCAATGAGGATTCGACCATCGAGCTGCGCTCAAGCGACACGGTCATTATAGCTTCGCCGGTCGCCCCAGGCACCGAACATGAGGCTACAGCGATGATCAACGAGCTGTACAAGGAGAACGTAGATGTTGAGCAGCTGTCGGCCAAGGACGTGCTGGCCGTCCATCCTTCGGTCGAGGACCTAAAGATAATGCTTTATCTCCTTAAGCCAAAATACTGCCTGCCAATCATGGGTGAATACCGTCATTTCATGACTGCCGCCAACATCGCGCTGGAGGCCGGGTACACCCCCGATAAGGTCATCATCCTCGACAATGGCCAGGTCGCACGTTTCAAGGCCGGAAACCTTACTTCATGTTCCGAACATTACGACTTCGGAGAGACGATGATCGATGGCAAGGACAATCTAGACGTGACGGGATTCGTTCTGAAGGATCGTGAGACGCTGTCGACCGATGGCGTCATCGTGGTAGGGATCTCCCTGAACTTCAAGAACAAGGAGATAATCGGCGGTCCGGATATTCAGTCCCGCGGTGTGATCTACATCAAAGACTCGGAATACATCATCAAGAACATCGGCAAGATCATCAAGGACGTCATCACCGAGAAGGTGAAGGACGGTTCATATGACAACAACGGGGCCCGTCTCGAGGCACGTGAGCGCATCGCCAAATATGTCCTCAAGGAGACCGGCAAGCGTCCAATGATCCTGCCGGCCATCATCGAGATAAACGTCCCTGCCGAGGGAGGCAAGGCCAATGCCTAAGAAGAAGAGCCGCGAATCATCCGAAAACGATGCCTTAGCCATCTGCTATGGCATGATATGCATCCTGATCAGCCTGATTACACTGCTTCATGATCGTACCGGCCTAGTAGGCCGTTTCTTGGCAGGGCTGTTAGCACTGTTGGTAGGCCGTTTCTACCCGTTCTGGTGCGGCATACTTATCATCGTCGGTCTTTACCTGATCTTCGAGAAACATTGGCCTGGCATGAAGGCCCGCCGCATCATCGGCGTCGTGGTAGCCTACCTTGCCCTGGCGATGGTTTTCAGCATCCCATCCGACCATACACAGATCGGTTTCAAGCTGCTTAAGGATTTCGCATCAGCATTCAAGGATGTATACAGAGGCACCGTCTCAGCCCGGGGCGGGCTGGTTGGAGTAGCATTATACGCTCTGGCCAGCGGTACGGTCTCATTCATCGGATCGATCATCATCATCGTCATGCTGTTCATCCTGTCTTTTTTGCTGATTGTCGACGTTAAGTGGCTCAAGGACCTCGGTGGCAGAATCGCGGTGGGCTTCCAGAACCTGCAGGATCGCCGTCTTGAAAAGAAAGCAGCGGCGCAGCAGAAACCGCAGACTACGGTCGTCGAAACGAAGGGTAAAGGCGTCAAGGAACTTTTCAAAGGAATCAGGATTGAGGACCACAACAACGACGAACAGTCCGATACCCATGCTGAGCCTGCCAGAACCATGCCGGCCGCAGCTTCGACTGCCGCCCCGGCCATGACGACCGCCACACCGGCCTCAACAATCACGCCTTCTGAAGCACCAGCAAAGCAGACATCGGCCGGCGTGACCAAATCGATAATGAACTACCGGCTGCCGCGCATCACGTTGCTTGACAGCGTCGTATCGACGCGCTCATCAGCCAACCGTGATGCGGCTGCTAAGAAGAGCGACCTGCTTCTCGACATCCTGTCCCAGTTCGATGTCCCATGTGAGCTGACCGGCATCCACATCGGACCCGCAGTCACCAAGTTCGAAGTCAAACCAAGTTCCGGCATCAAGGTTTCAAAGATTACATCCATACAGAACAACATAAAGATGGGCTTGGCGGTGCGTGACCTGCGCATCGAGGCTCCCGTTCCTGGCAAGAATGCCGTCGGCATCGAGATTCCGAACCAGGAACGAATCAACGTCAGAATGATGCAGCTGCTCAAGACTGTGCCTGACAAGCTGGCCGACAAGCCGCTTTTGGTCGCCTTAGGAAAGGATCTGTCGGGTGAGAACGTCTATGGGCAGCTCGACAAGATGCCGCATCTACTGATAGCCGGTGCCACCGGCAGCGGCAAATCGGTATGCATCAACGCCATCATCATTTCACTGCTGCTGCGAACCAACCCCAATGACGTGAAATTGCTGCTCATCGACCCCAAGAAAGTCGAGTTCACGCCATATATCGACATACCTCATCTGGTAGGTCCTGTCATCTCAGAGACCTCCGAAGCGTCCGAGGCGCTCAAGACGATCGTTGAGATCATGGAGAATCGCTATACGATATTTCATGACAACAACGTCAAGAATATCGATGAATACAATGCCAAGGCGACTTCCGACCCTTCGCTGCACCACATGTTCTATATCGTGGTCATCATCGATGAGTTGGCTGATCTGATGGCCACCAACGGTAAGGATGTCGAGCAGTCGATCCAGCGCATCACCCAGCTGGCGCGGGCCAGCGGCATCCATCTGATTGTCGCCACCCAGCGGCCATCGACCGATGTCATCACGGGGACCATCAAAACCAACATCCCGTCGCGCATCGCCTTTGCCGTCAGCAGCGCCATCGACTCACGCATCATCCTGGATATGGCCGGGGCGGAAGATCTGCTCGGCAACGGCGACATGCTTTACGTACCGATGGGGGAGAGCGTCCCCGACCGTCTGCAGGGAGTCTATGTGACAGACGATGAGATCAACCGCATAACAGAGTTCGTAAAGAGCCAGGGCAAGCCGAATTACGATGATGCCTTCGTCGCCTTAAGCGCTCAGATGGCGGAAGGTGATGGAAGTAGCATCCATGGCAACAATAGCGCCATCGATCCTCAATATGAGGAGGTAAAGAAATTTGTAGCCCAGACACAGCGGGCTTCAACCTCGACGATCCAGCGCTATTTCGGGTTCGGATACAACCGTGCGGCCCGTATAATCGACATGATGGAGCAGGAGGGCGTCATCGGACCCATCAACGGTTCCAAGCCTCGCGAAGTATATATGAAGAAACCTGACGAGGATGACAAGAGCGGTCAATGACCGCTCTTTCTGTCTATGTTTTTCGGCTGATAAGTCCAGTCCGATTGTCAGTGCCGCCGGCAGGGGCGTATAATCAATTCATAGACAAGGAGGAGCGATGATGAAAGTCTGGGAAATCGAACGTAAGCACATGGACGAGTCGGCTCCTATCGCGATGGAAGATGATAACGCGAAGATATGGGAGGAGCAGAGTGAAGGTCCTGAGAAGGCACAGGATGCCCTGGTAAGCAACTATTGGGCTAGCAAAGTGCCCGGCTCACGAGCTCAAGAATGCATGATGGCCGCTGCTATCCAGGCCACGGAGAACCGCGGCTATGTCGTAGCTGATGCCGAACATCTGGTGCTGGACGGCCTCCGTGCCGTGGCCGATGGCAACGTGGTCGGCACCCATGAAGGCGTCTATAAGGTATTGGAAGCCTGCCGCAACGCCACTAAGGATCCTTCGGCACCATATTGGAAGAGTCGTCTTTATGATGACTTCGCCTCCTATGCCGAGGCGGTTAGCTTCCCGGCAGCCGTCAAGACCGACATGGGCAAGTCATTGGTCGATCGTATCGAAGCCGGCTGGCTGGCGCAGATCATTGGCGGGGCTTACGGCACGTGCATGGAGGGATACGCTACGGACAACATCCTGCGTACCTATCCGCGGCTGGACATCTATCAACGCAAGCCGAACACGTATAACGACGACATCACATATGAGTTGGCACTGCTGCTTGCTTATGAGAAGAACGGCAAGGCAACTACCGGTCATGACATTGCCATGGAGTGGATCACGCGCATCAGTTTCGGATGGTCGGCCGAAGACATGGCCTTGCGTAACCTCAAGGCGGGTCTGCTCCCGCCTGAAAGCGGTCATTTCAACAATCCATACTGCGAGTGGATAGGCGCGCAGATGCGCGGCGCCATCCTGGGTCAGCTGTATCCCGCCAATCCGCGGATGGCCGCACAGGCTGCCTGGATGGATGGCGAGATATCGCATGCCACAAACGGCATCCTAGGCGAAGTCTTCAATGCCATCATGACATCGCTGGCCTTCAGCCAGAACGACCTCTCAAAGACCGTCGAGATGGCAATCGACATGATGCCGGCAGACTCCGAATACGGCAAATGCGTCCGTTTCGCACTGGCACAGTGCAAGAAGCATTCCGATTGGCTGAGTGCCTGGAAACCATGCGAGAAGGAATATGAGCGCTACAATTGGGTGCATGCATATCCCAACGCCTGTGCCGAAGTCATTGCGCTGTGGTTCTGCGAGAAAGACTTCACAAAGCTGCTTTCAATCTGCGGCGGCTGCGGGCAGGACGTCGATTGCAATGCTGCACAGGTGGCGACTGTCTTCTCCACCATGTACGGGCTTGACTCAATCCCTGAGTATTGGAAAGAGTCCATCGGAGACCGCCTTGACACCTATGTCAGAGGTCTCAAGGTTCTGAGCATCCATCATCTGGCAGAGCGTACCGCCGAGGTCGCCCGTCGGCTTGATGACTAAGGCAGAGGTCCTGACCAGACGGCTCCATTGCTGATTGAAACTGTTTTTTGCACCATTTTTTACTGAGCCAACAGGACACGCAGCGATATCGACAGTTCTGACAAAGTGTAAGTCTAAGCGTTTACATATAAACTTGAATTGGTACTTTGATTATAGTATTATTGGTTTGAAGCAAGCAGTTCAAGAGGGAGGGAAAAATGAAAAAACTTTTGAAGATTGCTTTATGTGCGCTGATGCTGGTAGGCATGTTCGCCTGCGGCGAAACCAAGCCCGCCACTGATTCTCGTATCAGACTGGTATATATCATCAACGGAACGTTAGGCGACAAGTCGTTCTTCGATTCGGGCAAGGAAGGCCTGGATTTGATCAACGAGAAGTACGGTGACAAGGTTTATACCGAGTACCGCGAGCTGACCTATGATGATTCCACCTGGGAAGAGAAGGCCAATGACATCGTGGCCGAGGGCTGGGACATCGTCATCGCCGGAACGTATGACATGCTGGGTTATTTCAACGTCATCGCCCCGAAGTATCCGAATACCAAGTTCTGGTTCTTCGATGAGGCCTGGGACTTCGAGAAGAACCCTGCCACCAACGTCTATGGCATGCTGTTCAGCCAGAACGAAGGTTCGTTCGCCGTTGGTGTCGCCGCTGCGCTGGCCACCAAGACCAATAAGATCGCCTTCGAAGGCGGCATGGACAACACCGTCCTCGATGACTTCTTCGTCGGTTATTATGAAGGCGCAAAGTATGAAGCCAAGAAGCTTGGCAAGGATATCACCGTCACGTTGGATTGGATGAACTCGTTCAGCGATGCGACCGTCGGCAAGGACAAGGGATCGGCTCTGTACAACCAGGGTTATGATGTCGTGTTCGCCTGCGGTGGTGCCGCCGGTCTGGGTGTCTTCGATGCCGCCGTCGAGTACAATGCTGCCAATGCTGGCAAGAAAGTATATGTCATCGGTGTCGATGGCGACCAGGGTGCCTATTTCGGCAGCCTCGGCAAGGCTGATGCCACGGCCAAGGCCGAAATCACCATCACCTCGATGCAGAAGAACGTCAACCAGGGCTTCCTGTACGCCATGGGCAAACATCTGGATGGCACGCTGGCTTATGGCAAGGTCGAGCACCTGGGCCTGAACGGCGGCTTCGTCTCCGCTTCCATCAACGATTACACCAAGGCCATCCTGAGCACTGATCAGATTGCCGACATCACCGCCGCCTGCGATGCCATCGTCGCCGGCACGATTAAGGTCGATTCGATGTTTGGTGACAGCGCTCTGACGCAGGACCAGTTCAAACAGTTCGGCGCCGGCACCTGGGTCCAGAAATAATAGATTAAATCAGGACGAAGTTTGCACCTGATGCATGCGGCAACCTCTGATCGCAAGGTCAGAGGTTGCTTCGCATAGGGAGATAAAGGGAAGGGGTACACCCGTTATGGAAGATTACTTGGTGATGAAAGATATCACTAAAGTATATGACAACGGCATCATGGCCAACGACAAGGTCAATTTTTCGGCTCGCAAAGGCGAGATTCATGCCATCTGTGGCGAGAACGGTGCCGGAAAAAGTACGCTGATGAAGATGCTTTTCGGAATCGAGCAACCCAACGAGGGTGAGATCATCGTCAAGGGCGAGAAGGTGAAACTGTCTTCTCCCATCGTTGCCATCCAGCACGGCATCGGCATGGTCCATCAGCATTTCATGCTAGTACCATCCTTGACTGTCGCTGAGAACGTCATCCTCGGTATCGAACCGACCATCGGCATGCGTTTCGACCGTGCCAAGGCCATCAAGATGACCGAGGAAGTTTCCAAGAAATATAACTTTGACATTAATCCGCGGGCACGGGTATCAGATCTGGCTGTCGGCACCAAACAGAAGGTCGAGATTGTCAAGGCCCTGGTTCGCGGTTGTGACATCCTTATCCTGGACGAGCCGACGGCCGTCCTGACGCCGCAGGAGACCAAAGAACTGTTCGTACAGCTAAAATCGCTGCGTGAATCGGGCCATACCATAATCTTCATCTCGCACAAGCTCAACGAGGTCAAGCAGCTTTGCGACCGAGTCACCGTCATCCGCCATGGCCACACCATCGGCGTATATGATGTTGATAAAGTTTCAGAGGCTGATATCTCCCGGTACATGGTCGGTGTCGATGTCGACCTGGAAATCCATAAGGAACCGGCCAAGCCTTCATCCGACGTGCTGGTCGTCGACAAACTGACAGCCTTCAACGAGGCGGGTCGCAAGACGCTCAGTGACATCTCCTTTACCGTACGGCGTGGAGAGATCGTCGGTATCGCCGGAGTCGAAGGCAATGGTCAGCGGGAGCTGGTGAACACCATCACGGGGTTCATGCCGGTAACCCAGGGCAATGTTTCGCTTCTGGGCCATGACATCAGCAAGCTGTCGATCAACCAGTTGCGTCAGTATGGAATGGTACACATTCCTGAGGACCGCAACGCCATGGGCGTGGCCTCCAACATGAGCATCGGGGAGAACATCCTGGCCGATAAGATGGACGACCCGCGCTATAACAACCGTCTCCTCACCAATCCGAAGAACATGAAAGAAGACGTCGACAAGTGGATCAAGGAGTTCACCGTGCTGTGTTCGTCCGGTGAGCAGCGCATTGGTAATCTTTCTGGCGGTAACGTCCAGAAAGTGGTCGTGGCTCGCGAGTTCACCAATTTCAGCGAGCTGCTGATATGTGACCAGCCGACCCGCGGCATCGACGTCGGCGCCACGGAGTTCATCCGCAACCGCATGGTGCAGATGAGGGATGCCGGCAAGGGCATCCTGCTGGTGTCGGCCGATCTTGGCGAGGTCATGAGCCTGTCCGACACGCTGTTAGTCATGTACGGCGGCCAGATTGTGGCATGCTTCCGGGATGTCAAGAATCTGACCGAAGAGGAACTTGGCTATTACATGCTTGGCATCAAGAAGATGACCCCGGAGCAGATTGGGGGTGCGTTCTATGCACAAGCCTAAGAAGTTTTCCCTCAAGAACCTTTCCGTCCTGACCAGATATTCGATCCTGCGCATGACGGTGGCCATCCTGATCGGCCTGAGCCTGGCCGCTGTGCTCATCGTCTGCACCGCCAAAGACCCAGCAAAAGCTCTATACTACTTCTTCATTGCTCCGACGCTCAACATAACATATCTGTCATACTGGATCGATGAAGCCGTCCTGCTGATACTTATGGGCGTGGCGGTCTGCATCATGTTCTCAGCCAACCAGTTCAACCTCGGCCTGGAAGGATCGTTCTATCTTGGTGGTTTCACCGCGTGTCTTTCGGGCCTGTACCTGACAGGCATCAAGGACGTTCCGTTCCTCAGCCCGACCGTCTCGCTGCTTTTGGCAGGCATCGTCGGAGCGCTTGTGACGCTTATACCCGCCTTGCTTAAAAAGAAGTGGAACGCCTCGGTGATGGTTTCATCACTTATGATGAACTACATCTGCCTGTATTTTGGAATGTATCTGTTGTTTGCCTTCTTCAAGGATCCGGCCACATCCAAACACACCTATCAGCTCTCCGAGACGTCTCAGCTGCTCCATTTTGTGACCAACACGAAGATCAACACCGGCATTTTCATCGCCATCATCGTAACCTTCTTGGGCTGGCTATTCCTCTATCATACCAAGCTGGGCGTCAAGGTGCGTGAGGTCGGCCAAAGTGCCGTCTTCGCCAAATACTGTGGCATCAACGTCACCACGGTCGCCATCATCGCACAGGTCATCGGTGGTTTCATCGGCGGTCTGGGCGGCGGCGTCCGGATGCTGGGCCTGTTCGACCGTTTCAACTGGACGGAGCTGACCGGCTATGGCTGGGATGGCATTACCATCGCCATCTTCGCTCACAATAATCCAAAGAATGTACCCATCGCAGCCTTGTTCATCGCCTATCTGCGGGCCGGGGCCTCGGTTATGTCTTATAAGGCCGGTGTACAGACCGAGCTCACCTCGGTTGTCGAAGGTATAATCGTGCTGTTCCTGTTGGCAGAGAGATTCCTGTCCGGTACTTACCGCAAGATGATATTCCAGGAAGCCTCAGCCAAGCGTGAAGATGAACAGAAGCAGCTGGCCGGCAAGGAGGTGAAGTAAGATGTCAAACTTTGAGACATTGCTTGGCATACTTACCAACATTTCTTTCTACTATGCCATTTTCCGTGTCACCGCCCCGATCCTGTTCGCTACGATTGGCTGCTCGATCGCCGAGAAGTCCAACAGCACAAACATGGGCATGGAAGGCATCATGCTCATCTCCGCCTGGACGGCGGTCATGGTCTCAGCCAAGATCGGCATCCCTCTTTTCGGTGAATTATGGGGGCCGTTCGTCGGCCTGTTCGCTGCTGTCGTGGCCGGAACCGTCATGGGTCTTCTGGTAGCATTCTTCGCTCTGAAGATGAAGGTCGACATCATACTGGTCGGCATCGCTACCAACCTGATCGGCGCTGGCGCGACCACCTTCTTCATGTATGTCATCACGGGCGACCGTTCGACGACGACCTCGCTGCAGTCCGGCACGCTGCCGCAGCTGTCGATTCCTTTCATCCGCGACATCCCGGTCATCGGTCAGATCGTATCGGGCCAGAACATTCTTACTTATTTCTCATGGGTGGTCGTGTTCGTCATCGCATTTTTACTTTATAAGACTAAGCTTGGTCTGCGTATCAGGGCTGTCGGAGAGAATCCTGATGCGGCATCTTCGGTTGGAATATCGGTCAATAAGACCAAGACGATCGCCCTGGCCATCTCCGGCTGCATCGGCGGTTTCGGCGGTGCGTTCATGAGCCTCGTCTACCTAAGCTACTTCTCGTCAGGCATAACGGCCGGGCGCGGCTTCATCGCCCTTGCCGCATGCGCGATGGGCGATGCCGATCCAGTCAGTTCCGCCTTGACAGCGTTGCTGTTCGGAATCTTCTATGACCTAGCCAACTATGCTTCCTCAACAAACATCCCGTCTCAGATTGTAGCTATGATTCCTTATCTTACGACCATTATCGGATTGGTCGTCTACTCCATCAGGCGGACACGCCTGGAGAAGAAGCGCCTGCGCGGTGAAGAAATGGATGAAGACGTCAAGGAATTGACAGCAGAAGCGAAGAAATAAATTCACGGCTGAGGATGATTCCTCAGCCTTTTGAAATGGAGGACCACAGATGAAGAGGACACCTATCATCCTGGATGGCGACCCCGGACATGACGATGCCATCGCCTGGGTGTTGGCATGTCAGGCACCGGAATTGGACATCAGGGCGGCCGTAGCCGTCAATGGAAACGTGGGGCTGGATAAGACATACTATAATGCGCTCCGCATCCTGACAATGCTCGGTCGGACCACAATCCCCGTCGGCAGAGGCGCAGCTGCCTCTTTAAACGGCCTGGTGATGACGGCTCCGACAATACACGGTGAATCTGGTCTCGACGGACCTAAGCTGCCTGAACCAGCCCAGACGTGTGGCGTCATCGACGGCCTTCAACTGATGATCAAGACGCTTGAAGATGCAGAGGAACCGGTCACCATCGTGGCCACCGGTCCGCTTACGGATGTCGCCATCCTGTGTTCATGCCGGCCGGACCTGAAATCGAAAATCGGCATGATATCGCTGATGGGTGGCGGCATCCAGTCAGGCAACTGGACGCCAGCTGCAGAATTCAATATCCTGCTTGATCCTGAGGCCGCCCACATGGTGTTCCATGCCGGTGTTCCAATCGTAATGATGCCGCTGGACACGACTGAAAAGGCTTATGTTACGCCTAACGACTTCGAACGGATCAAGGCGTTGGGCAATCCGGTGGCCCAGGTCGTCTATCAGTGGCTTGAATTCTTCTATAAGTTCCATAAAGGGATAGGCTACCCAGGGGCGCCTCTCCATGATCCATGTGCCGTCGGATACCTCCTGCATCCAGAGATTTTCCAGACGCGCGACATTTTCGTTGACATCGAAAGGGGCGGACGCTATACCCGGGGTCGGACCGTAGGCGACATATATGACAAGTCACACCAAAAACCAAATGCCACCGTTTCGCTTGGGATCGACCGTCAGGCTTTCGTGGAAATGATTATCGAAGCCTGTGCGAGCTATGGAGGTAATGATCATGAGTGAACGTCAGAAGGTGATCATCGACTGCGATCCCGGCGTCGATGATGTCTTCGCTCTGACTTTGGCCGCAAAGATCGAGGGTCTGCATGTCTTAGCCATCACTGCGGTAGCCGGCAATGTGGAGCTTAGCTACACCAGCGCCAACGCCTTGAAGACAGCCAGCTTCATCGGTCTGAAGGACGTGCCAGTGGCCAAAGGCGCCTCGGCGCCGCTCGACCAGCCGCTGCATACCGCCGCCGAGGTTCATGGTGTGAACGGTCTATTAGGCCTCGACCTACCGCAGCCAGAACGTGATTTTGATCCACGACCGGCCTGGGATTTGATTTATGACCTCTGCCATGAGAACCCCGGACAAGTGACCTTGATCGCCACCGGTCCATTCACCAACGTCGCCATAGCCTTTTTAAAGCATCCCGACCTTAACAGGCTGCTTAAGCGCATCGTTGTAATGGGCGGCGCTTTCCTGGCAGGCAACACGACGCCGGCAACTGAATTCAACGTGTATGTCGATCCGGAGGCCTGTGAGATAATGCTGCATGCCGGTGTCCCGGTCTTCATGTGCCCGCTGGATGTCACCCACAAGGCATACATAACTCCTGATGAAGCCAAGATGATTGGTGCTCTGAGCAGTCCACAGGCTGAGCTTCTTTGTGAGTTGGTTCTGCGCTCGGCCGGCCTGTCGGCATATGCCAACTATCAAGGCATGCCGCTGCATGACCCCTGCGCCGTCATGTTCGCAGCCTATCCTGAGCTCTTCACCTATGAAAAGTGCTCGATCGTATGTGAGACTGAAGGCCTAATCACCCGTGGGATGACCGTGACAGACGAGTTCTCGGACAAGCAGATGGGCCTGGACAACGGTTACCTTGTGTATGACGTCGACCGTGAGCGCTTCATCGACGGGATCAAAAAGATCATCTCCGCCTATGTCCGGCGCTGATGATTGCGATCATGACTGTTGCGTCGTTATGGTTTATCGTATAAAATTGTCGAAGGAGATGAATTGACATGTATAAACGAATCCTCTTGAAGCTATCAGGCGAGGCTCTGTCATCGGATGCCGAGACGTATGATACCGACGAATTGGCCGCGCTGGCGCAGCAACTTAAGAAACTAAATACTCAGGGTATCGAGATCGCCATCGTCGTGGGCGGCGGCAACGTCATCCGCGGCAAGTTTGCCGTCAAGATAGGCCTGCCGCGCGTCAAGGCCGACCAGATGGGGATGCTTGCCACTTTGATGAACGCCTTAGCACTGTCTGGTGCGCTGCAGCATGCCGGTGTGCCTTCAGCGGTGCAGACGGCCATCGAGGCCCCGCGCATCGCAGCGATTGTCAACGCCGAGGAGGCCGTCAACGCCATGCAGCAGGGGAAGATCGTGATTTACGGGGGAGGCACCTCGAACCCGTATTTCTCGACCGATACGACCGCAGCTCTGCGGGCGGCGGAGATCGGAGCGGAGATCATCCTTATGGCCAAGAACGGTGTCGATGGCGTCTACTCAGCCGATCCAAAAGCAGACCCTAATGCCATCCGCTTCGATCATCTTACTTATCGTGAGATGATCGACAGAGGACTGGGAGTCATCGATCTCACCGCCGCTGCTTTATGCCAGGATACTGGCATCCCGGCGATCGTCTTCGACATGAAGGCCCCCGACATATTCAGCAGGATCGTTTCCGGCGAGAAGGCCGGTACCATAATCACCGTAAGGTGAGGGAGGAAATCATATGACGCAGATTGAAGTGGCACAGGAGAAGATGAACAAGACGATCTCCAACTTCGAGGAGGCGCTTAAACAGATCCGCACCTCCAGTGCCAACCCCAGCCTGGTCGCCGGCGTCGAGATTGACTATTACGGCATGGCGACCCCCATCAACCAGATCGCGTCCGTCGGTGTGGTCGAGGGAAAACAGCTGCTCATCAAACCATATGAGCAAAGCCAAGTCAAGCCCATCGAAAAGGCCCTTTTCGCCGCCAATCTCGGCCTGACCCCTCAGAACGAAGGGACACAGATCCGCATCGTCGTCCCGCCGCTGACCGAGGAACGCCGTCGGGAGTATACCAAAAAGGTCGAAACGATGGCTGAGGAAGCCCGGATCTCCATCCGCAACATCCGCCGTGACGCCAACGATTCCGCCAAGAAGGACAAGACCATGCCCGAGGATCTGCAGAAGGACCTCATCGATCGCATCCAGAAGGCGACCGATGCCGCCATCAAGAAGATTGATGCCATCGCCGCGGAGAAGAACAAAGCGATCATGACGATCTAGTCATGGCCGTACCTCAGCATATAGCCATCATCATGGATGGCAACGGGCGCTGGGCCAAGAACAACGGCAAACCACGCACCTATGGCCATTACAGAGGCTCTCAGCGCATTCGCGACATCGCCATCAAGGCGGAAGCCATGGGCGTCAAGGCATTGACGCTCTATGCTTTTTCCACGGAGAACTGGAAACGCTCGCAGGAAGAAGTCTCGTACCTTATGTCCCTGCCAGCCATGCTTTTCAAGACGTTCATCAATGAACTGATGGAAAAGGATATCCGCGTGCTGACCATCGGCGACCTGAGCCGGTTCCCTGAAGCCACCCAAAAAGTCATGTACGACGCCATCGAACGCACCAAGGACAATAAGTCGATGGATCTCGTGCTGGCCGTCAACTACGGCGGGCGGCAGGACATCGTCAGGGCGGCGCGCGCCTATGCCCAGGACGTGGTGGAAGGAAAGCGGGCCAACGACCTGACCGAACATGATTTCGATGATTATCTCTATACCGCCGGCCTGCCGCCAGTAGATCTGCTGATACGCACCAGCCTTGACTACCGCATCTCGAACTTCCTTTTGTGGCAGATCTCATACACGGAGATGTATTTCGTCGATGTCTATTGGCCTGATTTCGATGAGGTTCAACTCGAAAAAGCTGTCGAGGCGTTCGAGCACCGGCAGCGTCGGTTTGGAGGTCGACTGGAAAAATGAAACAGCGTTGGATAACCGCCATCTGTCTGGTGGCCGTATTGTTCCCCATCCTATATTTCGGCGGATGGGTATTCTTAGCGGCGGCTTTCGTAGTCCTGGAGATCAGCTGCTATGAGATGACCAGACTGATGAACCGGCAATGGCCAGCCATCTTCAACATTTCGATGTACTTATGCCTGGCCGCGCTGCTTGTCGGCGGCTATTATGGTCCCCAATGGTTCCAGGTGGCCGATATGGCGGTCCTCATCTATTTGTTTGCATGGCTTGTCTTCTCTCCGCGGATCAAGCTCGACGAGATAGCGATGATGTTCGTCTATTTCAACCTGTTCGGTCTGCTCTTCATGGCCTTGAACTCGTTCTATGCCATCAGCCGTTGGCTCATCTTCCTGATGCTGGCTGGCACCAATGTCACCGATGCCTTCGCCCTGTTCATCGGAAAGGCCTGGGGACGTCACAAGATGGACGAACGTATTTCGCCCCATAAGACATGGGAAGGGGCCCTGGGCGGCTATCTGTGCGGAGCCGTCGTCACCTTCGTGTTCGGCTATTGCGTCATCCAGCGCCCGCTCATCCTGATCATTTTAGCGGCCGTACTCGAGCCGGCGGTCGGCCAGGTCGGCGATCTGGCTTTCTCGGCCATCAAAAGGCACTTCGGAGTAAAAGACTTCGGCAACATCCTGCCCGGTCATGGCGGTATAATGGACCGGCTGGACAGCATCTGCTTCAACACCATCCTTCTCTATGCCTTGGTGCTGGCATTCTTATGAGACGACGGCTTATCGTCATGGGGGCCTCCGGTTCGATTGGCACGCAGACCATCGACGTCGTCGAACAGCATCATGATGATCTTTCAATCATCGGCATGGCCGTCGGACGGCGGACAGAAACCCTGGAAAAACATCTTGCACATCATCGCCTGCCTTATGCGTGTGTCGAGATGCCTGATGATGCCAGGCGGCTGGCCGCTCGTTACCCCCATACCGTCTTCTTCTGCGGTGACGAGGGCCTTTTGCATCTGTGCGCCGTCAGGGACTATGACCTGGCCGTCAACGCGCTGCAAGGCTTCGTCGGCCTCAGGCCGACGCTTGAGGTCATCA
>Ga0268263_1001003_pt1 | contig 30411 bp, 30 predicted proteins | sample Biomet5_FD_190358 | JGI IMG/M metagenome (GOLD analysis project Ga0268263, IMG submission 190358) | Microbial communities from bioreactor (seeded with sewage sludge) at LBNL, California, USA - Biofuel metagenome 5 (SPAdes) (version 4) | ecosystem: Engineered > Bioreactor > Anaerobic >... | reverse complement strand
CGAACGCGGTTGAGAAAATGGCGATTTTCAGGTAAAAATGCCCTTGGAGCAATTCCCGTATACATACGGGGCTAATCCGACATCAATCAGAAGCAATCGTGCCACGTTGAGACGGTAGTATTGATGACGCGCAATTAAATATTATGCCGCCTAGCATTCCCGAACGAGAGACCGCAACTGGTGTCTACAGTGTTTATCACTACGATTATCGCGGCAGCACGACGGCGATCACAAGCATAAGCGGCACCGTCACGGACAGGTACACCTACGGGGCCTACGGCGACCTGCTGAGCCATACCGGGAACAGCGACACGTCCTTCCTCTACAACGGCCGCGATGGCGTCATGTCCGATGATAATGGACTATATTATATGCGCGCCAGGTACTATTCGCCGGAGTTGAAGCGATTTATCAACGCGGATACGATAAAGGGGACGATATACGACAGCCGGACGCTGAATGGGTATGCTTATGCGAATGGGAATCCGGTATCGCTGGTAGACCCGTTTGGGACAAGCGCGGAGCCGGGAGGAAAGGCAAAGGGAAAACCTACACGTTATAGATATATTAGTAATATTAGCAGGAATGTACAGCATGGCCTATCAAATTCGGAAAGTGATAGCCTATCAGAAGGTTACAGTATATGGGATTTGTTGGGTTCGATACCAGAAGTAATTTTAGATTTGAGTATAACAATTATTGATAAGGTATTTGACACACATTTTGGAGTGCTTTCAACAGCAAATAGTGCAGTTGGAAATGCTCAAGAGGCAAACACGGAATACCTTAAAATGGAGACGTCTGCTCTCAACCATTATAAAAATATTTGGTCAGTAGGTAGCGGACAGAGCGATGAAATATTGCCGGTTATTGTTTATAAAGAAGAAACAATGGAGAGTTATCTGCAACTTTGTAAGAATGTATATAATAATGGTGGTAGTGGTACTTTCTCTATAATTTGCGATCCTGAAGAAACACAGGCCAACGAAATAAATGGTTACTTACTAGAATATGATCCATATTATTACGAACTATGTTATAAATTCGGATTGCGTGCGGCTTTTGAATATTTTCCGAAGACCGCAGCTAGTTTAGTACCTGGGGGATCTGCTGCTGTTGATGGTATATATGATGCCACCAGTCCTTATAAAGTCTTACAATAGGAGAACTATTATGAAAAAATCGATGCAGTACTTAAGAATTGTTCTAATCGTAATTATAGTTTTAGAGGCTATAATATTAGCGGGTTGTAATACTGTTAATAATACAGCAGATATTAACAGCTCATATGATGCGATAAAAGCAGCGTGCGTTAATAACTCCTCAAATAGTGAAATATCGTTTATTTATGACGCTATCAATAACAGAATAAGCGGATATCCGAAAACTGTACCTGATTTTATTAATCTACCTGTTGACAGTATAATTGACGCAATCGATACGGATGAGAGAATACATATCGAATATGCGAATGATGATAATTATCAAAACGGCATTATAATAGCGCAGGAGCCAAAAGCCGGCGCTGCCTGGGATGATGATGTTATTGTCAACTTAACCGTAAACAGAAAGTATAGTTCAATTAATAGTAAAAATGGTAGTATTGGCCTATCGTTGGATAAACTATATTTACTGCCCATTTACTATGATAACAAGTATAAACCATATAAAACGATAGGCGCCATATGGGCAGATGGAGAAAAATTGATTGAAGGTGAATTGAGCAGGCTATATGTTGATAAAGGAAATGTTTATTACAATGAAGGCCGCGAAATTAAGAGATTGAACGGGGAAAGCATATTAAAGTTACCTGGAGATAAGCCATTATATTGTGCTGTTATAAACGAAAAAATATATTATTTAAACCAAGATAAAAACGATAAATTATACTGTTACAATATAAATGATAAAACCAATACGCTTATATATGATGAACCTGTAATTATTATTGTTAATTCTGATGATTATATAATATACCGGAATGCTCATAATATTTTTATTCTGGATAATACAAGTTATACAATAATCAAACATATACATTGCGAAGAATTAATTACTGATTTTTCTCTGGACAATGATAACCTTTATTTTGTGAAATCTATAATTAATGATAAAGGTGAGGATAAATTTGAATTAACAAAATACGATATAAAACAAGATACTCAAAAAACAGTATTTGAATCGAATGAACTGACATCAAATATACTTGCTATTGACGATAAAATAGTATTTTTGCAAGCAGTAGAAAATAAAATAGGGATCAGATATATAGATATGAAAAATATGGAGAATAATTTTTTTACTGTAGAGAATGATGACAGGCTTGATAGTAGTGGTAACGTAATTGATATTTTATTTGATGGTCAGCGAATTATATATGAAAAACAAGACCAAACATTTTATTCAATTTGTATTTTTACTGGTGAGACTAAGAAGTTAGAATTAAATAGCTAGAATATTTGAGTAAACGTAGCTTAGGTATGAAAAGGCAATCCGGATAATAGCTTCGGTGAGAGCACGTACTATGTATACGGGATTGGCCTCATCGGACAAGAGACCGCAGCCGGAGCCTACAGCGTATACCACTACGATTATCGCGGCAGCACGACGGCGATAGCCAGCATAAGCGGCACAGTCACGGATAGATATACATACGGAGCCTATGGCGACCTGCTAAGTAGTAATACCCCGTTTCTCTACAATGGCCGTGATGGCGTCATGACGGACAACAACGGGCTGTATTATATTATTATTCGCCGGAGTTGAAGCGCTTTATCAATGCCGATACGATAAAGGGGACGATATATGACAGCAGGACGCTGAATGGATACGCATATGCGAATGGGAATCCGATATCGCTGGTAGGTACTGTCAAGAGTTATGCGCAAAAAGGAATGAGGCCATAGGTTTGATGTTCGGCTAATGGCAGAATCTAAGTCTACCTGATTCGCCAGGTGCTTCATGTTCATGTACTTCTTGGGTACCTGCGACATGTCGCAGGCGGGCGCATACCAGCATGAGGACGGAGGAAAAGTACGATTACTCGTGTTCTGCGGCGGATCTCTCGGTCTAGGCGTTCAATTACGTTATGGTTCGGATGCGCCTTCTGAAGCAGTTATATCTGGTCATAATGCATGTAACGGATAAATGGACGCGCATCAAGGATTGGGGGAGTATTCTGATGCATCTAATGATTTACTTTTGCGACAGTCAATGTCCGGCTCTGAGGCGGCTAACACGGCAGCAAAGGCCCGTCAAGGTACGCTTCGCGTTATGGCGGCAATGTCCTTATAGATTATACCCAGACTTCCTATGATGTGATGGGCAACGTCACCCAAACGACGGACAACACCGGCGTGACGACTACGAACACCTACGACAACCTGGGGCAGGTTACGCAGACGGTAACCGACAACGGCAGCCTGTCCACCACGACCACGTATACCTATGACGACGCAGGAAATACGCTGACCGAAACAACGCCGACGGCTACGACGACGACTTCATATGACAAGATGAGCAGGCCGTTGGAAGTTGTTACTGAGAAGAACAACAGCAAAAGCACCACAAAATACGCCTATAACGGCGTGAATAACGGCAAGCTCCAGACTACCATGACGGATCCGCTGCTCAGAAATACAACCTACTGTTATGACGAGAAGGGACAGCTTTCCAAGGAAACCTGCCAGACACGAACAACCGAGTATACATATGACGGCAACGGCAACATGCTGACCAGCACGCTGACGGACAGCCAATATCCGAACCAAAGCGCCGTGACCAGCTATGATTACGACAGCCTGAACCGCAAGATAAAGGTGACTTACAGCGCGAACGACGAGTATATCCAATATACATATGACGGCAACGGAAACGTGACGAAGGAGGAACTGTTTGAGAACAGGACGCTGACCTCCACGACGGACTATGAGTACGACTCGATGAATCGGGTCACGAAGATCACACGCGACAACGCCGTGATAGCGATCTACACGTATACCGGCGACGGCAGCGTGGAAAGCATCCAGTACGGAGACGCTTCGTCGGCCCGCAAGATCGGCTACGCATATGACGACGCGGACAAGATCATTGCGGTGAAGGATATCGTGAACGGCGGAAGCGAGACGATCCGGTCGTATAACTACACGGACGGCGTGCTCAGCAATTTGGTGGACGCGCGCGGCACGGACGACGCGAAGCAGGAATTCACCTACGACGACCTGAACCGCCTGACCCATGTGAAGTATTACGACACAGACGACGCCACGGTGCTGGAAGAATACACGCTGACCTATAACGACGACGCCAACAATACGAAAGACCAGATCGCCACGGAAACCACGACCACTCGCTATGGCGGTACGGTGACCGTCACTGAAAAGGACTACACTTACGATAACCTTGGCTGGCTGACACAGGAGAGCGACAGCGTGACGGTGAACGGCGGAACGCCCGCAACCACGACGACCAGCTATGCCTACGACGCAGCGGGCAACCGGACAAGCATGACCAACGGAGGCACGACACAGTATTACCACTATAACAACAACGACCAGCTTCTCTGTGTGGATACCGATGACAACGTCAACACAACCAGCGATAATCTGGCGGCTTATACCTACGACCTCTCCGGCAATCAGGTGAGCAAAACGGAAGGCGACATGGTGACCACATACGCCTACGACGACGCGAACTGGCTGCAATCTGTGACGCAGCAGGACGGCGACGATCCGGCTGTGACGGTGGCCTCATATAAGTACGATGCGAAGGGTCAGCGCACGCAGAAAAAAGTCGGCGCAGACGTAACGAATTATTTCTACAATGGTATAGACTTGCTCTATACAAAAGATGGCAGCGGGGCTATAATAGAGCAAAACGTGCTGGAAAATGACGGCAGCATGATTGACAGCCGCCGTAACGCGGGGACGAGTACCAGCGCTGACTACTGGTATCGTCAAGACATCCGAGGCAGCGTCACCAACATCGTCGATGTGGACGATGATGTAGTCAAGAGCTACACGTACGACGCATATGGCAATACAAATGCTTCTTCGAATACGTTCGTCAACAGCTTTGCGTATACAGACGCGGTGATAGACGAAGAGACCAGACTGTACTATATGAACGCGCGGTACTACGATCCGGAGACGGGGCGGTTTATCAGTCAGGATACATATAGGGGTGAGGGGGAAGTATTTCTGGAACCTGTATATGTACTGTGACGGGGACCCGGTAAATTGTACGGATCCGACGGGACATATTAAAAACGCTCCCGTTCCATGGAGTTATATAACGTCGTGGAATGCAATACATAATTTGGTGCAAGCTGACATCCATATGCAGTACAGGTATTCAATAAATGTCTATTATAAAGATACTCATCGTTATGCAGATGTTGTTGACTTTAGAACATATTCGGTGTGGGAAATCAAGCCTTGGACATGGTCACATAGCGCTACGCTTGCGTATTTAAGGAAGAAATATATTGGAATGCATAAAGTTAATGGTGGATGGCACTACATGCGATACGGGGGTATTAATTTGGTCGGGCGCACATTTGATTATGGTAAATATTCCATAAGATATTGGAATGAAGGTAATGGTGTTATAAAATACGAATTTTGGTTAAGGATGCAGCCGGTTTTTGAATATGTACCTGCATTAGCGAGTCAACCGGCATATAATCGAGCTTATCGTTTGGTCCATAATCATGGTTATGATGCACAAGCATATATCTATACGGCAGGGATGCTTTGCTTGATTCTAATGGGTGGAGCAGTACTGTGTTTTGGCTAAATATAATGAATATAAATATAAGAGGTAAAGAAATAATTAAAATAAAGGATGTGTATTAATGGGTCATTCATATGCAAATATTAGCATTGTAAAAGATAAGGTAGACCTTTCTTCAATAGAAAAATACATTATTAAATATATGCATAATATAGGCCTTACTCTTTCAGATAAAAACAAAGGGTATAAAACTGTTATTATAAGGAATAATCCAAAATCAAGATGGATAACAGTATATGATGAAGATATTGATTATGAAAAAGGTGATGGACTTTCTTCTTTTCTTGCACGAAAACTTAGAACATATTGTATGTATATAGCATATTATGATAGCGACGACATGATTATTCATTTAAGCAATGAAAAGGAAGAGGATATTGAACTGTTTGGAGGTGGGGTTAGAAATATTTCGAAAATATTCAACAAAAAAATATCTAATTTGTCAATATGGAATGAAATAGCAAAAAACCCACAAGAGCTAAAAAAAGCATTTGATAATAAAAATATACTTATTGATAATATTATTTATGTTTTGGAAAAAGAAATTGGGATTTGTAGAGATGATATCTATCAACCTCTAACTAGTATAAATAAAAATTATAATCATTACTTACATTTCAATTCAAATTGTGATGGTAACCCAATAATTATAAATGGCTATACAAATATCGAATGCTACATTTATGGTAAGCCAGAAATAAACAAAGAAAATGTATATAGTTTTATAAATCGAGGTGGAATTTCAAAGGGGGCCATAATTGACATTACATGTAAAAATATAAATAATATTATAGTTGGCGAAATTCAGATTGAGCGAGCAAAAAATACGAACAAGCAGATTGATTGGGAAAATAATATTATCAGTATGAGTGCAAAGGCGGAAATAATAAAAGAAGATGGATATAAATTATTTAGAGCGAATTTTCCGGATTTTAAATTTCCTGAGGGGATAGTTGGTAATAGTAATAGTTTAAAAGGGACAAAACTTCAGTTAATAGAATTTAGTCATTTAATTATTGTTAGATTTATACCAGAAGGAAGTGATGACAGTAATATTTTAGATTTACGGGTCACAATTCAGCCGATGGAATCAATTCAGGGCTATACAACAACACCTATTTGGCAGAAATAAATATTATTATAAAACCCTGTAAGACATTATTAAGGTTTCAACAAGTTTATCACAATCTAAGGTACAGTTTTTGTTAGGCTATCTAATACGAAAGACCAGATTGCCAGGGTCTGTAAATAGTTTTGTGCTTTCACCGAACCCATAAAGATCAAGCGAGCGTCGATTTGACCTTTTCCGGGAAGAAAACAGAGAGTTGAAGAAAAATCTGCCCCCAGTTTTGCACCCGACCAGTCCATCGTCTCAGGACGTCTATTGTAGCTAGGTAGAGCATTTTCTGAAGCGATTCATCGTTGGGGAAAATGCTCTTCTCTTTGGTTACTTTTCAAAACTGGCAGCGATAGCTTTCAATCATACCTACGACCTCTCCGGCAATCAGGTGAGCAAAACGGAAGGCGACATGGTGACCACATACGCCTACGACGACGCGAACTGGCTGCAATCGGTAAGCCGGCAGGACGGCGACGATCCAGCGGTGACGGTGGCCTCATATAAGTACGATGCCAGCGGTCAGCGTACACAGAAAACTGTAGGCAGCAGTGTTACCAATTACTTCTACAGCGGCACCGAGCTGCTCTATACAAAAGATGGGAGCGGGGCTATAATAGAGCAAAACGTGCTGGAAGACAATGGAATCATGATATGCAGTCGCCGGGCCAATGGCAACGATTATTGGTACAGGCAGGATATTCGGGGAAGCGTCACCAACATTGTTGATGCGACGGATAACGTAGTCAAGAGCTACACGTATGACGCCTACGGGAATACAAGCGACTCAGGTGCAATTTGTTAACAGTTTTGCGTATACAGGTGCTGTAATCGATACTGAGACTGGTCTGTACTACATGAATGCGCGGTACTATGAGCCGGAGACGGGGAGGTTTATTAGTGAGGATACATACAGAGGCGAAGGAGAAGTATTCTGGAACCTGTATATGTATTGCGATGGGGATCCGGTAAATAATACTGATCCGACGGGACATGCCAAGTATAAATTAGTGGGTTTCGGAATGCAAATTGAAGCTAGTGTAGGGCCGGTTTCAATAGGTTTTGAATTCGTATGGTATAATTCAAATACAAAAGCAAACACATCAAAAACGTATGTGTATTGTTATGGAGGAGGCGGGGTAGACAAATCTATATTAAATTATGCAAAAAGATATCTCAAGAACCCAAAAAGCATAATAAAATGCAATCTATCGGTTTCGTTGTGTTTCTTTGCTATATTTGGGAAAAAGTCCGGTGCAGTAAAAGATCAATTTAATTATGCAAGTGATTATGAGGGGTGGTTTAAATATTCAACTGTAACCTTAGGGCACGTCAAAGGATATTATGCTACATGTAAAAAATGTTTTTCCGTTGGTTTAGGTGCTAGTACTGACGCTTTTGGGGGTTCTGTTGGTGGAACAAAGTATAAATTAATAGCGACATGGGGAGGTAATTCTTCTGCGGCAAAATATGCAAATAACAAATCTAAGAACTTGAAAAAATAAAGGAAAAGAAGTTAAAATGGATATTATAGATGAGAAAAATATTGATCAAAAATGGACATTTAAAAGGGTGATAATGTTAATAGGACTTATTCTAATAATTGCCGGTTTGATACTATTCTTTCTAAATGCGCATTTTGGGAATAACGAGGGGAATTATACGGTAAAAAGTAGCAAGGAATATTCAATAATTGAAGCTTCCGGCGTAGCTATTGATAGCATGGGAAATGTCTATTGCCTAAGTAATTATTGGAGTGCGGTCAATGTATACTCATCAAATGGAGATTTCTTATATTCGATTTCAGTACCACAGAATCAAAATGGCCGTAATGAAATGTTTATTAAAAATGATTTTCTATTTTTAGTTGATAAAAACCATGTTATTTATTATTACGCTGATGGTGAGTTTCGGGGCAAAGCAGAACCGGATGAGGGTGGAATTAGTGTATATGATGAAAACGATGATTTGCTTTATATAGCTCCTTATCCGGATGATGAAGAAATTTGTGCTCCGTTATATGTTGATGGTGATACTTTGTATGCGGAAAGTTCTAACTACATACTTGAATATAAGAATGGAGTTTTAGTCTCTGAAGAACCGGAAGATGAAAATAATCCGATTTATGTATATGCAGAAAATTCTGCTCAGGATAATGACGGTAATGTTTATAATATAACAGGATTAATACCAAAACTGGTTAAAACATCTGTGGACAATGAAAAAACTATTATAGCCGCTGATTCATTTATTGAATGGGTAACTCATCAAAGTTTTGTTTGTTTATTCATTACTATTATTGGTATATTAGTTACTACTCTTTTCTCAAGATTAAAAGGATAAGCGATATAATAAATAGGGATAATTTTCTGTTACTGTTGTACCTGCGATTACAACGCTAGCGGCCAGCGCACGCAGAAGACGGTCGGCAGCGACGAGACCAACTATTTCTACACAGGCACGGAGCTGCTCTATACAGAAGATGGAAGCGGAAGTATAATAGAGCAGAACGTGCTGGAACCGGACGGCAGCATGATTAACAGCCGCCGCGCGAATGGTAGCGATTATTGGTACAGGCAAGACATACGTGGAAGTGTGACCAATATCGTAGAAGCTGACGACGATGTAGTCAAGAGCTATACTTACGACGCATACGGCAATACAAGTGCTTCTTTGAATACGTTCGTCAACAGCTTTGCGTATACGGGGGCGGTGATAGACCCGGAGACCGGGCTGTACTATATGAATGCGCGGTACTATGATCCGGAGACTGGGCGGTTTATCAGTCAGGATACATACAGGGGGGATGGAGAAGCATACTGGAATCTGTATATGTATTGTAATGGGGATCCGGTAAATAATACAGATCCGAGTGGGCATATCGCTGCTAATATAATCGGAGCAATTGTTGGTGGAATTATTGGAGCAGTAGGAGGATATTTTCTTGGTAGTTGGCTAGCAGACAAGATTGGTATAAAAAGCAAGTTGGCTCGAGTTCTATTTATAGGTGGAGTTACAGCTCTGGTTGGAGCATCTGCTGCTGCGATAGGCTATTTTATTGGGCCATATGTCGCAAGGGCATGGTCGTGGTTTAGTGCTAAACTTGCAGGGTTAATCAGAGGCACATATCGTAGCATTGCAAAGATTTCAACCTTTAAGATGACTACTCACATTAATGTAGCAAAACATGCTTGGAACTTGGTAATGAATAAAGTAACTGAAAATGGAATTAAGACCATAATTAATTTTGCAATTCGTAAAGGTGAATGGTTATTGGCTAAAGATCGATTATAATATTGTGGAAGTACAAAGGACAAATAATTAGAGTAACTGGAAACATTGTCGATAAAATACTCAAGATTGGAAATGCATATGTACAAACAAGATAGGAGAAGAAAATAATGAAAGATATAATAAAAAATATGAAAGAAAAATGTTATTGTGTTGTGTATGAAGAATTGAAAAAGATGAATTATGATTATACACTTCAAAATTTTGCGCATGATTTTAAAAAGGTGGATAGTGCAACAAAATATTGTTATCTCTTATATATGATTGCAAGACAGGATTCTCCCAAATTGCGAATACTGATATGTGATGCACTAATGTTTACAGATACCTTTTTTGACGATACTTGGACTGTAATCCATTGGCATCTAAAACAGGCGCTGAATATGGAGCCAGATAACATTGATATACTTTTATGGATAATTGAAATTTTATATGGTTCTCCCGATTCGTTGTTTAGTGAACAAGAAATGTATGACTTTGCGTGTACCGTAATTTTAAAATCGCCAGAGGATAAAAGAGCAAAGGAAATTATTGAAGATTATAATAAAAAGCATGAGGAGCATATGAAATAAGTAGTCATTGCCTGCAGCCAGCGCTCGGACAGTAACTATACGATATTCGGGGCAGTGTGACCAACATCGTCGATATAGCGGATAACGTAGTTAAAAGCTACACGTATGATGCGTATGGTAACACAAGCGGCTCAGGTGCTTTCGTCAACAGCTTCGCGTATACGGGCGCGGTGATAGACCCGGAGACCGGGCTGTATTACATGAACGCGCGGTACTATGAGCCGGAGACGGGGAGGTTTATATCGCAGGATACGTACAGGGGGAATGGAGAAACATACTGGAATCTGTATATGTATTGCAGCGGGGATCCGGCAAATAAAATAGATGCGACAGGGCAATCAGGACTGCATGTTGATAACTTTTATGCTGCAGAGAAAGAATCACCTATTGTTAAATTGGTTTTATTAAAATTGTTGGCTTGTGGTAAATTGAACAGAAAGACAATGAATATAAGTATTAGTTCAAGCCATTTGAAGACTAGAATTGGTCATACTAGAATTTATACTGAATGTGGTGGTTTAGACTTAACTTTAGAGGTCGGATTTAGCCTTAATAATAATAAAAACGCAGTGATAAATTCAGAATTCGACCTTGAAGGAGGTATTGGAAAGTCAATTAATATTGGAGATAATTCCATAGACATGTATTTAACATGGTATAAAATGGAAGTTGACGTTGCAAGATCCATATCGCCAAAAAATTGGAAAAATGTAGATTGCTCATTAGCAATTGAAATTGAAGGGCTTTATTCAAGTTGGGCAGAGGTTACTAAATATAAAATGAGAACAAAGATAAGCAAACTTATAAAAACAGCGGGGGCAGACGCTATATTGGGTGCTATATTATACTATGCTGGTCAAGGATTAGAGGCGGCTAGGGATGTAGCAGAAGAATATTGATAAATACAATATTAACCCCATATAAACATGACTGCTTGTTGAGGTTATAATAATTAAATGACATGCAGAGACACCCATTGAACGTGCATAAGCGTTGATTGGGTGTTTCTCAGTCCATAAAAATGAGTAGAACAGAATCTGTTAGCGGCCTGTAAATATGGAAAAATAATTGAAGATTAGTATAAAAGATAAGTATAATTGTTGAGGGGTATAGAAATGAAAATTAATACTAGAATAATAATTGGTATAGTAAGCGCGTCACTATTTGCAATAACCATTATATACAGTCTGATAAATATTACGTTTGTAATAAACTCACCATCCAAAAATTTAAGCAATACAAAAAGTACTGTTAATTCTTTGAAAGAGTCAATACAGGGCATAAATGAATTAGCGGAAACTATTGGGATTATTGAATTTAGATACTCTTATTTATACATATGGAAAAACAAAGATAATGAATTAGTATTTACTTATTTATTATCTGACAGCACACATAAAAAATTTGAAGACGTGGATGAAACTGGATACGATATTTCGAATTTCGATAAACTTTTTGAGGGATGGTGGTCATTATGTGACTTACATTATCCAGTCGCAATGGATATTCGTCCCACAGATGTAGAATCGGAAGAATATGAAGGGCAAAAAGCTCAATACAAGGATTTTAATATAACAATTAATGGAGAGCAGAAATCATTTAGAGTTTTTTATGTAGACCTTACATCCCCAGACGCCTCACCGCCAGCAATAGATAATGTGGAAGATTATAATTACAATAATGATAATGATATCAAGTTTTCTGTATCAGATTTTATATTATTTGCTTTCGAAACTATTATATTTATCTCATTAATAATTTCATTAAACAAAGACAGAAAAAAGTATTATCTACATGATAAATGTGATCCTTACAAATATTATTCCGCATCTCTAAAGAAGGATACTAGTATAAACCATTTACATAATCTTGAGATAAAAATAGTTACTCAATTTTATACTGGAGAATTTGATAATTGTATAAATTCGTCTTTTTTATATTTAGAATCACCTAAGACAAGAAAGACAAAGAAATTATCAATATATGCATTACTGTGTTACTCACTGTTTTTAACGGGCAAAAATGAAGAATGTATTTCAGCAATGGATAATATAGAAAAATATTGGGTGAATAATAAACCGTTCCCGCTTAATAAGGACTTTTCATTTATAAGAAACTATATTGAGGGAAAATATAACGATGCTATCGAATGTTTACAAGAAAAACAAAAAAGAGCTACGAAGCTGCGGAATGTAAGGGTAGATTATTTCTTAGGGCTAGCTTACATGAAGCTCGGTATGATAGATATGCAAAAGAAGTATATGAAAGATATACTAAAGTTTGATAATAAAACGTATTTCGCAGTAAGGGCAAAGGAAATAATGGAGTAAATTGAGGAAAGCAATTAATAATCACGTAGCGCGGTACTATGAACCGGAGACGGGGCGGTTTATTTCGGAAGATACATATAGGGGGGATGGAGAAGTATTCTGGAACGTGTATATGTATTGCAGCGGGGACCCGGTAAATAATACAGATGCGACAGGGCATAAGTATGATAAAAACAAAGCCGTACAATATGCACGTAAGTATGCTATGAGCCGTAATAAAGATTTCCCTTTCCATTATGCTTTATTTGGTTTAATAGATACCGACTGTACAAATTTTACGTCTCAATGCTTGTATGCAGGTGGAATTCCAATGGACAATACATGGTATTGCAAGAAATATGAAACTTATAGACACCAAATATATTGGAAAGAGTCCACGGTGTGGAATCGAGTAAATGAGCAATATAAATATTTTAGCAAATCTTCAAAATATATAAAAGGAAAAATAAAATTTGATAAGACAACATTAGATAATGTCGTAAAGTATATCAGTGTTGGTGATATAGCTTATTTGGATCCTGATGGGAATGGAGTGCCAAATCACTCAATAATAATATCAAAAATTAATGGGAATAAAATAGAATATTGCGGGCATTCCCACCCAAGGAAAGATGCATCGTTAGACGATAATTATTTCAAAGAATATGGAACGCGAAAATAATTTTATTGCATATGAAGTAATAAACAGATTTAAAAGGGAAGTAGTTGATTACTGAATATATATCAGGAGGAAAAGTCATTTTGAAAAAAGTCATTTTGATAATATTAGGTCTTGTATTGGCCATAGGGATAACAATTCTTTTCTATAATCTTCTTACAATTAATATTGATGGTTACTTAACAGGCTATGAAAAAGAAAGCGACAATAATGGGCGTATTGCTTATACATCAAAAGATTCGTTTAAAAATGAAATGAAAAGCTATAACATACCGGATAATGTCATAAATGATATGGTTCAAAATCGATTTAATTATTCAATATATTGGATAGACGTTAATATCAAAAATGAAGAAGGGAACTCTATTTACGAATTAAAAAACTCCCTAGAAGGCGTAAACGATAGAATATGGATAACATCAGATCTTTCAAAGGAATTTCAATATAATATGGAATCGGGTGAAGAGTACAATTTATCAATTCGTACGATAATAAAGACAGAAGGTCTGGATAATTCTCAAATTGATGGACTGATAAAAAACGTCAGCATAAGAATATCAGCACGTAAATATGAATATATACCCATTTGGGGTTCAAAGGTGTTTAACTTTCCAGAATAAAAAACTGTCCCCAAGAAGGCATGTACACAGGGGGCGGTGATAGACCCGGAGACCGGGCTGTATTACATGAACGCGCGGTACTATGAGCCGGAGACTGGGCGGTTTATTTCGGAAGATACATATAGGGGTGATGGAGAAGCATTCTGGAACCTGTATATGTATTGCGATGGGGATCCGGTAAATAATACGGATCCAAGCGGACATTCAAAAACTTATAGTGGAGTTGTGGGTTTTGGAGTCCAGATTATTATCAATGCACATTTTGCTTGTTATAATGGTTTTGCTGGTGTGGAAGCCGTCTGGTTCGCTTTTACAAAAATAATAATTTTAAAAATGGGTTAATGCCATGGGTTTATGTATTTTATGGTGGGAGTACTGGATTAACTCTTGATTTTAAAAAGATATTATGCAAAAATTTCTTAAATAATCCTAAAAACATTGTTAAAGGCTTTGGGATGAACTTTAGTATCTCAGTAGGTATATCTTTCTTCCTTGTCACAGCGAATAGAATGGAAAGCCCAGATGATTATACAAGACATTTTACTTTTTGGTCAGGGACTGCTTTAGGGGTTACTGCCTCAAAGGCTTGGGGAGGGAAAATGTCAACATATGGTGTTGGGTTTACATGGGAAATAGGAGTTTCAAAATGGTCAATTAGTATTGGAAAAAAGTATTTTGGGACAAGCGGGGGAAGTTCATTTTATCATCCATGGCCTTTAGGTAAAAACGCAAAATCATTATATGATACAGTTAGAGGAAAGGTAAAATGAACAACACAATATATCAAGCTGAACCTCCACAGGGTATTTCTGTTCCGTCTATTATTATAATATTGGTTTTTATTATTCTATTGATATATGGAATAATAATGTGGAAGAATAATCCGGAAGTTCGAATCATTGATAAAATAGGTCCTTTTGTTGTGGATGGGATACTGTTGATATGTATAATATCAGTTACAATAACTTCAATTGACTCAAAATATAGAGTATGGAATGAATATACTAAAGGCAATTATTTAATTGCTAAAGGTACAATTGGAAGTTATGAGGAGGTTAAAGGCATATCGGAAACAGACATAAAATATGATTCCTTTATTGTTTCTGACATTGAGTTTCATGTACCGGGATTTGTCACTGTATGGGGTTATCCATTACGGCAAGTTGATGGAGGAGTATTGAAAAACGGCATGAATGTTGAGATATATTATATTCCATATAAATTTGAAAATGTGATTATGAAAATAGAATTATTGGAAAGTGATTAAAATTTCGCCTACGACTATAACGTGAATGGCCCCGCCGCGCCGATGGCAACGACTACTGGTACCGGCAGGACATCCGGGGCAGCGTGACCAACATCGTCGATGCAGATGACGACGTGGTCAAGAGCTACACCTACGACGCCTATGGCAACACAAGTGACTCCGGTGCATTTGTTAACAGTTTTGCGTATACAGGGGCGGTGATAGACGAAGAGACCGGACTGTACTATATGAACGCGCGGTACTATGAACCGGAGACGGGGAGGTTTATTAGTCAGGATACATACAGGGGGGATGGAGAAGCTTTCTGGAACCTGTATATGTATTGCAGCGGGGACCCGGTAAACAGTACGGACCCGACGGGACATATGGCTGAGTTAGCAGCTGCTGCTGGAGCATGTTTATCAATAGGACCTGTAGGATGGATTATTTTGGTTGCAGTAGCGGTTGTAGCAACCGTAGCTATAGTAGCATATTCAGAACATGTAAAGGGAGCTAGAGGTTCAACAAAAGATCAACATACTAAGCCAAGGCCAGGAAGACCTGGTACAAAGAATAGACAAAAAAATAGGAAAAGCAGAAGTGGTAAAAGACGATAACAATTTTGGAATGAAGGGAATGTAGTATGAAAAACGAATTGAAGAATTTAAGTGCAAAAGGGATAATTGTTTCAATATACACAAATAGAATTGATCCAGAAGTATTTGCTTGTGGCTATATTATGGGTGTGGATAAAAGATATGTATATATAAAGCATATAACACCAGGTGGAGAAGAAGATGGTATAGTAGTGCGAAGAATAGAGAAGATATATAGAATTGAATATGGCGGGAATTATGAGAATAGAATAGGAAAGCTTTATAAGCTTAAAAAGCAAACCCATGAGAAGTATAATTTAGTAATAGGTGACCTAGATAACCTTCTATTATTATCAAAAGAACAAGAATTAATTATGACTATTTCAATTGGATCTGAAGGTGAAGCTGAGATTACAGCTATTGTTCATAGTGTTAAAGATGAAAAGATATATCTTTGTATTGTAAATATTAATGGAGAAAAGGATGGAGAGGCAATAATATTTCGAAATGATATTGAATCAATTAATTGTGATACAAGGGATGAGAAGGATCTACGTTTATTACTGAATTCATAAAAATAATTAAGCATAACCACATGCCTACGACGACGCGAACTGGCTGCAGTCCGTGACGCAGCAGGACGGCGACGATCCGGCAGTTACCGTCGCGACGTACGCCTGCGATGCAAATGGCCAGCGGACACAAAAAACCGTAGGCAGCAGTGTTACCAATTACTTCTACAGCGGCACCGAGCTGCTCTATACAAAAGATGGCAGCGGCATTATAATAGAGCAGAACGTGCTGGAAGACGATGGAAGCATGATATGCAGTCGCCGGGCGAACGGTAACGATTATTGGTACAGGCAAGACATACGTGGAAGCGTAACCAACATCGTCGATGTAGACGATGATGTCGTTAAGAGCTATACCTATGACGCATATGGCAATACAAGCGGCTCAGGTGCATTTGTTAACAGTTTTGCGTACACGGGTGCGGTGATAGACCCAGAGACCGGGCTGTGTTACATGAACGCGCGGTATTATGATCCGGAGACTGGGCGGTTTATCAGTCAAGATACATATAGGGGAAACGGGGATGCGTTCTGGAATCTGTATATGTATTGCGATGGGGACCCGGTAAATTGTACGGATTCAAGCGGGCATAAGTATGATAAAAACAAAGCCGTACAATATGCACGTAAGTATGCTATGGGCCGTAATAAAGATTTTCCTTTCCATTATGCTTTATTTGGTGTAATAGATACCGACTGTACAAATTTTATGTCTCAATGCTTGTATGCAGGTGGAATTCCAATGGACAATACATGGTATTGCAAGAAATATGAAACTTATAGACACCAAATATATTGGAAAGAGGGTCGGGCAGGACAGTAGGTTGCTCCCGTAGGAAGGTGCCCATGTCGGCAATGCGCTTTTTCTGCTCGTCCCGCCCGGCACTTTTCACTGGTGCCTTATGAACTCCTGCTGAGAACATTTGCCTTCCACAAAGGATGATAGTAAAATGAACTGAATTAGGCTTATCGGAACTTTTTTTCGTTTTGCTGAACAAGTGAATGGGGGACGAAATGAACGTTGATATAAGAGAAAGAGTCCATGAATTGTATTGGAGATATAACGTTAATTGCGCAAGAACAATGTTGATTTGCCTAAGCGAATTGTTCGATGTCGATATCGAAAGGCAAACCATGAATTCCGCGATTGGTTTGAACGGGGCGGGAAGATTCAGGGCCCAGTGCGGATTGGCAGAAGGCGCGTTGATGTTTATCGGAATTTATTTCACCGAAAGAGGAAAAACCGAAGAAGACATCGTTTCGATTTGTTATCAATACGCGGAAAGCTTCACCCGAAAATTCGGTTCGCTGAAATGCTCCGATTTGCGTCCCAACGGATTCAGTGAAAACGACCCGCCGCATCTATGCGAGAAACTGACTGGCGACGCCGTTGAATTTGTCTTTGAACTGATTAATAAGAAGATGTGAAATGAAACTTGTATGCAATATAACATCGCCTCTTTTTTGAGAAAAAGCGAGAGGAAAAGATATTATTAATTTAGCGCCTTATTGGGCGAATAGGGGTAATTAATGCTCATTTTGGACAAGCCATATGTCTCTGATTTTTTATTGAGAACGGTTGAGAATATGAAAATACCTGTTTTGGACTACGGCCATACCGTTGACGTTAAAAAGAAAAAGCGGTTAATGCTGCTCACTGAGGATGAATTTCTGAATATGGCGAAAGCGCAGAATCCATTGAAACTGTACTGCAATTCTGAAAATTCAATCAACTGGATCATCAGGAATCTGCCTCAAACAAATATCCCGAAATATATAGAATTTTGTAAAGACAAAGTAATGTTTAGACGGATGATTAAGCCGTTGTATCCTGACTTTCATTTTCAGGAAGTGGACTCAGCCGATATTGGCTGTTTGGATGTTACCGCTTTGAAAAAACCTTTTATTATTAAGCCCTCTGTCGGATTTTTCAGTATTGGGGTGTATAAGGTCAACAGCGATGATGAATGGAAAGAAATAGAAGAGCATTTGAGACAGGATATTCGATCAGCAGAAGGCCAATATCCGGACGAAGTTATGAATTCTTCCAAATTCATCATTGAGGAGTGCATTGACGGCGATGAGTTCGCTATTGACGCATACTATAATTCTTCAGGCAAGCCTGTTATTCTGAACATACTCAGGCATCCGTTTTCCTCGGACTCTGATGTGGGGGACAGGATATATTATACGTCGAAGAAAATCATATTGGAGTATAGGGAGAAATTCCAAGCAGTGCTCGAGAGTATTGGAAATATCGCCGGATTCTCAAACTTTCCGGTTCATGTTGAAGTGCGTATAGACCGGGATGGATGTGTAACACCAATTGAATTCAATCCTATGAGGTTTGCGGGATGGTGCGTAACCGATTTAGCCTATTATGCCTATGGAATAAATGTTTATGACTGTTTTTTGAATGATAAGGAGCCGGAATGGAGCGAAATCCTGACGGAGAAGGACGACAAAGCATATAGCCTTGTCCTTATTGATATCCCCAAGGGCTTTAACCCTGAAAAAATAAAAAGCTTTGATTATGACGCCGTTTCGGCAAGGTTCAGTAAAGTACTTGAGTTGAGAAAAATCAATTTTCTCAACTATCCGGTCTTTGCATTCATGTTTATTGAGGTTCCGGTCTGTTCAAATGAGTTGGATATGGCGCTGAAGATGGATTTCTCACAATTTATATCAACAAAATAGAGAATCAATCCGAAGTAAAATAGTCGGGGTACAGGTAATGCGCTATAGAGGAACAAAAATGAAAATGAGCCAATGCATAAAAACAGAACCCTTTGACCTGATGCAGTATTTCTATGGGACGGTGCACGACCCGCTCATCCATTGTTATATCAAATTCGCCGGCCATCTCGACGAACAAATGTTGGTAAAAGCCGTCACGTTATCATTGGAAGCTATTCCGGTGATACGGTGCTGTTTTGACAGTTCATCCCGCCGCCCGCGCTGGCAGGAACGGAGCTTTTCGGGAGAGGATATCGTCAGCGTAATTCGCATGGAATCCGACGATGCGGAACAGGATCTGAGGCTGCTAACCTCGACGATCGACATTGCGCATGAACCGCAACTGAGGATATTCCTGATAAAAAGGCGGCAAACCGACGCCATCTGCGCGATTATTAACCATATGGTGTGCGACGGGGCGGGTTTTAAGGAATACCTGTATCTTCTTGGCTCGATCTATACCGGACTGGAGAGAGGCCATGCCATGCCCGATATCAGATATTATACAAGAAGCGCCGGGCAGATATTCAAAGGATTTGGGCTGACCGGCAAAATGGGGATTCTGTTTTCAAAAAGCGATCTTTCCGCGCAAAAGCAAAAGCAGGCGGAAATACATTTTGACGGCGATGAAGGGAATCCGTTTATTATCACCCGGAGCATTGCCCAAGAGGATCTTGGCTTGTTGAAAGGGTTCTGCAGGGAACATGACGTCACAGTCAACGACGTGTTTCTGACCGCGTATGTGCGCTTTCTGAATAGAAAAACCGGCATAGAGAGGATCATCGTTCCTTGCCCCGTAGACCTGAGGAAATATCTGACCGATTCGCACAAGCACGGGATATGCAATCTGACGAGCAACTATATTTGCGATACCTCCATTCAAGAAGACGAAATGTTCAGCGATACGTTATATGAAGTGTCGCGTCAGATGAAACGGCAGAAAGAAAGCGACGGCTGTCTGAAACCCATCATGATGCTGTTATTTGCTTTCGCAGTGATACCGTTTGGCATTTTGCATAGGAGCTTCAGCAAGATATTTAAGATACCTGTGACTTCTTACACCAACCTTGGCGTTGTGGATAAGGCGAGGCTTGGGTTTGGGGATATCGGGATCAAAGAAGTATTTCTGACCGGAGCCATTAAGCATACGCCGTATTTTCAAATCGCCTTATCAACTTATAATAATGTTTGCACGATTAGTTGCAACCTTTTCGGAACACCCCGCGATCAGATGTTGATCGGGAGCTTTCTGGATGAAATCATTGAAGAGGTTATAACTGCCGTCAAGAAGCCAATAGCTTTATAGTTTCTTAAAACATATACAATCCGGAAATCAGAATGATAAATCACATTATTATAACGGACGCTGGAACTTGCGGCTGTGTTCCGGAATAGTTTCGTCATGCATTATTATAGATGGATATTATTATCTTCAAAGAAAGTATATGATTAATAAAATACTATTCAAATCTATGGTATGGGTATCAGGGGTTCGTTAGAATATAGAGGAAATCAATAATGTGAGGTGCATGCCATATGAAAGAATTTTTCCCGAATGTCCCTAAAATTGAGTACAGAGGAAAAGACGGGGATGCCCTGTCGTTCAAGTTTTATAACGCTGAGGAGAAACTGGGCGGCAAAACGATGAAGGAGCATCTGCGCTTCGCCATGTCTTACTGGCATACGCTCTGCGGCGACGGCACGGATATGTTTGGAATCGGCACTCTGGATAAGACTTTTGGCGGAAGTGATAAAAAGGAAATCTATAAAAACAAGGCGTATGCGGGCTTTGAGATTATGGATAAACTCGGTATCGACTTTTTCTGCTTCCATGACCGCGACATCGCGCCTGAGGGTAAAACGCTGGCGGAGACCAACGCGATTCTGGATGAATATGTTGACCTGTTGGAAAAGCTGATGGCGGAGCGTAATAAGAAGCTGCTGTGGGGTACGGCCAACCTGTTTACAAACAGACGCTTTATGCACGGCGCGGCGACTTCCTGCAATGCGGATGTTTACGCGTTTGCGGCAGCGCAGATCAAAAAGGCCATCGAGACTACGGTAAGGCTGAAAGGGCAGGGCTATGTGTTCTGGGGCGGCCGCGAGGGATATATTACGCTGCTTAATACGGACATGGGGTTGGAGCAGGACAACTTCGCACGGATGCTGACAATGGCCCGGGATTATGCCCGCAACATCGGCTTTGCCGGCGACATGTTTATTGAACCTAAGCCCATGGAACCGACGAAGCATCAATACGATTACGATGTGTCGACGGTGCTTTCGTTTTTGCGCAAATACGGTCTGGAGAAAGATTTCAAGATGAACATTGAGGCCAACCATGCGACGTTGGCGGGCCATACATTTGCGCATGAGCTGCGCGTGGCGCGTGAAAATGGCGTTTTCGGTTCAATCGATGCGAACCAGGGCGAAGCGTTCAACGGTTGGGATACCGATAATTTCCCCTCGAGTGTATACGATATCACGCTGGCTATGTATGAAGTCATCAAGGCCGGTGGGTTTATCAATGGAGGCACCAACTTTGATGCGAAGCTTCGCCGTGAGTCAATCGCGCCGGAGGATGTTTTTAACGGCTATATCATGGGCATGGATACAATGGCACTCGGGTTTAAGGCGGCATGGAAGCTCATCGAGGACGGAAGAGTGGATCAGTTTGTGCGCAAGAGGTATTCAAGCTACGATGCCGGCATTGGCGCCAAGATCAAAAGCGGCTCAACCAGCTTGGCTGAGCTTGAACAGTATGCGTTGGCGATGGGTGATGCGGATGTCAGAGAAAGCGGCAGGCAGGAGTATCTGGAAGGCATTCTAAACCAAGTGTTATTCGGTTAGGTAATGGCCTATAAAGAGAATAAATGGAAAATATAACCGCTGCTATATAGCGGTTATATTTTTAGAATAAATTTTACATGGACTTTTTTGACAACAAAAAAATACAGATATGTGAGTAGAAAGCGGAAGGCTGTTAAAAAACTGATGTGTGCAAAGTAAATTTATCTATTCAAGGAAATAAATCCTCCAGATAAAATAATATTATCAAAATGTCAGGAGGAGACCTTAATGAAGAAACTTGGCGTACTATTTTTGGTGTTGGCAATGATCGTTGTTGCATGCGTTGGCTGCTCAACCCCGGCTCCGGCGCAAACGTCGACGGCTCCCGAGAAGAGCGAAGCGACAGCTGCTCCCGCTCCGACTGAAGCGCCTTCGACTGCTGAGACGTCTGCGGATGCCGGCTCTGGAAAACTCGTTGGCGTGACAATGCCGACAAAGTCTCTGCAGAGATGGAACGAAGACGGTGCCAACGTGAAAGCCGCTCTGGAAGCTAAGGGCTACACCGTTGACCTTCAGTATGCTGACAACGACAGCGCAAAGCAGATCCAGCAGCTTGAGAACCAGATCACCATGGGATGCAACGTTCTCGTGATTGCATCGATCGATGGCGGTGCTCTGGGCGGCGCTCTGACGCAGGCGAAGGAAGCCAATATTCCGGTTATTGCTTACGACAGACTGCTGACAAACACCGACAAGTGCGACTATTATGCCACGTTCGACAACTACGGCGTTGGCAAGATGCAGGGAGATTTCATCGTTTCCAAGCTCGGCCTTGACAAAGGCGAAAAGGGACCGTTCACGATTGAGTGCTTCGGTGGTTCTCCGGACGACAACAACGCATTCCTGTTCAACCAGGGCGCTATGGATGTGCTGCAGCAGTACATCGACAGTGGCGTGCTCGTCGTCAAATCAGGCCAGACCAAGATGGAGCAGATCGCCATTCAGGCTTGGGATTCCGCTACAGCCCAGAAGAGAATGGATAACCTGCTGACAGCGTACTATGCTGATGAGAACATTGATGTCGTCCTTTCCCCGAACGACAGCCTGGCTCAGGGCATCGTCGCTTCTCTGAAGTCCTCTGGATATGGTTCGGCTGACAAGCCCTACCCGATCCTCACCGGTCAGGACTGCGATAAGATCAACGTTGGGCAGATCATCCGTGGCGAGCAGTCGATGTCCATCTTTAAGGACACCCGCGTGCTGGCTGATCAGGTCATCAAGATGACGGACGCGATTCTTGCCGGTACGGAAGTCCCGACAAACGCTGAGTATGACAATAGCGTGATCAAGGTTCCGTCCTACAACTGCGAGATCAAGTTCGCTGACAAAGACAACTGGAAAGCGCTGCTTATCGACAGCGGATATTACAAGGAATCCGATATTCCGCAGGAATAATAGCGCAGATCGAATCGGTAGTATGAAGAATGGCGGCAGCTTTGCTGCCGCCATTTTACTCATGAGAGGAAATAACAGCTTTGAGCTTTAGTTTATAAGGAGTGGTCGCATGTCGGAATATATCCTGGAAATGGAGCACATAACAAAAGAGTTCCCTGGCGTCATCGCTCTTAAAGATGTAACTTTTAAGGTGATAAAAGGCGAGATACATGCGCTGGTTGGTGAAAACGGGGCTGGCAAATCTACGCTGATGAGTGTTTTAAGCGGGATACACCCTTTTGGTTCTTATACGGGAGACATTATTTTTAAGGGGACGGTGTGTAAGTTTAAAAACATACGCGAAAGCGAAGCGGCGGGCATTGCCATTATCCATCAGGAGCTCGCGCTGAGCCCCTATATGACGATCGCGGAGAATATATTTCTGGGTAATGAGCGGGCAAAAAGCGGCGTCATAAATTGGGATGAAACAAATAAAAAAGCGATTGAGCTAATGAAAAAGGTTGGGCTTAACGAAAAGCATACGACGCTTGTTAAGGATATTGGCGTTGGCAAACAGCAGTTGGTTGAAATTGCAAAAGCGTTGTCTAAAAACTGCGAATTGCTGATACTTGACGAACCAACCGCAGCCCTAAACGATGAGGATTCGGATCATTTGCTTGAGTTGTTGCAGACGCTCAACAAAGAGCAGGGGATGACGTGTATCATGATCTCCCACAAGATTCACGAGGTCATCAAGATTGCTGATAACATCACGGTGCTGCGGGATGGCCAGACCATCGAAACGTTGGATAACAGCGAAAGGGTCAGTGAAAGCCGGATTATCAAGGGAATGGTGGGACGCGAATTGATGGACCGTTTCCCCAGGCATAAGGCAAAGATTGGGGACATCGGCTTTGAGATCAGGGATTGGGTGGTTCACGATCCGCTTGACGAAGAAAAAGTCGTTATTGACCATGTTAGTCTCAACGTGCGAAAGGGCGAGATAGTCGGGCTGGCGGGGCTTATGGGAGCGGGCAGAACAGAGCTGGCTATGAGCGTTTTCGGCAGGGCTTATGGCAAAAGGATAAGCGGGTCGCTTATAAAAGATGATAAAGAGATTGTTCTGCACAAAGTCAGCCAAGCGATAGACAACGGGATCGCCTACGTGACGGAGGACAGAAAAACAGCGGGACTTGTGTTGATTCAGGATATCAAAACGAATATTACTCTGGCCAACCTGAAAGCGATAAGCAGGCACTCCGTTGTTAATGACGACGAGGCCATTATCGTTGGAAAAGAATATCGTGAGAAGCTCAACATCAAATCTTCAAGCGTATTTCAGAAAGCGGGCAACCTATCGGGCGGGAACCAGCAAAAGGTTGTGCTCAGTAAATGGATATTTGCCAGCCCGGACGTACTGATACTTGACGAACCGACAAGAGGTATTGACGTTGGCGCCAAATATGAGATATATAAGATCATTATTCAGTTGGCAGAAGAAGGTAAATGCGTGATCATGATCTCGTCTGAGCTGCCCGAAATTCTGGGAATTACAGATCGTTTATACATTATGAATGAAGGCCGAATCGTTGGAGAAATGATCACCAGCGAGGCAACGCAGGTGGATATCATGTCGACGATTATTCAAAGTTCTGCTGAAGGCTACAGGGGGAATAAAAAATGAATAAAGTCAAAGAATACATCAACCGAAACATGCGGCAATATGCCATGCTCGTTGCCTTGATCGTGATCATTGTCTTTTTCACGATAATAACGCAAGGCAAGCTCGTGTTACCAAGAAATGTGACGATGCTGATTCGTCAAAACAGTTATGTTTTGATTCTGGCCATTGGCATGATGCTCTGTATCCTGACAGGCGGCAATATTGACCTTTCTGTTGGATCGTTGGTGGCTATGGTCAGCGCAATGTCCGGCCTGATGGCCACAACGCTAGGCTGGCCCGCCTGGCTGTCGATCATCGTCGGCCTTGTGGCCGGTTTGGTCGCAGGTATGTGGCAGGGCTGGTGGATCGCGTTTGCGAAGGTTCCTCCGTTTATTACAACGTTGAGCGGCATGCTTATTTTCCGGGGACTCAACAACATCATATTGAACGGGAAGACTTTACCGCTTCCCCAATTGTATATCACTCTTGGCGCAGGGTCGGTTCCCGATTTTATCGCTCCCAAGACAATCCCTGATTTCCTGGGTATCGGCAATATGCTGAGGATGGAAAACAAGGTGGAGTATCTGAATTCAACGATGCTGGTCCTTGGGCTCGTCTTATCGATCTTATATGTATTGTACGTGCTTTTCAACAGGAACAAAAAGAAAGCCCGTGGATATGAGGTCTCGTCGTGGGGATCGGTCATCGGCAAAGCGGTTGCATTCTTTGTAATAATAAACGTATTCGCATACTGGTTGGCGATGGATGAAGGCCTGCCGATTATATTGATCATACTCGCGGCGCTGTTTGCGCTCTACACCTTCATCACCACAAAGACGATTTCCGGACGTCATCTGTACGCACTGGGCGGCAACGCGAAAGCGGCGGAACTCTCGGGCGTCAATACCAGACGGATCATGTTCCTCGTCTATTCAAACATGGGGCTTTTGGCGGCAGTCGCTGGCATCGTATTCGCAGGTAGATTAAATGCCGCATCGCCGACAACAGGACAGAACTTCGAGCTTGACGCGATCGGCGCTTGCTTTATCGGCGGTGCTTCTGCTTACGGCGGCATTGGTACGATATGGGGCGCCATGATCGGCGGCTTTATCATGGGTGTTATGAACAACGGCATGTCAATTATCGGTCTCGATGTTTTCTGGCAATCCGTCACTAAAGGCCTTGTGTTGCTGCTCGCAGTCGCATTCGACGTGTATTCCAAATCAAAATCGAAGGTGAAATAGCCTTAAAAATCCATGCGGCGCAGGCATCCCCTAAAGACCTGGATTCGGGGATGCCTGCTGCTGTGAAAAACAAGAATATGGAATTATGCCGGAAGAGCTGATTTTTTTGTGTTCGGCTCCGTTTTATTTTCTACAACGAGGGACTTTATATATATTGTTTTATGTGGTATAATGATGAAAAATAATAATAGAAATGTCATAATTGACAAAAAAGTAAATCACGAGACCTGCCTTGATTACGGCAGAATAAAATGGCCGTCAGAATTCAGGTATCATATACTCAAAAACATCATTCAAAGCATCGATGCGGATGTGATCATGATGATTGACTCAAACCAAAGCATCTCAGGGAAACAGATGGCTATGGATGAAGAGTGGCTCAATCAGCAGAAGTTGCTTTATGCCATAATGCCGGCACATAAGGAACCTCAGATCTTTTTTGGTGTTAAACTGGGGATAAAATCCGGGCAAAAGAGAGAACAAACAGAGAAGAGAATTATTATAGATATTGATGCCGGTGCGTTCACGGAAGAATTCTTTAAGACAATTGAGGATAACGACATTTCCATCGGCTTCGGCAGCAGAAAAACGTTTGCGGAATTGTGCGAGGCCTATCGGGTCGGCGGAGAAAAAATACTTTTTGATGAGACATACTTTGAGAATAGCTTGTACGATTCTATTTTATGCGCCCGACTGCGCAGCACACTGGACTTGGAACGGCAACTTGAGGCGGTAAAAAATGAAATGGGTTTATAAAGTCCTGCTGGTTGTTTTTGTTCTGGTGATATGTACCTCCGCGGCAGGATCACTTTTCTTCTTCAACCGAATAAACAGTGTATACAACAATGAAAATTCATATGTGTTCAGTGACGATCCGCAGTACCATTTTTCATTGATACTGAACTCGCAATATGATGAATACTGGCAGAAGTATAAGGAAGGCGCATTTGAGGCAGGGAAGGTATATAACACGGCCATCGAATATAACCCCGTCACCCAGTGGGACAGTAACGGAGAAACCGTGGAGTATATCAACATCGCATCCGAGTCAAAAGTTGACGGGATCATTGTGGCCGCCGAGAATACGGATGAATTTGTCAATGCCATCAAACAGGCTATGGAGAGAGGTATCAACATTGCGGTGGGTGTGGTTGAGGGGTTCAGCAGCAGCCGCCTCGCATATGTGGGGACGAATTTCTATGAGTATGGAGTTCAGGCCGCCAAGCTGATTGAAGAAGCCGGCAATGATGACGATCAGGTGAATCTCGCCGTCATTCTTTCCAGTAAAAACAGTGAGCAACCGGAGACTGTTTCCACGACGCAGAACGACGTGATGCTTAACGGCCTTAACAGTGCGTTGAAGAACGAGCCCAAAATCAATCTCGCCACAACACTGTACCGCAGCACCGATCTTCTGGGCGCTGAGGACCTTACAAGAAATATACTGACCCAGTATCCCGATATTGACGTGATCTTTTGCACCAACGCCAAGGACACAGAGGCCGCAGCGCGGGTGATCGTCGAGCGGAACCTGGTGGGGCAGGTGGTGATCGTCGGGACGGATGTTACGGACGAGATCATCAACTTTATCAATAAGGGGATCGTCTTCGGTGTTCTGGATCGGAATGGGTACGATGCGGGCTACCAAAGCGTGAAGTCGCTGTGCGACAGCATCGGGAGCACATTTCAATCCAACTATGTTGATATCGATATTGACGCTTACACGATTGTAAATATATCAACTTATAAATGAGCTGAAAATGAAAATAGGGAAAAAACAGAGCGGTAGAAAAATACTCAAAAGTATACGGACACGCATGACAATGATTTTCGTTGTCACGACGATACTCATCAGCATAACCAGCATATTTATCCTGATCACGTCGAGAGACCTGATCGAGAAGATGGATGAGATGTTTTCCGCAAATGTTCAGATGGAGGAGTTCATCAGCCAGATGGATGTTGTGGACTCAAATCTGACCAAGTATCTGGTGATGGACGATTCAGACAGCCTGTTGAATTATTACAAATATAAAGAAACATTTTCTGAAAAAGCGCAGGATATGTTCGACGCTTCACAGGGAATTTATACGCAGGACGATCTGATATACAAAGACATTGTCTATATGGTCGATTCATATCTGAAACAGGCGGACGAAGCGGTGATGGCTAAAGGGCTGGACGACGCCGACGAATATATCGCGCGGTTTGCTGAAGCCAGCGAGATCAAGGAATATATCAACACTTACGCGGACCGGCTTAATTTGAATAAGCTGGACGTCAATACAACACAGTACCTCTTGATGGCGGATGATATTTCAAGGCTGCAGACAACGAACATCATCCTGATCATATCCGTGATATGCATGAATGTTTTGGTTATCTTCCGCGTGACTTACGACATGACTAAGCCGATTGTCAAGCTGGCCAAATCGGCTGAGGAAATATCCAGAGGGAACTTTGATACCGGGGATATCAAGGTCAACTCGCAGGACGAACTCAGCGTGATGGCAAATGCATTTAATGAAATGAAGCACAGCATCAAACAGTATATTGAAGAGATCCATGATAAGGCGGATACGGAATCAAGGCTGTTCGAACAACAGATTGAGAATCTGAAGATCCAGTCGCTGCTGGTGGATGCTGAGATGAAGGCGCTGCAGATGCAGATCAATCCGCATTTCCTGTTTAATACGCTCAACGCCGGCGTCCAGATGGCCATTTTGGAGGGAGCGGATAAGACTTCGGCGTTTTTGGATGATATTGCCCGATTGTTCCGTTATAACGTGAAAAGCTTGAACAGAAAGGTGCAGATCCGCGAAGAACTGGATACGGTCAGGGCATACGGGAACTTGTTTCATGTGCGGTTCGGGGATATGATCCGGTTTGACTTCAACATAGACTGCAGCCTGCTCGATATCATCGTACCGCCATTGATTATACAGCCTTTGGTAGAGAATTCGACAATTCACGGATTCGGAAATCGGGAGACGGGCGGTTTCGTCAGGATATCCCTGGAGAAGGGCGATCATGGCGCCTGCATCATCGTTGAGGATGATGGGGTGGGAATGAATGAGGAAACACAGAAAAAGATATTAAATCTTGACCCGTTTGACAGCGAAAAGTCCGGCCACACGACCGGTATCGGCATCGCCAATGTTGTTCAGCGTTTAAGGCTGTTCTATGGTGTGGACGATGTGATTTCAGTCCGCAGCGAAGTCGGCAAGGGAACAACGATCATACTGAAGATCCCCTGTTCCGTGATCGCGATTCCTGAAAAAGTGGGAGATGAAACGCATGTATAGCCTAATGGTATTCGATGATGAACAAATCGTTATTGAATCGGTCAAACATATCGTTAATACCGAGATGCGGAACGTTCAGGTCACTCAGACGGCGAGATCTGGAAGAGAAGCCATCGAAAAGGCCAGGAAAGAACCTCCGGATATTATTCTGACAGATATCAGGATGCCAGGGATCAACGGCTTGGAAGCGGTCAAGGAAATCAAAAAGATCCATAACAATATTAAGTTTATTGTAGTTTCGGTCTATGAGTATTTTGAGTACGCGAAGCAGGCCGTTGAACTCGGGGTGATCGACTACCTGACGAAGCCGGTTAACAAGGCGAGGCTTGTTGAAACTCTGGAACGTATAACGCACCAGCTTGATGAAGAAAAACAGAGATATGACAAGGAACTGGAAACAAAGGAGAAAATAAACAGAATGGTTTCCATCGCCGAGCATAGCTT
>Ga0268263_1001002_pt1 | contig 30462 bp, 27 predicted proteins | sample Biomet5_FD_190358 | JGI IMG/M metagenome (GOLD analysis project Ga0268263, IMG submission 190358) | Microbial communities from bioreactor (seeded with sewage sludge) at LBNL, California, USA - Biofuel metagenome 5 (SPAdes) (version 4) | ecosystem: Engineered > Bioreactor > Anaerobic >... | reverse complement strand
CCCCCTCTGGACACCCCCCGCGCCCCCTTTCAGGGGGGCGAGTATGTCCCGTGGCAGGCTCCCTGTCTCGCCCTGGGGACATCATAAAAGCCAACGGGCCGTCCCGGCAGGATGCCGGGACGGCCCGTTGGCGTATGGTCGCCCCGAAGGGGCCGCAGGGGGGCCGGGGGCCAGGGGCGGAGCCCCTGTGTGCGCGCCGCTTGACGTCGTTGTTTCTTCTGATATCCACGAGCCATACGTACAGCCGGCGGCCGCCTGCCGCGCCTGTTCGCGTCCGTCCGCCAAACGCCGTACGCCAGCTGGAGGAAATGTCATGCGCCATGCCGCAGCGGCCGTCTTCGCACTGAGCCTTGTCCTGCTTTTGGCGCACGGACGCGCTCTCGCCGAGCCGTCCGCTCCCTCGGCCATTTCCAGCGACATCGCCGCCGGTACGGAGTTTGGCAAGCTCATGACCCAGGGGCGGGCGGACGAGGCCGCAGAGATCTGGCGGCAGCGCATCCTCGTGGCCGGGCCCTCGCTGCACCGCCAGAGCAGCTACTGCTCCGCGCTGAGCTATGCGTATGACTTCAGCCAGCTGCGCGGATGCTTGGCCACGCTGGTCGGCATGCTGGAAGCCCCGCCAAAGGCGCACGACGGGGTTGAGGCGACGCTTGAGGCCATCCAGCGGAACGCCGCGCCCATGACTGTGTTCATGGGCTATTTTCGGCTGGGCGATGCGCAGGCCGGGATACGCTGGGCGCGGGCCTATACGGATGCGCAGAAGGCCCTGGGATTGAAGAACCGGGACGCCAACGCCCTGCGCAGCGCCACCGTCGGCATGTTGTACTTGGCCCAGGGCTATGGGCAGCGGGGAGAATTCGCCAAGTTCGACGCGCTGTTGGCCGAGCTGGCCGAGGTCGAGAAGAGCCGTGCGGCCATGGGCGGCACGGATCAGGGCGGTGTCGAACTCGGCGTCCGCGTGAGCATCGCGCTGGCGCGCAGGGACTACCGCGCGGCCCTGGCCATCGAGGACCGACAGCAGCTGATGATTCAGGAGCTGCTCAAGAAGAGCAGCCTCGGGCTGGAAAGCGAGTGGGGCAGGACCACCATGGCGAACCTCCAGCTGCATCAGCTGCCGCTGCTGCTCAAGCTGGGCGAGTACGCCCGGGCCAGGCCGATGCTCGCGGGCCTGGAGGCGAGGCCTCAGCTCAGCGGCCCCACGAGCATGTACGGCTGGAGGCTCTCCTATTATCGCGCCGTGCTGGACGAGGCGGACGGCAAGATTCCGAGCGCCATGGAAAACTACCGCGAGTCCCTGCGGCGCATCGAGGGCGCGCGCCACTTCGCCACCGGCGAGGCGGACAGGATTCGCGCGGCGGCCGACAAGCAGGACGTGTACGCGGATTTCGTGCGGCTGCTGGTTCGCGAGGGCAGGGCCGCCGAGGCGCTGGAGACCGCCGAGCGCGGCAAGTCGCGCGCCCTGGCGGACCTGCTGGCCACGCGGCAGGCCTTTGGGGGCAGGCGCAGGGAAGGCGCGCGGCAGGCCAACGCGGCCCTGGACGCCTGGCGCAAGGCGGAAGCGGCGTTGGCAAGCATGGCGTCCGGTCAGCAGGCGGCAAACGCTGCCGAGGCGGACGGCCGGAGCCGCGCCGTGGTGGCGGACATGCGCGAGCGCATCCGGCGTGAGAGCCCGGAGGTGGCCTCGCTTCTCGGCTTCGAGTCGCTGACCGCCGGGCAAATCCAGGCGCAGCTGGCGGCGGACGAGACCCTGGTGGAGTACTTCGGCGGCCAGGATGCGCTCTACGCCTTCGTGGCCGACCGCAAGCAGGTCCGCGCCGTGGCCCTCGACCCCAAGGCGCTGGCGCAGGTGGAGCCCTTCAGGCAGATCATCCAGAGTCAGGGCAAGGACACGGTCGAGCGCGCCGCCGCCCTCTATGACGCGCTCATCCGGCCGCTGGGGCTGCCGCAGACGGGCCGCCTCGTCATCGTGCCCCACGCCAGCCTCCACTACCTGCCGTTCGCGGCGCTGCACGATGGCGGCCACTATCTCGTGGACCGTTTTGAGCTGCGCATGGCGCCAAGCGCCTCGGTGCTGGCGCAACTGGCGGCCAAGAAGCCGCCCGCCGCAGGCGGCCAGCTCGTGTTCGGCAACCCGGACCTGGGCCGGAGCGACTACGATCTGCCCGGAGCGGAGGAGGAGGCGCGCAAGATCGCCAGGATGCGCAACGCCAGGCTGGTGCTGCGCGCCGAGGCCAGCCGCGAGGCGCTGGAGACGCTCGCCCCGGACTACCCGTACATCCACCTCGCCACGCACGGCACCTTCGACGCCCGCGCGCCGCGCTCCTCGGGCCTGCTCTTGGCCAACAAGCCCGGCGTGGCCTCGCCCATGGACGGCATCCTGACCGTGGACGACATCTACCAGCTCGACCTCGACGCCGATCTGGTCACCCTGAGCGCCTGCGAGACGGCGCTCTCCTCGGTGCAGACCGGGGACGACGTCGTCGGGCTCACGCGCGGCTTCTTCTTCGCCGGTGCGCGCAGCATCGTCTCCAGCCTGTGGCAGGTGGACGACGCGTCCACGGAACAGCTGATGGTCGAGTTCTACCGGGACCTGCCGACCATGAGCAAGGCAGCGGCGCTGCGCCGGGCCCAGCAGGCCGTGCGGAAGCGCTTTGAACATCCGTTCTTCTGGGCCGCGTTCCAGGTGGCCGGCTACGACGCCGCCACGCCGCCTGCGGCCGGGCGCGCATCTCCGGCCGCGCCGCGCAAGCGCTAGCAACGGGCGCGCCGGATTCCGGGCCGCAGACTCCGCCGCCGGTCCGCAGACTTTAAGCCGTTGCCGTTGCGCCGCTGCGGAAATCATGTATGCTGAAGTTCCCCCCCTGTCGGCGCTCGTTGCGAAGCCTCAGCGCGATCGCGCCGCCGCCCGTTACGCAATCCTTTGAGGCCAGTATGGAGGACGATATGCTCAAACAACGACAACTGCTGCTGGCCATTGCAGTGCTGGCCATGTTCGCGGCTTCTCCGGCGCAGGCGCAGACTGCGGCCCAGACCACCGACCAGACGCGCGTAATGGACCAGACCCGGACCATGGACCAAGCCAGAACCATGGATCAGACCAGAACAATGGATCAGACCAGAACCATGGATCAGACTGGGGACATGGACCAGACGAGGACCATGGAACAGATGCGCACCAGGATGACCACCCAGGAGCGTACGCAGACCCATGACCGGACCATGTCCGGCTCCGGTACCGGCTCCGGTACCGGCTCCGGCTCCGGCGGCGGAGGAGGAGGTGGTGGTGGAGGAGGTGGTGGTGGCGGCGGCGGCCGAGGCCGCTAGGCCCAAAGCGGCCGACGCTTCCCGCTCCACCTCGTTCAGTGCGAAAAAGCGGCCCGCTTGGCGCATGCCGTGCAGGCCGCTTTTTCGTCAAATGAGGCGGCCGCAAGGCCGCATGCTCACGCAGGGTCCGGGGGCGCGGAGCCCCCGGCCGCCGGAGGCATAACCCCCGCCACTACCGCGCGGCCGTCTTCTCCAGCACCACGTCCACGACCTCGCGCACGTCGGCGGCGAGGACGATGTCCACGCTCGCGCGCAGGTCCGGCTCCAGCGCCTGCACCTCCGGGCCGTTGCCGGCGGGCAGCACCACGCGCCGCACGCCGCCGCGCTGCGCCGCGAGGACCTTTTCGCGGATGCCCGCCACCGGGAGCAGCAGGCCGCCCAGGGACATCTCGCCCGTGAGCGCCACGCCCGGCCGGGCCGGCCGCCCGGTCAGCAGCGAAAGCAGGGCCATGAGGATGGTCACGCCGGCGGAGGGGCCGTCCTTGGGAATGGCCCCGGCCGGGATGTGGATGTGCAGATCCGTGGCGGCGAAGAAGTCCGGGTCCAGGCCGAAGGCCTCGGCGTTGCCGCGGATGTACGAGAGCGCCGTCTGGGCCGATTCCTTGAGGACCTCGCCGAGGGAGCCGGTAAGCATGAGCTTGCCCGCGCCCTTCATCCGCGCGGCCTCCACGAGCACGATCTCCCCGCCGGCGTCGCTCCAGACCAGACCGTTGACCACGCCGGGCCGTCCGGAGGCGCGGGCGCTCTCGTGGGCGAAGCGCCGCGGGCCGAGGAGTTCGGCCACGAGGGCGGCGTCGACGCGCTCCGGATAGCCGCCGCCGGCGGCCGCGCCGTCTTCCCCCGCCGCGGACTTGAGGGCCATGCGCGCCAGCTTGCGGCAGACCCCGCCGATCTCGCGGTCCAGGCTGCGCACGCCGGCCTCGCGCGTGTAGTCGCGCACGATGGCCCGCACGGCCTCGGGCGCGAAGGCCGGGAAGGGGTGGGTGAGGCCGTGCTCCGCGCACTGGCGCGGGATGAGGTGCCGGAGGGCGATCGCCTCCTTTTCGGCCTCGGTGTAGCCGGGAAACTGGACCACCTCCAGGCGGTCGCGCAGGGGCGCGTCCAGGCGGCCCAGGTCGTTGGCCGTGGCGATGAACATGACCTGCGAAAGATCGAAGGGCGCATCCACGTAGAGGTCCATGAACTGCCGGTTCTGCTCCGGGTCCAGCACCTCCAGGAACACCGCGCCGGGATCGCCGCGGAAGTCCTGGCCCACCTTGTCGATCTCGTCGAGCATGAGCACGGGGTTGTTCACGCCGAGCCGGCGGATGGCCTGGATGATCTTGCCCGGCATGGCCCCCACGTAGGTGCGGCGATGGCCGCGCAGCTCGGCCTCGTCGCGCATGCCGGCCATGGACATGCGGTGGAACTTGCGCCCCAGGGCCTCGGCGATGGCCATGCCGATGGAGGTCTTGCCGGTGCCCGGGGGGCCGGTGAAGCAGAGCACCGGGCCGCGCGCCGGGGCCAGCGCCTTCTTGTCGCCCAGGGCCTCGCGCACGCAGCGGCGCAGCTCGTCCAGGCTGATGGGCTTTGTCAGGTAGTGGGCCGCGCCGGTGCGCATGGCCTGCACGGCCGAATTGACCGTGGCGTAGCCGGTGACGATGACGATCTTTGTGGCCGGTGACAGCCGCCCGGCCTCGGCCAGGAGCGTCATGCCGTCCATCTTGTCCATCTTGAGGTCGCTGACGATGAGGTCGAAGCTCCAGGCGCGCACCAGCTCCATGGCCTCCAGGCCGTTTGCCGCGGTGCGCACGGCGTAGCCTTCCTTCTTGAGCACGTGCGCCAGGTTCTCTCTCGCGATCTCCTCGTCGTCCACCACGAGCACGTGGCGCGGGGCGCTGGCGGCCAGGGTGCGCCCTGCCAGGTGCTCCAGCACGCGCTCCTTCACATGGGCCAGGCCGGAGTGCCGCTCGGCCATTACGCGCTCCACGCGGGCGAAGTCCAGGCAGTCCTCGCTGGCGGCGGTCCAGGGCAGGCTGCTCAGGCAGTCGATGTAGTTGAGGCCGATGGAGTACTCGGCCACGGAGGGGTCGGTCTTTTCGAGCTTGGCCAGTTCCTTGGCCACGATGGCGGCCACGTGGTCGGGCAGGTTGGCGGCCTTTACCTGGCCGCGCAGCTCGCCCAGGCCTTTGGGGTCCTCGCCCCTGTCCTCTTCTTCCGGCCGGTGAAAAAAGATCATGCCCGCTTTCCTCCTGGAGTCCCGGCGCCGCCGCGCCCGGTTTCAGTCATGGCGGCCACCCTACGCCCGGTTTTTTGTTTCTGTCAAAGCGCAGCCGCTTTGTCCGGCTGGTCGGCGTTGCATTCTGCAACAATGCGGCGTTTTGCTGTTGCAGGCCGGGTGTCCCTGTCATTTCGCCATGTTGCCGCATTTTCACCATGCCCGGTGTTGCGGATTGCAACGCCCAGGCGGCCCGCCACGCTCCGGACAATCAGGAAACATTCCGTGAATACAACATGTTGCCCAAAACGTGGCGCACGGTACGCCCTTTGAAACATTCGGGCCAAGAGAACGCAACAACGGAGGTCGCCATGAAAAGCCTGCGTGAGAACGTCGAGACCACCTTTGCCGCCGCCGCATTCGCCGAGCGCAATCTGGCCCGGGATGCGCGGGCCGTGTTCGCGGAAATCGCCGAGGTCCCGGCCGTTTCCGCCCGCCGCGACGACAAGTCCCGGCGTCCCCGTCCCAGCCTCAAGGCCTAAGGCCGCAGTTCCGGAGAACGCCATGCGCAAGCCCCCGCCCCCCAGCCGCGAGAATCCGGCCGCCCGCCGCAAGACCCCGGGGCTCTCCCTGAGCCTCGGCGGCGGCTGGCGCGAGGCCATGGAGACCTACGGCGAGGCCGTGGGCCTGGCCGAGGCCGGGGAGGGGGCCGCCGCCCGGGAGATTCTGGGCGAGTTCTTCGCCGAGCACCGCAAGATCCTGGTGCTGGACGGCGAGAGCGCACTTCCCGAGGCCATGACGGCGTACAGCGTCAATCTGGCCGAGCGCCTGGGTTTCGACCTGGTGCTGCTCAGCGTGCTTTCCGGTCCGCGGACCGAGGCCCAGGCCCGCGCGGCCGCGCAGCCGCTCATGGAGGAGGCCGTCCGGCGCGGCGTGGCCTGCGCGCAGCTGCTGCGCCGCGGCCGGGCCGACGAGGTCCTGAACGCCGTGAGCCTGGAGCTCCGGCGCGTGGAGTTCGTCATCACCCGCCGGCCCGAGTCCGAGCGTCGCGCCGCGGCGCTCCTCGTGCCCGAATTTTCCCTCAAATGCTGAGGCGCAGTCGGACAATCAACTTGAGATGGAGGAGAATATGGCTCAGGAACTCACCCGGAAACAGGCTCTCGCCAGAATGATCGGCTTCGGCGCGGCCAGCGCGGCCATCTACGGCGCCATCTTCCACTTCGCCAATCCGTTCACCGAGCTGTGCTCGCGCGGGGGCTTCTACGCGGCCATGCCCATCGCCGCGGTGTTCCTCGTGTCCTACGTGCATGGCGGCTTCGCCTCCAACCTGTGGAGCGCGCTGGGCATCAACGCCAAGCGTCCGGCCAAGACCGTCCAGGCCACCCAGACCAAGCGCCCCGAAGTGCGCGCCACCCTCAACGCCTAGGCCGCGCGCCGGAAAGGAGCAGAAGACAATGGACATCGCCCTCGACAGTCTGAAGTTCATCGACCTGACCACGTCCTCCGTGATCTTCCTGTTCATCGTCGGCTTCATCGGCGGGCTGGTGAGCGGGTTCATCGGCTCCGGCGGGGCCTTCGTGCTCACCCCGGGCATGATGAGCCTGGGCGTTTCCGGCACGGTGGCCGTGGCCAGCAACATGTGCCACAAGTTCCCCAAGGCCCTGGTGGGCGCGCTCAAGCGCTTCCGCTACGGCCAGGTGGACGTGAAGCTCGGCGTGGTCATGGCCGCCTCGGCCGGCGTCGGCGTGCAGGTGGGCATCAAGATCCAGAACATGATCCTCAACGCCTGGGGCCAGGCGGGGTCGAACCTCTACGTCAGCCTGTCCTTCGTGGCCGTGCTGGTGGTGGTCGGCGGCTACGTCTTCTACGACGCCATGAAGTCCTCCCGCGGCTCCGGCAAGGACCGGGTTCCGGCCCTGGCCCTGCGGCTCCAGAAGATCAACCTCTGGCCCATGGTCACCTTCAAGACCGCCGGCGTGCGCATCTCCCTGTGGTTCACCATCCCGGTGGGCTTCGCCACCGGCATGCTGGCCGCCACCATCGCCGTGGGCGGGTTCATCGGCGTGCCCGGCATGATCTACGTCATGGGCGTGGGCGGTCTGGTCGCCTCGGCCTCGGAGCTGGTCATCGCCTTCATCATGGGCCTGTGCGGCACGGTCAACTGGGCCATGCACGGCATGGTGGACATCCGCCTGACCCTGATCATCCTGGCCGGCTCGCTGCTCGGCGTGCAGCTGGGCGCCATCGGCACCACCCTGGTGCGCGAGAACATGATCAAGATCGTCATGGGCTCGATCATGCTCATCGTGGCCGTGTCCCGCGGATTGGCCATGCCCAAGTACCTGGCCCAGCTCGGGCTCATGCACATCGCCCCGGACACCGTGGCGCTCATGGACAAGGCCAGCTTCGCCATCATGTGCGCGGCCCTGGCCCTCGGCGCGGTGATCATCCTCGGGGCCATGTTCAAGGCCCGCAGGGCCATGGCCCGGCAGGCCGCCGAGGCCTACGGTCAGGCCTAGAACGCCCCAGACGTCCTGAAACGCGAAAGGGCGGTCCGGTTCTCCGGGCCGCCCTTCCTCGTTTGCGCCGCCGGGCGTCGGGTTCAGGGCGCGCCGATGGCCCCCTCGACCACGCGGAGCACCTCCTCCGGGTCAAAAGGCTTGCTCACCGTGGCCACGGCCTTGCGGATGGCCCGGTGGATGCCCGGCAGGCCGCTGATCACGACCACCGGGATGTGCCGGAACTCGGGCATCTGGGTGTAGCGCTGGTGGAACTTCGGGCCCCACTCGTCGGGCATCTCCAAATCCAGGGTGATCAGATCCGGTCCCTCGCGCACGAGGACGTCCATGGCGTCCACGCCGTTGGAGGCGCTGCACGTGGCGTAGCCGCGGTCGCGGAAGACGGCCGAGAGGTATTCCACGATGTCCGGATCGTCGTCCACCACCATGATTTTCTTGGGTTCGCCCTCGGGCCGCAGGGGCTTGGCCGCGCCGGCATAGGTCGCGCGCTGGCGCAGGATGCGCCGGGCGGTCTTGCGGCGCTGGGCCAGGGGATCGGCCGGAGCCGCGGGCTCGGCCTGGGGGGCGGCCTCGGCCGCGGCCGGGTCCTTGGCGCGCCGGGCCTTGAGGGCCTCCTTGCGGGCCAGGCAGTTCTGGCCGTCCTCCAGGATGTCGCGCACGTTGACCGAGTCGAGCTTCTCGAACATGGCCTGATCGGCGGCGATCCAGATGGAGCGGGTGAGGCAGTGCACCGAGCGGGGGCAGGCCAGGCGGTTGTTGCTGCAGGCCAGCTGGGCCGATTCGCCTTCGAGCACGCGGACCACGTCGCCCACGGTGATCTTTTCCGGCGGCAGGGCCAGCATGTGCCCGCCCTCGCGGCCGCGGATGCTCTTCACCAGCCCGGCGCGCTGCAGCTCGCCCACGAGGCGCTCCAGGTACTTGGCCGAGATGTCCTGGCGGAGGGCGGTTTCGGCCATGGACACCGGCCCCCACTTTTCGTGCTGGGCGATGTCCAGTACGAGCCGCATGCCGTATCTCCCCTTGGTGGTCAGGCGCATTGCATCCCCTTTGCTGCGTTCTGTTCCGCTCCGCCGCGGACCGGGGCCGGGTGCGTCCGGTCGTCCGGGCAGGGGCACGTCCATTTGCGCAATACACAGTATGGGAAAAGAATGCAACCCATACGAAGTCTGTATGAATTTATATTATATGCATACTGACACTGTAGGTAAACAAAAAACGCATTACCCCCTTCACACAATAAAAAAAATATGGCAGTATTGCTTGTGAGTGTGCCGTTGCGCATCTTATTCCGTGACACTTGTTAAATCATAGCTGAGTTTACGTATTGGTCACAGCAGGAATATCGGAGCCCAAACAGTGAATTCACTTCGCATGGGCACAACAACGTGCGGAAGGAGGAGCGTCATGCATCCGCCAGCCTTGTGGGATTGGGAGACCGGACAACGAGTGGTCCTGGCCGCCGGCGAGCGGCCTGAGGGCTGCGCATGGGTGGAGGAGCCTTACGCCTCGCCCGACGGGGAGCGTCTGGCCTCCCTGGCCGGCCTTGAAGAGGGCGGCGCGGCCGTGCTGGTCAACGGCGAGCGCTGGGAGCAGCCCTTTGACAAGGCCTGGTACCCCCGCTTCGGGCCCGACGGGCGCCTCACGGTCATCGTGCAGCAGGACGGCGTGTGGACCCTGGCCGTGGACGGCGAGACCTGGGAGGACAGTTACGACTATCTCTGGGGAACGCGCTTTTCCGCCGGCGGCGACGTCATCGCCGCCTGCATCCAGAGCGGCGGCGAATACGGCCTGTGCCTGGACGGCAAACCCTGGGAGACCCTGTACGAGAACGCCACCGACTGCGCCATCTCGGCCGACGGCAAGAACTCCGTCGCCGCGGTGCAGCTCTCCTCGCTGAAGCCCGCGGACCTGGACGCCTTCCAGAAGGGCGTGTTCGGCGTGGCCGTGAACGGCGAGCGCTGGGAAGGCAACTTCATGAACGTCTGGACCCCGACGTTCGACCCGGCCGGCAAGCGCGTGGCCGCGCAAGTGCGCCTGAGCCTGTACGACTATTCGATCATCGTGGACGGCGCGGTCTGGCCCGAGACCTATTCCTGCGTCTGGGAGCCGCGCTTCAATCCCGCCACGGGCGGGGTGGTGGCCCCGGTCCGCGTGAAGGGGGCCTGGGGCCTGGCCCAGGATGGCCAGATCATCTGGGAGCCGCGCTTCGCGCAGTGCTGGCAGCAGAGCGTCAGCCGCGACGGCAGCCACATCGCGGCCATCGTGGCCCCGGAGTTCGGCGCCTTCACGGTGGCCGTCAACGCCAAGCCCTGGGGCCTGCGCTTCCCGGTGGTCACGGATCTCGCCGTGGCCCGCTCCGGCGAGCGCGTGGCCGCCCTCGGCAGCCAGGACAACCGCGACTGGCGCGTGCTGGCGGACGGCAAGGCCTGGGACGGCGTCTGGGACATGGCCTGGGCCCCGGTGATCAGCCGCGAGGGCGGGCACGTGGCCGCCAAGGTGGAGCGCGCGGGCCGTCAGACCGTGGTGGTGGACGGCAAGCCCTACGCCAGCGACTTCGACAAGGTCTGGGACCCGACCTTCAGCCCCGACGGGAAGAAGCTCCTCATCCGCGCCATGGACAAGGGCGCCTTCGTCCGCATCGTGGCCGAAGTGGGCCGGGCCTAGCCCCACGCAAGGAGGACGCGCAATGAACGCCGCATATGAATTCGTCACCGGGCCGCTGGCCTGGGCCGCGTGGGCCATCTTCCTGCTCGGCTCGGCCTGGCGTCTCGTCAGCATGTATCAGCTGGCCAAAAAGAAGGACGCCTCGTCCATCGTGTTCATGGACTGGGGCTATTCCTTCCGCTCCATCGTGAACTGGCTCATCCCCTTCAACGCCTTAGGTTGGAAGAAGAACCCGGCCATGACCGTGGCCACCTTCGCCTTCCACGCCTGCCTGATCCTCACGCCGATCTTCCTCATGGCCCACGTGGCCCTGTGGGACGAGTTCTTCGGCGTGAGCTACGCCAGCCTGCCGGACGGCGTGGCCGACGCCATGACCCTCGTCGTCATCGCGGTCTGTCTGTTCTTCGCCGGCCGCAGGTTCATGCGGCCCGAGGTGCGCTTCATCACCACCGGACAGGACTGGCTGGCGCTGGCCATCGTGCTGCTGCCCTTCCTCACGGGCTTTCTGGCCTACCACCAAGTCCTCGACTACCAGGTCATGGTCGTCGCGCACATCGTGGCGGGCGAGATCATGCTCGCGGCCATCCCCTTCACCCGGCTGTCGCACATGGTCTTCTCCGCCTTCACCCGGGCCTACATGGGCTCGGAGTTCGGCGGCGTGCGCCACGCGCGCGACTGGTAACGCCCAAGGAGGAACGAGAACATGGGCATCCAAGACAGACTCATCGAAGACGTGGGGTTGCGGCGCGGCGTCTCCCGCCTGACCCCCGAGAAAATCGAAAAGGTGGTGGGGGCCGTGCTCGCCGGCGAAACCGGCGCCCGGCTCAAGGTCTACAGCGAGACCTGCATGCGTTGCGGCATGTGCGCCGAGGCCTGCCACTTCTCCCTCTCGCATCCCGGCGACCCCAGCTACACCCCGGCCGGCAAGGTCAGCCAGACCATGGGCGTGCTTTTGAAGACCGGCGGCCGCATCGACCCGAACATCTTCTACGGCATCGCCCAGCTGGCCTACACCGAGTGCAACCTCTGCCGCCGCTGCGTGCACTACTGCCCCATCGGCATCGACACCGGCTACATCATGAGCACGGTGCGCCGCATCTGCCACAAGCTCGGCGTCACCCCGCAGTACATCCAGGACACCGCGCACTCCCATTCCGCCACCTTCAACCAGATGTGGGTGAAGGACGACGAGTGGACCGACACGCTCCAGTGGCAGGAGGAGGAGGCGCGCGACGAGTTCCCCGGTTTGCGCATCCCCCTGGACAAGGAGGGCGCGGAAATCTACTATTCCGTCATTGCGCCCGAGCCGAAGTTCCGCACGCAGCTGATCTACCAGGCCGCGGCCATCTTCCACATGGCCGGCATCGACTGGACCATGCCCTCGCAGCCCGGCTGGGACAACTCGGACATGTGCATGTTCACCGGCGACTTCGAGATGATGGGCCGGCTCAAGCGGCGGCACTTCGAGAGCGCGCAGCGGCTGAAGGTCAAGCGCATCGTCATGGGCGAATGCGGCCACGCCTTCCGCAGCGTGTACGACATGGGCAACCGTTGGGTCGGCTGGAAGTGGCACCCCGTGCCGGTGGTCCACTCCATCGAGTTCTTCTGGGAGCTCATGCGCGACGGCAAGATCAAGCTGGCCAAGAAGTATCCCGGCCCGGTGACCGTGCACGACCCGTGCAACGTGGTTCGCGGCCGGGGGCTGGAGGACAAGCTGCGCGAGCTGGTGAACTTCCTGGTCGACGGCGGCATCGTGGAGCTGGCGTCCAACCGCGAGCACAACCTGTGCTGCACGGCGGGCGGCGGCGTCATCAACTGCGGCCCCCCGTTCAAGAACGTGCGCGTGGAAGGCAGCAAGGCCAAGGCCGAGCAGCTCAAGGCCACGGGCGTGAAGACCATCGTCGCGCCCTGCCACAACTGCCACGGCGGCCTGGAGGACACCGTGCACAGCTACAAGCTGGGCATGCAGATCAAGTTCCTCGGCGACATCATCTACGAGTGCATGGAAAAGCCGCAAGCTTAGGAGGACGTCATGAAACGCAGTCTGCCGCTCCTGCTCGCCGCGGCGCTGGCCTTCGGCCTGGCGCTGGCCCAGCTCGCCCTGGCGCAGGAGGACATCAAGACCCTGGCCCCGGCGGCCTTCAAGAACCGCCAGCGCCCGCCCGCGGTGTTCGTGCACGACAAGCACAATGAGAAGGCGCAGATCACCGAGTGCGTCGTCTGCCACCACGGCGGCAAGGACGGGAAGATCGACAAGAGCGCCTCGACCGAGGGCACGCCCTGTTCCGAGTGCCACCAGGTCGAGCCCAAGGGCAAGGCCACCGGCCTGATGAAGGCCTACCACAAGCAGTGCATCGAGTGCCACAGGGCCAAGGGCAAGGGGCCCGTGGCCTGCGGCCAGTGCCACAAGCGATAGCCAACCTCGGCCCGGCCGCGCGTCCGCACCTTTCGGCCGCGCGGCCGGGATTCCGGCCCTTCCGGGCGGTCGGGTGCATCTCATGCGGAACCCGTGGACCTACATCCAGCAGAGCCTCGTGGCCAAGCTCATCGCCACGGCCGGGCTGTCCCTGGTCCTGAGCGTCACCGCCCTGTCCTATTTCGCGATCATCCACCAGGAGGAGATCCTCAAGAACTACGCGGTGGCCGAGGCCGACCGCCTGGGCACGACCATCAAGCTCGGCACCCGCTACGCCATGATGATCAACTCCCGCGACGACCTGAACCAGATCATCACCAACATCGGCTCCGTGAAGGACATCCAGGCCGTGCGCATCTACAACAAGAGCGGCCAGATCAAGTTCTCCAACCTCCCCGCGGAGAAGGACACCTTCACCGACATCAAGAGCCAGGCCTGCCACGTCTGCCACCAGTCCCAGACGCCCCCGGCGGACGTGCCCCTGAGCGCCCGCACGCGGGTTTTCAGGGACAGGAACGGCCAGCGCATGCTCGGCATCATCAGCCCCATCCACAACGAGACGGGCTGCTCCGAGGGCTGCCACTTCCACCCGGCGGACAAGCAGGTCCTCGGGGCCATCGACGTGGTGCTCTCGCTGGAGACCACGGACCACGAAATCGCCAGCTTCCGCGACCGCAGCATCGCCTTCACGCTCATCGTCCTGGCGGCCATGGGGCTGGCCATCTCCGTGTTCATGGCCCGCTTCGTCATCCGGCCCGTGCGCAAGCTGATCACCGGCGCTCAGCTCATCGCCGAAGGCGGCCAGTGCACGCGCATCGACATCGAGCAGGAAGACGAGATGGGCACGCTGGTGCACACCATCGAGCGCATGGGCAAGAGCATCAGCGAAAAGCAGATCGAGCTGAACCGCCAGCGCGACGAGTACCAGTCGTTGTTCTCCCAGGTGCCCTGCATCATCACCGTGCAGGACAGGAATTTCCGCCTCTTGCGCTACAACCAGGAGTTCCGCGACAAGTTCCGGCCGCGCCCCGGCGACACCTGCTTCCACGCCTACAAGGGCCGCAGCTCCAAGTGCCCCAACTGCCCGGTGGAGAAGAGCTTCGTCACCGGCGAGTCGCACTCCAGCGAGGAGTCCGGCGTGGACGCCGAGGGCGCCATGCGCCACTGGCTGGTCACCAGCTCGCCGATCAAGAACGCCGAGGGCCAGGTCGTGGCGGCCATGGAGATGTGCCTGGACATCACCAGCCGCAAGCAGCTGGAGGACAAGCTGGAGCGCAGCGAGCGCAAGTATCTGGCGATCTTCAAGAACATTCCCAATCCCGTGTTCGTGCTGGAGGTCGGCACCCTGCGCATTCTGGACTGCAACGAGTCCGTGGCCCCGGTGTACGGCTACGAGCAGGGCGAGCTGCTGGGCCGCAGCTTCCTGGATCTCTTCCGCGAGGAGGACCGCGAGGCCTACGCCCACCGGCTCATCGAACAGGACGTGCACGACCGCGCCATCCACGTGGCCAAGGACGGCCGCCGCCTCTTCGTCACCGTGCGCGTGTCGCCCTCGGAGTTTTCCGGCCAGAAGGTGCTCCTCGTCACCACCAGCGACATGACCAAGCGCCTGGAGACCGAGCAGCAGCTCATCCAGGCCTCCAAGATGGCCACGCTCGGCGAGATGGCCACGGGCATGGCCCACGAGCTGAACCAGCCGCTTTCGGTGATCAAGACCGCGTCCAGCTTCATCCGCCGCAAGATGGAACGCGGTGAGGAGCTGGCCCGCGACGTCCTGGCCACCATGAGCCAGGAGATCGACTCCCACGTGGACCGCGCCAGCCGCATCATCAACCACCTGCGCGAGTTCGGCCGCAAGCCCGAGATGAAGCTCGGTCCGGTGGACGCGGGCGAAATCCTCCATCGCGCCCTGGACATCTTCAGCCAGCAGCTCAAGCTGCGCGAGATCCAGGTGGTCCTCGACGTGGAGCCGGACCTGCCGCCGGTGCTGGCTGACGCCGGCCGGCTGGAGCAGGTGTTCATCAACATGCTGATCAACGCCCGCGACGCCATCGAGGAGAAGTGGGCCGCCACGCCCAAGCCCGCTGGTCCCAAGCGCATCACCCTCGCCGCGCACAGCGCCGGCGTCCGCGTGGCCGTGGAGATCGCCGACACCGGCAACGGCATTCCGCCCGGCGTGCTGAACAAGATCTTCGAGCCCTTCTTCACCACCAAGAAGGTGGGCAAGGGCACGGGCCTCGGGCTGTCCATCAGCTACGGCATCATCAAGGACTGCGGCGGCGACATCACCGCCTGTTCCGAGCCCGGCGAGGGGGCGCACTTCGTGATCACCCTGCCCGTGGCGCGGCCTGGGGCGGAGGGGAGCGGGGGGCGCTGATGGACCCCGGCCGCAGCATCCTGCTCGTGGACGACGAGGAGGGCATCCGCCGGGTGCTCGCGTTCTCCCTGGCCGACCTGGGCTACGTGGTGCGCACGGCCGCCAACGCCGAGGCGGCCCTGGCGCTGTTCCGCCAGTCGCCGCCGGATGTTGTGCTCACGGACATCAAGATGCCGGGCATGGACGGCCTGGAGCTGCTGCGCGTCATCAAGGCCGAGAGCCCGGACACCGAGGTGGTGCTGATCACCGGCCACGGCGACATGAACCTGGCCATTCAGGGCATCAAGCGCGACGCCACGGACTTCGTCACCAAGCCCATCAGCGACGACGCGCTGGAGATCGCGCTTTCCCGCGCCTTTGAGCGTGGAGCCATGCGCCGGGCCCTGCGCGCGCACACCGAGGAGCTGGAGCGCCTGGTGGCGGAGAAGTCGCGCGCGCTCATCGCCGCCGAGCGCTTCGCCGCCGTGGGGCAAACCGTGGCCGGCCTTTCCCACGCCATCAAGAATTTGGCCAGCGGTCTGGAGGGCGGCGTGTTCCTCCTCGACCAGGGGCTCAAGCAGGACCGCCGGGCCTACCTGGAGCAGGGCTGGGAGATGCTCCGCGACAGCGTGGAGAAGCTCAAGGACCTTTCCCTGGCCATGCTGCGTTTCGCCCGGCCCGAGGATCTGCATCCCGCGCCCTGCGACCCGGCCGCGCCGGCGCGCCAGGTGGTCGAGCTGCTTGCGCCGGCCGCAGCGGCGGCCGGGGTGGAGCTGACGCTGGAGGCCCCGGCGGCATCTGCCGCGGCGTATCTCGACGCCGAGGCCATGCACCGCGCGCTCATGAACCTCGCGGGCAACGCCATCGACGCCTGCCGCGCCGCGGGCTTCGGGCCGGAGAAGCCCGGCGGCCGCGTGCGCCTGCGCGTGGAGGGGCTGCCCGGCGGCGGTGCGCGCTACAGCGTCGCGGACAACGGTTGCGGCATCCCCGCCGCGGCAAGGGACAAGTTGTTCACGGCCTTCTTCAGCACCAAGGGCGATCACGGCACGGGACTGGGGCTCATGGGCACCAAGAAGATCGTCGAGGCGCATGGCGGGAGCATCGCTGTAGAGGCCGCAGAACGTGGCGGAACGGAATTCAACATTATCATACCTGGCGGGAATGATAATAAAGTTTTGTAGTATGATTTTATTTGTAGCATTTTTATCTTGCGCCAGATTGACGCACAGCATGCACTCATATATGGAATATTCGTGTCGCAGACGTTTTGTACGGCAATGCACTCTCCAAGCGTAGGGTAACATGGACGAAGTCATACTGACCGCTGACGGGTTGCTGCAGACAGGGAACGGCGAGAGCATGGCCGATCCGTTGCGCGCGCTGGGAATGCGCGTGATCCTCGGACCGGACTACACGCTGCGTTCGTTCATGCGCATGCTGGCCACTCACCCGGATCTCACGCGGCTCAACGACTTCGCCCCGGAGTTCGCGGCCCAGTACGGCCAATGGCCGGACCGCGACTGCGCCCCGGCCGGGCTCGCCCGGATCGAGCTTTCGCGTGTGGTGGAGCTGATCGGCCACCCCGCGCCCGCCAGGCTTGAGATCTACCACAGCTTCCGCGGGGTCACGGCCGCGGGGGAGGATATGGAGATCAAGCCCTGGCGCGTGGAGGCGCTGCTGGATGTGCCCGTCCGTCTCGGACCCCTGCGCCACGTGGTCTTCGGCGACCGCGTGGACGCCATGCGTTTCGAGACCGTCTGCAACCTGTTCGAGTTCCTTGAGGGCATCTGTTGGCAACTGGCCTTTCACGGCGCACCGCTCGAGTGCGCACTCAGGAGGTAGAGCCATGTTCGAGAAGATCCTGTTCGCCACTTCGGCCTCGCCCACTTGCGACGACGCCGCCCGCGTGGCGTTTGAACTTTCGCGCAAGAACCACTCCAAGCTCTTCGTCTACCACGTCTTCGGCCTGCCGAGCCGCGGCTTCGGCATCACTTACCGGGACGTGCGCACCGGCGACCACGAGGACGTGGACGAGAACCTCGTGGATCTGGTGAAGGAAGAGATGACCCAGTACTACGAGAAGCAGGCCAAGGACCATCCGGACTGCGTTTTCGAAACCGCCACCGGCGAGCCGCACACCGAGATCCTGCGCAAGGCCCGCCGGGAGGACGCCAGCCTCATCGTCATGGGCTCGCACACGCGGCCCGAGGACGTGGGGGCCATGCGCCACCGCATCGTGGCCGGGTCGACCATGCAGAAGGTGGCCAAGAGCGCGCGCTGCCCGGTGCTCATCGTCAGCCGGCCCTGCGTCACCTGCTGGTCCTACTTCGCCAACATCGTCGTGGCCACGGACTTCAGCAAGCCGGCCGACTACGCCTTCCAGTTCGCGCGCAACGTGGCCAAGGAGATCGGCTGCCGGCTGCACGTGTTCCACTGCGTGGACCTGGCCCACGAGCCCGAGGCCAGCGTAAACCAGGCCTACATCGAGCAGCAGCTCGCCCAGGCCGAGCAGAAGGTCCAGGAGCGCTACGTCGGCGGCATGGGCGACTTCGACAACTACGTCGTGGCCATGCGCGAGGGCACGCCGCACGTGGAAGTGCTCAAGTACGCGCGGGAGAACAAGGCCGACCTCATCGTCATGGCCCACCACACGCGCGACGTCGATCCGGAGAAGGCCATGCTCGGCAGCACCATTGAGCAGGTCGTGTTGCGCTCGGCCTGCCCGGTCCTGAGCGTGAACCATCCGGACAAGGTGGACGTGACGCCCTACGGCCCGCCGCGCGCCGGGGAGTAGGGCCATGGACGCCGGGCCGGGCGGCCGGCGGCCGCGCGTGCTCGTCGTGGACGACGAGATGCACCTGCGGCTGTACATCAAGGCCGTGTTCGAGACCGCCGGGTACGAGACGGCCATGGCCAAGGACGGGGACGAGGGCTTCCGCAAGGCGCGCGAATGGCGGCCCGACCTCGTGAGCCTGGATCTGATGATGCCGGGCGAGGGCGGCATCCGGCTCTACCAGCGCCTGAAGGGAGACCCGGAGCTCGCCGCGACCAAGGTGCTTGTGGTTTCGGCCGTGGCCGGCGCGGCCTTCCGGCACTCCCTGGCGCTGATCAGGGCGGGGACCGGGGCCGGAGCCGCGGACGGGGAGGGGGGCGCGCCCCCCCTGCCGGAACCGGACGGATATGTGGAGAAACCGCCCAGGCCCGAGGCCCTGCTGGCCGAGGCGGAGCGCATCCTGCCGACAACGGCGAACGCCGCGCATGCGCGGGAGAGAACCAAGGAGGCATGAGACATGGCCAAGAAGATCATGGTGGTGGACGACGATCCGGACATTGTCGAGTACCTGGTGTCCATCTTCACGGAGCGCGGCTACGACACCTGCTCCGCCCCGGACGGCGAGCGCGCCATGGAGGTCATGCAGCGCGAAATGCCTGACCTTTTGACCCTGGACCTGGAGATGCCCGACGAATGGGGCCCGCGCTTCTACCGCAAGTTCAGCCAGAAGCCGGAGTTCAAGGACCTGCCCGTGGTGGTCATCAGCGGCCTGGCCGGCATTCATCTGGCCATCCGCAAGGCCGTGGCCACGATAAGCAAGCCCTTTGACCCGAGCCATGTGCTGGGCGCCGTCGAGCAGGCCATCGGCAAGCCCTAGGGGCCGGGCCGGGGCGCGCGCGTCCCGGTGCGGCCGGTCTCCGAATCGAACCCCGGAAGAGGGGGCCGCGGCGGAAGTCCGTAGCCCCCTTCCCCTCCGGGGAGGCGTGCGGTAGTGTGGCCGCAGGGGCTTTGTGCGCCCCAATGACGGAGAATCGCCGGGAGTTCCCGCATGATGAACGTGCTGCTTGTGGACGACGAGCCGGGCATACGCAAGGTCGTCGGGATCGCGCTGGAGGACGCGGGGTACCGCGTGCTGGAGGCGGGCAACGGCGAGGAGGCCCTGGCCGTTTTCCGGCGCGAGCATCCCGCCGTGGTGCTCACCGACCTGCGCATGCCCGGCATGGACGGGCTGGACCTCCTGCGCACGATCAAGGAGGAGAGCCCGGACACTGAGGTCATCCTCGTCACCGGCCACGGCGACATGGAGGCGGCCGTGTCGGGCCTCAAGCTCGGCGCCTGCGACTTCATCGCCAAGCCCGCCGGCCCCGACGTGCTCGAAGTGGCGCTCAAGCGCGCCGCCGAGAGGATCACCATGCGCGACCGCCTGCGGAACTACACCGAGAACCTGGAGGTCATGGTCAGCCAGCAGTCCGAGCGGCTGATGGAGGTGGAGCGCCAGTGCACGGCCAAGGCCGCCGTGGAGGGCCTGACCCAGCTCATCGGCGGCGTCTCGGACGATGTGGAGAACGGCATCGGCATTTTCAACGGCCTGCCCTGTCTGGTGTCCATCCAGGACTGCTACCAGCGCATCGTCTTCACCAACCCGCTCTACCGCGAGCGCCTGGGCGACCGGGTGGGCCAGCCGGGCTACGAGGTCTACGCCGGACACTCCGGCACCGAGGCGGGGAGCCCGGTGGGCCGCACGCTGGCCACCGGCCTGCCCCAGAAGAGCCACGAGGGCATCTTCGGCCCCAACGAGACCCTGGCCGCCGTCACCGTGCACACCGCGCCCATCCGCGGCGTGGACGGCGAGATCGACCTGGTGCTGGAGCTGGCCGTGGACGCCGGCGAGATCCAGCGCCTCCAGGACGAACTGCACGCCAGCCGCCAGCGTTACCAGCAACTTTTCGACGAGGCCCCCTGCTTCATCGCCGTGCTGGACCGCCACCTGCGCATCCAGGCCGTCAACCGGCGCTTCAAGGACGAGTTCGGCGACCCGGAGCTCATGGACGGCGAGGACAGCCGCCTGTGCTATCGCGTCAGCTGCGGTGCGGAGCGGCCCTGCTTCGGCTGCCCCACGCTGAAGACCTTCGAGGACGGCCTCTCGCACCAATGCGACCTCACCGTCCGCGGCAAGGACGGCGAGCCGGTGAAGGTGGTGGTCTGGACCGCGCCCCTGCGCAACGCCCAGGGCGGGATCGAGGGCGTCATGGAGATGGCCACGGACATCACCGAGCTGTCGCGCATGCAGGAGCATCTGGCCTCGCTGGGCATGCTCATCGCCTCGCTGTCCCACGGCATCAAGGGCCTGCTGACCGCCCTGGACGGCGGCGTGTACAAGGTCAACTCCGGCTTCCGCAGCGGCAACCAGGACATGGTCCAGGCCGGCTGGGGCAAGGTCACGGAGTTGGTCAAGCGCATCAAGGGCATGGTCCTGGACATCCTGTTCTACGCCAAGAAGCGCGAGCTCCAGCTGCGCGAGATGCCCGCCGCGGATCTGGTGCGCCAGGTGGCCGAGGCCGTCGCGCCCAAGGCCGAACAACTCGGCGTGGAGCTGCGCGTGGAGGCCGCGGAGAACCTGGGGGCCTTCCAGGTGGATCAGGTGGTGCTTTCGGCCGCGCTGGTGAACATCCTGGAGAACGCCGTGGACGCCTGCCTGGAGGACCACGCCAAGGATCGGCACCGGGTGGTCTTCCGCGCCCGGCCCGACGCCAGCGGCGTGTTCCTGGAGATCGAGGACAACGGCATCGGCATGCAGCAGGAGACCCTGGCGCGGCTGTTCTCGGTGTTCTTCTCCACCAAGGGGTCCAAGGGCACGGGGCTGGGGCTGTTCATCGCGAAGAAGGCCGTGGACCAGCACGGCGGCCGCATCGCGGCCGTGTCCGAGCCCGGCGAGGGCGCGACCTTCCGCATCTGGATCCCGCGCGCGCCGCACTGACCCGCCGGGCCCGGGGAGGAATCATGCGCGCGGCGTGCGTGCTGTTCTGCTGTCTGCTCCTGGCCGCCTGCTCCGCCTGCGGCCCCTTTCCCGGCTGCAAGGCCTACGGCGGCCGAGTGATGGGCGGCGAGGGCCGCAGCGCCGGCATCGACTACGACGCGCCCGTCGGGACGCCGGTCGTCGCCGCGGCCGCCGGCGTGGTGGAGGAAGTGTCCGACGGCGGTCCGACGGAGGGTCTGGCGGTCACGCTCCGGCACGCCCGCTTCCGCACGCGCTATGCGCCCCTGTCCCGCGCGGTCGTGACGCCGGGCAGGCGCATCGCGCGCGGCGAACTCCTCGGCTTTTCCGGCGTCTCGGACAACCACGGCCGGATCGGCGACGCGCACCTGTTCTTCGCCCTGTGCCGCCCGGAGGGGGCCTGCCGCCTCCTGCGTGAGACCTTCAATCCGGCCGATTTCTGGCTGGAGGACACGCCGCAGTGCTTCGACCCGGCGCGGGACTACGCGGCCGCGGGCGAGGCCCTCACCCTGCCCCTGGTCTGCGGCGGCCACGCGGAGGCCCTGCGGGCCGGGACGCCGCGCTAGTCCTGGGTGTCCAGATCGATGAGGCCCATGCGCGCCGCGTAGCGCACCAGACCCACGGGGTTCTTGATGCCCAGCTTGTGCAGCAGGTTGGTGCGGTGGTTCTCCACGGTCTTGCGCGAGATGAACAGCCGCTCGGCGATGGCCGCCGGGGTCAGCCCCTCGGCCAGCAGACGCAGCACCTGCTGCTCCCGGCGGGAGAGCGTGCCGTAGGAGGCGTCGGCCATGGGCGTCTCGGCCCCCGGCCGGGTCAGCAGCTCGCTGACCACGCGGGGCGAAAGCGAGCCGTCCAGGTACTGCTTGCCCGCCACGATGGCGTCCAGGGCCTGCAGCAGCTGGTCGCGGCTGGAGTCCTTGGCCAGGTAGGCCGAGACGCCGGCCTGGAAGGCCGTGACCACGAAGTCGACCTTGGAGTGCATGCTGAGCATGAGCACGCGCGCGCCCGGCGCATAGGTCAGGATGCTGCGCGCCAAGTCGATGCCGTTGCCGTCGGGCAGGGAGATGTCCACGATGACGATGTCCGGCTGGATGCTGCGCGTCAGGGCCAGACCCTCGGCGCAGGTGCCGGCCTCCGCCGCGACCTCGTAGGCCGGGTTGGAGCGGACGATGGTCTTCACCCCGTCGCGGAACATGGGGTGGTCGTCGATGATCAACAGCTTGTGCTTAGCCTGCATTGCTTCCGTTCTCCACGGGTATTTCGATGTGGATGCGCATGCCGCGGCCGGGCCGCGAGCGCAGGGTGATGCGGCCGCCGAGCAGCCGGGCGCGCTGGCGCATGCCCCAGATGCCCATCTTCTTGGCCTGGTAGAACTCGTCCTGGCGCTGCTCCAGATCCACGCCGCAGCCGTCGTCCTCGATGCGCACGATGACGTTGGGGTGCGAGCCGATGAGCCGCACCGTGGCCCGGTCGGCCTGGGCGTGCTTGCGCACGTTGGTCAGGGCCTCTTGCACCAGTCGGTAGATGTTGATCTGCGTCTCGAAGCCCAGGCGCATGCCGTCCATGCCGTCGGCGAAGAACTCCACGGCCACGCCGCTGCGGCCGGAGAAGTCCGCGCAGTAGCGCGCCAGGGTGCGCACCAGGCCCAGATCCTCCAGCCCCGGCGGGAGCAGGTTGTAGGCCAGGTTGCGGATGGCGGCGATGGCCTCGGCCAGCCGGCCGGACATGGCCGACAGGCGGCCGCCGAGATCGGCCTCGGCCGCGGCGGGCAGGGCCGTCAGCTCGCCCAGGTCCAGCTTGAGCGAGGCCAGATCCTGGGCCAGATGGTCGTGCAGCTCGGTGGCGATGCGCAGGCGCTCGTTCTCCTGGGCGCGGATGAGTTCGCGGGAGAGGCGGCGGAGGTTGGCCTCGGCGCGGCGGGCCTGGACGATGCGTCCCAGGTGGCCGGCCACGGCGTCGATGAGGCTGCGCTCCTCGCGCAGGAAGGGCCCCTCGTCGCATGCCGGGCGATCCTCCAGGTAGCGCACCTCGATTTCGCCGTCGGGTTCGTCCTGGATGCTGATGGGGCTGTTTTGCCCCCAGGGGCTGGGGCGGTAGTTGCGCGTGGCGCTTTCCAGCGCGCCGATGCGGATGCGCGCGCAGGCGATCTCCGGATACTGCCAGGAGGCGCAGACGAGGTCGCAGGCGCGGCGGATCAGCTCCTCCAGGGGCATCTCCCGGTTCTGGGCCAGGCGCGAGACGCCGTACAGGCAGTCCAGCTCCTTGACGCGCTCGCGCAGGGCCCGGCCCATGCGTTCGCGCTCGGCGGCCAGGGCCACGGTGCGCGCCTCGCTTTCGCGCAGGCGCGAAAGCTCCTCGACGAGCTGGGCCTTGGTTCTGCGTGAGTCCTGCATGGAGGCCGCCTGACGGGCATTATTCTGCGGAGGCGGCCGGACGGTAGCATGCCCGCCCGGCCGCGCCAAGCCCGCAGGATGGCCCCTGCGCGACCGCCTTCGCGCAGGGGCCCTGTCGGGATCAAGCCTCCAGGATCTTCCTGGCGGTCTCGTCCTGAATCTCGGTGATGAAGGGGATGCCGGTCTCGCGCGCGGTCTCGCGGTTGGCGGCGGCGATGTCGCAACGGGACAGCTCGGGCAGGGAGAAGCGCCGCGCGCCGGCCAGCAGCTGCTGGAGCCCGGCGGAGAGCTTGTCGGCCAGGGTCGTGAAGGCGATGGCCCCGTAGGGGATGTTCTTCATTTCCTTGGCCCCGACGCGCTTCTTCACGTCCTCGTAGCAGGCGAAGATCTGCTCCGCCGAGGAGCCGATCTCGCTCACGGTCTTGGGCACGGCGTCCCAGTTGCCGTGGACCTTGGCCCGGCGGTCGGGATGCAGCGCGCCCTCGATGTTCGCGCCGACGAAGCCGGGGATCATCATCGCCCGGCCCATGCAGATCAGCTTGGTGAACGGCGCGCCCAGGGCCATGGCCTTGAAGATGTGATCCTCGCGGGCGAAGCCGCCGGCGAAGGACATGTCGACCACGCGCCGGCCGCGAGCGGCGAGCAGCGCCGCGTACTCGCGGGCCTTGGCGTGCAGGAGGATGCTCGGCACGCCCCAGGTCTCCATCATGTTCCAGGGGCTCATGCCCGTGCCGCCGCCGGAGCCGTCGATGGTCAGCAGATCCATGCCGGCGTCGCTGGCGTAGCGGATGGCCATGGCCAGGGCCTCCATGCCGTAGGAGCCGGTCTTGAGCGAGAGGCGCTTGAAGCCCAGCTTGCGCAGGTAGTCCACGGACTGCATGAAGCTCTCGCGCACCTGGGCCTCGCTGTCGAGATCGGTGAAGCCGAGGCGGCTGTGCCGCGCGAAGCCGCGGATGGAGCCGCCCTTGAAGGCCGCCTGGACCTTGGGGTCCTCGGGGTCGGGGTCGACGAGGTAGCCGCGCTTCTTGAGGAACAGGGCGTAATCCAGGTTGTCCACCTCGATTTCGCCGCCGATGTTCTTGGCCCCCTGGCCCCACTTGAGCTCCAGGCAGACCTTGTCGCCGTAGCGGTCGATGACGTACTCGGCCACGCCGTTGCGGGTGTCCTCGACGTTCATCTGGACGATGATCGTGCCGTAGCCGTCATGGTAGCGCAGGTAGGTCTCCACGCGGCGGTCCAGCTCCGGGGCCTTGGTGATCTTCTTGCCCGTGAGTTCGGCCTGGCGGTCGATGCCGACGACGTTTTCGCCCACGACCACGGGGATGCCCACCAGCGCGCTGCCGATGGCGAAGGCGTCCCAGTACTTGGCCGCGATGAAGGTGGAGCCGAGGGCGCCGGTCATCAGCGGCACGCGGCACTTCACCGGATCGGCGACGCCGAAGCTGGTCTCCAGGTTGACCCGGGTGAACAGGCAGTTGTCCGGCGAGGCCGAGACGCCCTGGGCCAAGCCGTCCGCGCCGTAGTTGTAGCCCTGGATGCGCAGGGCGTTGTAGTTCACGCCCACGTGGCAGGTGTTGCCGCTGCCCGCGGTGACGATGCCGAAGTCGCGAGGGTAGAGCAGGCTGCGGCCCTTGAGGCTCGCGAGCCAGGTCTCGCACTTGCCGGAGCAGTCGGCGCGGCACAGGGTGCACAGGCCGGATTCACAGGGATTGCCCCGGTTCGTGGTGTTCAGCACGTCGTTGTTCTTGGACCACTGAGACATGTTTCCTCCAGTTGCGATGATTCCTTTCAGACTCCGCCCGCCTCTGACCATGGACTCCCCTCGCCGCGGCGGAGCCGCGGACCGGGAGCGTTTCCCGCGTAATCAGGAGAAGCCGCGCGTGTGCGTCCCGATGACCTGGCGGTGGGCCAGCTCCGTGGTCAGGTCGGCCACCTGCCGCTCCAGCTCGCGCACCTTGTTGCGCAGCGTCCGCAGCTCGCTGTCGAACTGCTCGATCCTGGCCTTCTCGGCCTTCTCGGCCCGAAACTGCTTCTGCGCGTATTCCGAATCGGTCGGCATGCGGCCCTCCACGTTTCTGCTGCGTTCCGGGGTCGCCGGCGCTGGCGCGGCCGTCGACTTGGGTGAAAAACCCACCATGCTGTGGTCTAGGCAGAGGTGTTTGCCGGGTAAATAGGTGGCTCTACCATTCAGCGCCGGAAAATGGCGGATGTTGGCCGGGTGAATCTCCCGGTGCCGGGATAATATCCCGGTTAGGGCGCAGCCGGCCGGTCGCGCCCTTGCAAGGGCCGGGGCTTTCCCGCTAGACTCCGGGCTCGGCATTCGCCCGGCGGCCCCCAACGGCGGGGGGCCGCGGACGCCGCTCCCCGCGCCGCAGGAACATCCGGAGGCAGCCATGTCCCAGAACGCGCAGACGTCCACAGGCCCGGAGCGCATCCGCGGCGTCAATCTCGGCGGCTGGCTCGTGCTGGAGAAGTGGATGACCCCGAGCCTCTTCGCGGGGCTGGAGGCCACGGACGAGACCACTTGGTGCGCGGAGCTGGGCGACCGCGCGGCGGAACGCCTGCGCGCCCACTGGAACGGCTTCGTCACGCGCGAGGACTTCGCCTGGCTCGCCGGGGTGGGCATCAACGCCGTGCGCATCCCCCTGGGCCACTGGCTCTTCGGCCCGCCGTATCCCTACCACGCCAAGTACGGCCCCAATCCGCACCCCTTCGTCACCGGCGGGGTCGAGGTGCTGGACCGGGCCATGGACTGGGCCGCGGAGTTCGGCCTGAGCGTGCTCCTGGACCTGCACGCCGCGCCCGGCTGCCAGAACGGCTTTGACAACGGCGGCATCATGGGCGTGGTGGAATGGCACACCCGGGAGGAATACCTGGCGCACTCGGTGGACGTGCTGGCCCGGCTGGCCGCGCGTTACGGGTCGCACCCGGCGCTCTGGGGCCTGGAATTCCTCAACGAGCCGCGCTGGGACGTGCCCACCGACCTGCTGAAGGCCTACTACCTGCGCGCCTACGACGCCGTGCGGGCCCACTGCGACCCCGCGCGCCTGGCCGTGGTCTTCCACGACGGCTTCCGCACCCACCGCGAGTATCTGGATTTCCTCCAGCCGCCACACTACGAGAACGTGCTCTACGACATCCACCGCTACCAGTGCTTCGAGCGCGAGGACCTGGACATGGACATCCACGGCCACCTGCACAAGGCCGGGGTGCTCTGGGGCCGGGAGGCCGCGGACATCCGCCGCGAGCTCAGGCTGCCCTGCGTCGTGGGCGAGTGGAGCCTGGGGCTGAACCTGGAGGTGGTGTCGCTTTGGGCCGAGGGCCCCTACGACCACGCCCTGACCGGCATGAGCGCCTTCCAGAAGGATCTGGCCTACCGGGCCTACGCCGCGGCGCAGCTCCTGGCCTTCGAGGCCCATCGCGGCTGGTTCTTTTGGAGCTACCGCACCGAAACCACGCCGGAGTGGTGCTTCCGGGACTGCGTGGAGCGCGGCTGGCTGCCCGCGCGTTTCGCCTGAGCCCGGCGGACGCCTAGGCCCCGGCGGGCTGGACCTCGGCCGCGTCGCCGTTGCTGCCGCGCCGCGGGCCGAAGAGCACCTTGGTCTCCGGGCTGCGGGTCAGCGTCAGGGTGCGGTGGTGCAGGGCCGCCAGATCCGGATGGAAGCTGATGTTCAGCAGGCTGGCGTTGGGCAGCTCGCGCCGGAACATCTCCAGAATCTGCCGTTCGCCCTCGGGGTCGAAGGCGTCGGTGGCCTCCTTCAGGAAGACCCAGGCCGGCCGATGCAGCAGAATCCGTGCAAAGCCGAGCTGCTGCTGGGCGCGCTGGGGCAGGGTCTGCTCCCAGTTGGCGCTTTCGTCCAGGCGCGGGGCCAGCCGGCTCAGGCCCACGCACTCCAAAGCGCGCAGGACGGCCGCGTCGGGGAAGGCGTCCGGCGGCCGCGGATAGCTGACGGCCGCGCGCAGCGCGCCCTCGGGCAGGAAGGGCCGCTGGGACATGAAGAACATCTCGTCATCGCCCGGCAGGGCCACCCGGCCGCAGCCCCAGGGCCACAGCCCGCCCACCACCTTGAACAGGCTTTCGGTCACGGCCGGATCGCCTGCGATCAGCACGCGTTCGCCGCGGCGGAAGACGAGATTGAGGCCCTCGGCCAGCACCCGGCCCGAGGGCTCGGCGATGGTCAGGTCCTGGGTCACCAGCCGGGTCATGGGCGGCCGCTCCACCAGGATGGTCGGGTGGTCCCGCCCGGCCTCGCGGTCGTCGAGCTTCTCCAGGGCCTCGAACAGCGAGAGCACGCGGTCGGCCGAGGCCCGGCAGGTCGCCAGCGCGCCCAGGTTGTCCACCGGCCAGGAGAGCGAGGAGGTCAGCCGCTCGAAGGCCTGCGCGGCCTGCATCAGCGCGCCCAGGCTCATGGCCCCCTGGACGTACTGCGGCGCGGCCACGAGGATCGGCAGCACGGGCAGCAGCGAGCCGTAGGCCGTGCCGAAGGACAGCAGCCCGAGGTAGGCCCAGGACTGCCGGTTCCACTCGCGCACGATCTGGCCGAAGCGCGCGGAGGCCCCGGCGCGCTCCAAGGTCTCGCCGCGCAGCAGCGCGATGGATTCGGCGTTCTCCCGCGCGCGGGACAGGCCGAAGCGGAAGGTGCCCTCGGCGTTTTGCAGGGCGTTGGTGGTGCGCACCAGCGGTCGGCCGACCATCCAGCCGAAGCTGCTGCCAAGGATGGCGTAGATGAAGGCCAGGGGGACCATGTAGCCTGGGATGTGCACCGAGGTGCCGGGCACGTCGATGGACCCGGACACGTTCCAGAGGATGTTCACGAACAGGCCCAGCGTCAGCACGCTGTAGGTCAGGGAGTGCGCCAGACCGATGGCGCTTTCCGTGGCCACGTGGATGTCGTCGGCGATGCGCTGGTCCGGGTTGTCGTGGTCGCCGGGGATGGACAGCAGGCGCTGGTTGCGGCCCTCGCCCAGCCAGCGCTCCACCACTTGGTCCGTGAGCCAGGCGCGCCAGTCGATTTGCAGCCAGCGCTTGACCATGAGGTGGGCCGCGGTGACGACGATGGAGCTGCCGAGGATGAGCAGGAACACGCCGATCTGGATGAACACCCCGCGCACGGAGTGCTGCTCCAGCGCGTCATAGAGGCCCCGCTGCCAGTAGTTGCCCCAGACCGTCAGCGCCACCTGGCCCACGGTCAGCAGCAGCAGGAGCAGGGTCGCGATCCTGGCCTTGGCGCGGCGCTCGCAGTTCCAATAGGCCCCGGCCAGGCGCAGCACCTGGCGGAGGAAGCGCCGCTGTGCGCCGAGCCGGCCTTCGGCCGGTCGGGCCGGCGGCGGACATTGCGTTTTTTCTGCCATCGTCCTGCGGCTTTTGGTTGCGGGCGGTTCCGGACGCTGGCCGCCCTTGCCTTTCTAGTAGCAGCAATCCCCGCAGAACCACAAGCGAAAGCTCGCCGCCGGCGGGCTCAGGCCTTGCGGACGCCCAGGCGGCTGACCAGCCGCGCCACGTAGGGCCCGGTGAGCACCACCGCGAACAGGCGCATGGTCTGTATGGCCAGCACGAAGGGCACGTCGCAGCCGCTGCCCACGGCGATGACCGCCACGGAGTCCAGCCCGCCGGGGCTGGTGGCCAGATACGCGCTCAGCGGGTCCACGCCGGGCCAGACCGTGAGCAGCCAGGCCGTGACGCAGCAGAAGGCGATGAGCGCGAAGGTCGCCAGCAGCAGCTGCGGCACCGCGCGCAGGGCGTAGCGCACCGTCTCGCGGTTGAAGCGCAGGCCGATGTACCAGCCCAGGACCGCATAGGCGCACCAGAGCATCCAGGGCGGCAGCGTCAGGTCGATGAGCCCCCCGGAGTGCAGCGCCGCGCCGCCGACCATCGGCAGCAGCAGCGCACCGGCCGGAATGTGCAGCCAGCGGCCCAGGAACATGCCGCTGACGATCAGCGCCACCGTCTGCGCCAGGGAGAACAGGGGCGCGTCGAATCCCGGATCGAAGCCCGACGTCAGCGGCGCGGCCGCATGCCCCAACAGCAGGCGCGACACGCCCGAGGCCGTCAGCACCACGATGAACACGCGCAGGTATTGCATGAAGGCCACCATGCGCACGTCCACGCCGAAGGCCTCGGCCATGGCCGTCATGGCCGCCGCGCCGCCCGGCGACATGCCCCAGGCCGCGGTGTTGCCCGGCAGCGTGCCGTAGCGCATGAGCCCATAGCCCACCGCCGCCGCCGCTACGATGATCGCCACCAGCACCAGCAGCATCACCTGCCAGCTCTGCGCCAGCGTCGCCAGGGTCGTCGGGGTGATGGTCCCGGCCACCATGCAGCCGATGACGCCCTGCGCCGCGGCGAAGGCCTTGTGCGACACGTGCACGTCCTTGCCCCGCAGGGCGAAGGCCACGCCCGTCAGCATCGGACCAAGCATCATCGCGGCGGGAACGGAGCCTTTCTGCAACAGGGCGGCGAGCAGCGCGGATATGAGAATCAGGACGGCCCACCTGCCGCCCGAACGGGTGCCGGACATGCATGCTCCTGGCGGCCTCGCCGCCCCGTGGATTGGCCTCCGTCGGACGCGGAAGCGACGTCCACCATACGGCCGGCCGTCCGGGAAGTACAGACCCATGCGGCTTCTCCCCTGTCGGGTCCGTCAGCGCCTCATTCCGTCCCCCTTTACGCGGGACCAGGGGGCGCGTAGCCCCTGGCCGCCGGAGGCATAGTGAACGCCCCGACGTTGCGGCGTGGTGACGTGCTCCGCAGGCCGGGGACTTCGCGTCCCCGGACCCCGCGTAACTGTGGCCCCTGGTGGATTTCCCCTTACGGGTGTCCAGAGG
>Ga0268263_1000999_pt1 | contig 30513 bp, 27 predicted proteins | sample Biomet5_FD_190358 | JGI IMG/M metagenome (GOLD analysis project Ga0268263, IMG submission 190358) | Microbial communities from bioreactor (seeded with sewage sludge) at LBNL, California, USA - Biofuel metagenome 5 (SPAdes) (version 4) | ecosystem: Engineered > Bioreactor > Anaerobic >... | reverse complement strand
GCGCACTGACTTGCGGAATTGTTTCCTCCACCAGTGTGCGCACTGGTTATGGAAACTGCGTTCCCGCCGGCGAGCCGTCGGGAACGATCGGAAGGCACGACGGGCGTTGGAAATCCGCTTCGCGCCATCGCAGGGGAAGGATGCTGCGTGCGCCTGAAATTCTGCGGAATTTCCGGGCGACGCACTGACTTGCGGAATTGTTTCCTCCACCAGTTTGCGAACTGGTTATGGAAACCGTTCCCGCCGGCGAGCCGGCGGGAACGATTGGAAGGCACGGCGGGCGATGAAAATCCGCTTCGCGTCTTTTCATCGCAGGGGAAGGATGCTGCGTGCGCCTGAAATTCTGCGGAATTTCCGGGCGGCGCACTGACTTGCGGAATTGTTTCCTCCACCAGTGTGCGCACTGGTTATGGAAACAGCGTTCCCGCCGGCGAGCCGTCGGGAACGATCGGAAGGCACGGCGAGGTTAAACAATACATTCTGAAGGCACGGCGGGGTTAATCAATACATTCTTTAGGGAGGAACCTATGGCGAAGTACCGCAGGATCATCCTGAAGCTCTCCGGGGAGGCGCTGGCAAACGGAAACGGCTGCTTCGACGCCAAGCGGGTCGACCAAGCGGCGGACGTGATCGCCCGGCTTGTGGAAAAGGGTGTGCAGCCCGGCGTCGTCATCGGCGGCGGCAACATCTGGCGGGGCCGCTTCTCCGAGGCGATGGACCCGGTCAACGCCGATCAGATGGGCATGCTGGCGACGATCATCAACGCGCTTTGCGTAGAGGACGCGCTGCTGCGCCGCGGCTGCCCGGCCCGCGCGTTCACCGCCCAGCAGATGGATCGCTTTGCGAAGCTCTACACCGCCCGGGAGGCGGGCGATGTGCTGAACCGCGGCGGCGTGGCGCTCTTGGCGGGCGGCAGCGGCAACCCGTTCTTCACCACCGACACGGCGGCGGCGCTCCGGGCCGCGGAACTCAAGGCCGACGCGGTGTTCAAGGGCACCACCGTCGAGGGCGTGTACGACTGCGACCCCCGCAAAAACCCGGACGCGAAGCTGATCCGCGACATCACCTACCAGCGGGCCATCGAGCTGGGCCTCAAGGTCATGGACATCGCGGCGTTCCAGATGTGCATGGACAACCATGTGCCCGTGATCCGCGTGTTCTCGATGGAGAACCTGGAGAACGTATTGAAGGTGGCCGACGGCGACGACATGGGGACCATAGTGCATGCCTAAACAAACTCTCGCGCTTTCAAATCGTTCCCGGCGATCCACGCACCCTCAAGCCTCATTCCCACCGACCTGTGCGGTGGGAATGCTGTTTCCGTAACCAGTGCGCACTACTTATGGAGGAAACATTTCCTCAAGTCAGCGGGCCGCCCGGAAACGCCGCAGCGTTTCAGGCCCGCGCAGTTTTCCCTTTCGATGAAAAGACGCGTTTCGGTTTTCATCGCTACTTCAAAGTTCCGGGTTTTGCCGCATTTGACGCTTGCCATTTCCCTTAAAACCCGATACAATAGAAGATAAGACTGGGGCGTTAGCGTCCTGATGGGAGGAGACCAACGTGTACAAGGAAACGGTGAAGGCCGCGTCCGACAAGATGGACAAGACCATCGCGGTCATTCAAAAGGAGCTTTCGACGCTGCGCGCGGGCCGCGCAAATCCCAAGATCCTGGATCGGATCCTCGTGGACTACTATGGAACCCCGACCCCGCTGAACCAGCTCGGCAACATCACTTCTCCGGAACCGAGGCTGCTCGTGATCGCGCCCTGGGAGGCCAAGATGATCTCCGCAATCGAGAAGGAGATCCAGAAGTCCGACATCGGCATCAACCCGGCCAACGACGGCAAGGTGATCCGCCTCCTGGTCCCCGAGCTCACCGAGGAGCGCCGCAAGGACCTGTGCAAGCAGGTGCGCAAGCAGGTGGAGGAGGGCAAGATCGCAGTCCGCGCGATCCGCAGGGACTCGATGGAGCACCTGAAGAAGCTCAAGAAGGACTCCCAGATCACCGAGGACGAGCAGGAGCTGGGCGAGACCGAGCTGCAGAAGACCACCGACAGCCACATCAAGGACTTGGACAAGATCGCCGCCGACAAAGAAAAAGAGATCATGAGCGTATGACATTGCTCCTGGGCCTGGCGCTGACCGAGGCGCTGGAGGAGTTCCGCGCGGCGGGGCTTCCCCAGCCTTTGGTCGTGCGCGTTCAACCCGAAAAGCACCCGGAGGGCACCGAGCGCGTGATCCGCGTCCGCGAGGGGGAGCTCCTGGTCGCCCGGTTCCCGGACAGGGTGGCCGTATGAACGCCGCGCAGCTTCTTTTGCGCGCCGCGAGGCTGCTGAACCCCCGGCGGGACGGCGGGGAATCCGCCCCGCAGCTGCCGGAGAAGATGCCGCGGCACGTGGCGTTCATCATGGACGGCAACGGCCGCTGGGCCAAGAAGCGAGGCCTGCCGCGCTCCGCGGGCCACTACGCCGGCATGGACGCGATGATCGAGATCGTCCGCGCCTCGGACGACTGGGGCGTCAAGGTGCTCAGCGTCTACGCGTTCTCCACCGAGAACTGGGGCCGCCCCCGGGACGAGGTAAACGCGCTGATGCAGATTCTGGTGGAGTACTTCACTTCGCAGATCGACGAGCTGCACGAAAAGAACGTCCGGATCCGGGTGCTGGGGGACCTTCAGGCGCTGCCGGACCTTCAGCGGGAGACCGTGGAGAACGCCATCCGCCGCACCGCGGGCAACACCGGGCTGGTGTTCAACATCGCGCTCAACTACGGCGGCCGGGCGGAACTGGTTCGCGCGGCAAAAAAGCTCGCGGAGCAGGGGCTGAAGCCGGAGGAAATCGACGAGGCCGCCTTCGAGCGGCAGCTGTACACCGAGGGGCTACCAGACGTGGACCTGCTCGTCCGCACCAGCGGCGAGATGCGCACCTCGAACTTTTTGCCCTGGCAGACCGCCTACGCCGAGATCATATTCAATCCTGTGCTCTGGCCGGACTACACACGCCAGGAATATTTGAAGGACCTCGTCCGCTACGCCGCCCGGGACAGGCGGTTTGGAAAGGTGTAGTCGCATTTGATGGAAGCAGCCGAGGGCAAGATCTCCAACATGATCCGCCGCAGGATTACGGGCATCGTGATCGCGGTGGTCATGGTCGCGCTTTGGTTTTTTCAGGGTTGGCCGCTGCGCGTGGGGCTGGTTCTCCTGATGGTCATGGCCATGTGGGAGATGTACGGCGCGTTCGTCGTCCGCGGCGCCCGGCCCATCCGCTGGGTGGGCATGACCTACGCGGCGCTGGCGCTGCCCACTTACCTCTATCTGGGCGTCTCGGCGCTGACCCCGCTGACCACGCTCAGCTGCATGCTGGCGCTGGCCGGCGTGATCTTTCGGGGCCAGATCGACTTCGATTCCGCGGTGGCCACGTTGTTCCCGCTGTTCTACCCGGGCATGCTGATCACGATGCTTTTCCCGCTGCAGGATCTCGAGCCGGTGCTGGTGGCCCGGGTGGCCACGGCGCTGATGTTTTTGATCCCGCTGATGACGGACCTGTTCGCCTACGAGTTCGGCACTCACTTCGGCCGTCATAAGCTGTCGCCGGTTTTGAGCCCCAACAAGAGCGTGGAAGGCGCGGTCGCGGGGCTCTTGGCCGCCGCCGCGTTCGCGGTGATCATCCCCTGGGGCGCGCAGCTGGTGACGGCCTTCATTCCGCTTTTTAAACCCTACGCCGCCCCGCTGCCGCCGCTGTGGGCGTTTATGATTTTGGGCCTCGTCGGCTCCGTCGCCGCCCAGATCGGTGACCTGACCGCTTCGATGGTCAAGCGCTACTGCGGCATCAAGGACTACGGCGCGATCTTCCCGGGCCACGGCGGCATGCTGGACCGGATGGACAGCGTGCTGTTCGCCGGCGCCATTCTGTACGTATTCTTTAAACTCCCGGTGAGGTGGTAAATTGCGAACTGTAGCGGTGCTGGGCGCGACCGGCTCCATCGGCCGGCAGGCGCTCGACCTGATTGAAAGGCATTCCGGCTCCTTCAAGGCGACGGTTCTGACCGCAAACCAGAACCGCGAGGCGCTCTACGACATGGTGCGCGCGTTCCATCCGGAGGCGGCCGGCCTGGTGGTCGAGCCGGGCGAGCTTCCGGAGGACGTGCGCTTTTGCGATTGGTACTTTGGCGAGGATTGCTCGGAGCGCGCGCTCCGCGCCCACCGGCCGGACGACTGCCTGGCGGCGGTGGTGGGCATCGCCGGCCTCCCGGCGGTATTGACCGCGCTCGAAACCTGCGAGCGGGTATTGCTGGCCAACAAGGAGGCGCTGGTCACCGCGGGCGATCTGGTGATCGAAAAGGCGCGAAGATTGGGCAAAATGATCCTGCCGGTGGACAGTGAGCACAGCGCGATCTTCCAATGCCTGCAAGCGGCGAACGGCAACCGGCCCCGGAGGCTGATCCTGACGGCGTCCGGCGGGCCGTTCCGCACCTGGGACAAGGAGGCCATCCGGGGGGCGACCGTCGAGGACGCGCTGGGCCATCCCACCTGGCGGATGGGCCGCAAGATCACCGTGGATTGCGCCACGATGATGAACAAGGGCCTCGAGGTCATCGAGGCGCACCACCTGTTCGGCATGCCGGAGCAGGCCATTGAAGTGGTGGTGCACCCCCAGAGCGTCATACACTCCATGGTGGAGTTCGAAGACGGCGCGGTGATCGCGCAGATGGGCGCGCCCGACATGCGCGGCCCGATCGGCTACGCGCTGGGCTATCCGGCGCGGCTGAGCTACGGCGCGAAGCCGCTGGATTTCGCGAAGACCCAGATCACTTTCGAGGCGCCGGACGAGGCGCGCTTTCCGTGCCTCAAGCTGGCGCGCGAGGCGCTCCGGGAGGGCGGCAGCGCGCCGGTGGTGCTAAACGGCGCCAACGAGGCCGCGGTGGGCGCGTTCCTGGACGGGAAGATCGCCTTCGGCGACATCGCGGTTCTGGTGGAAAAGGCGCTTCAAAAGGTGCCCGGACGGGGCATCGAAACGGTGGATGACGTCCGCGCGGCCGATCTTGCCGCCCGCTTTGAAACGCGCAAAAACCTGGGAAAGACATAAAAAAGGAGCGTTCCATGTCCGGCATATTGTATTTCGTGGTGGCGCTGCTCGTCTTCGGCGTCATCATCATGGCCCACGAGCTGGGGCATTACCTGGCGGCCCGGGCCTCCGGCATCACGGTACTTGAGTTCGCCATCGGCTTCGGCCCGAAGCTGTTCGGCTGGCGCAAAAAGGACATCGACTACTCCCTGCGGCTGCTGCCGTTCGGCGGCTACTGCAAGTTCGAGGGGGAGGACGATTCCTCCTTCGACCCGAAGGCGTTCTCCAGCGCGCCGGTCTGGAAGCGGTTTCTGACCATCTTCTCCGGCCCGGCGATGAACTTCGTGCTGGCCTACCTGGCGGTGGTGGTGTTCCTCGCCGCCTTCGGTGCGCTGTACACGGTGCCGGTGGTTCAGGAGGTCACCAGCGGCATGCCGGCGGCGTCCTCCGGGCTTCAGGCGGGGGACGTGATCACCGCGGTCAACGGCCAGCAAATCGCGCTCAGCGAGGAGGGCGCGATCAAGCTGGTGGAGATCATCAGCGCCGGCGGGCCGGACAAGGCGGTCACGCTGACCGTCCAGCGAAACGGGCAGAACCTGGACGTGACGATCTCGCCGCAAAAGACGGATAGCGGCGGCAAGATCGGCATCATGCTGGGAAGCCAGGTGCAGCGCTATTCGCTCTTCGGGGCGCTGGGCGCGTCCGGCTACAAGGTCTACGACATCACCGTCTACATGCTGCAAAGCCTGAAGGCGCTGATCTTCCACGGCCAGGGCGTGCAGGACGCGATGGGGCCGGTGGGCATCATCAGCTTCATGACGCAGGCGATCCGCCGGGACTTCGAGGAAGTCATCAACCTGATCGTAATCATCTCGCTGAACGTGGGGCTGATTAACCTTTTGCCGTTCCCCGGGCTGGACGGCGGGCGGCTGGTGTTTCTGCTCGTTGAGGCGATCCGCAGAAAACCCGTCAAGCCCGAGTACGAGGGCTGGGTGCACATGGCGGGGTTCGTGCTGCTGATGGGGCTGATTCTGGTGTTGACGTATCACGATATCGTGCGGCAGATCACCGGCGGATAGCCCTGGAAAACGGAGGAAGATCGATGACCAGACGGGTGATGGTGGGGCGCGTGGCCGTCGGCGGCGGGGCGCCGGTTTCCGTGCAGTCGATGACCAACACCGACACGCGGGATATCCCGGCCACGCTTTCGCAGATCGCGCGGCTCGGGGAACTGGGCTGCGACATCGTGCGCGTGTCGGTGTACGATGCGGCGTGCGCCCGGGCGGTGAAGGCGCTGGTGGACGGCAGTGCCGTGCCGCTGGTGGCGGACATCCACTTCGATTACAGACTGGCGATCGAGTCCATCGAGAACGGCATCGCGAAGGTGCGCATCAACCCCGGCAACATCGGCAGGGCGGAGAACGTCCAAAAGCTCGCCGACTGCGTCAAGGCGCACCATGTGCCGGTGCGGGTGGGCGTCAACGCCGGCTCGCTGGAGAAGGAACTGCTGCAAAAATACGGCGGGCCGACCGCCGAAGCATTGGTGGAAAGCGCGCTGAACCAGGCCCGGACGCTGGAGGGCATGGGCGTGACCGACATTGTGCTTTCGATGAAGGCGTCCTCGGTCCTGACCACGGTCGCCGCGTATCGGCTGGCGGCGCGGCAATGCGATTATCCGCTGCACCTGGGCGTCACCGAGGCGGGCACGCCCGAGGCGGGCACGGTGAAGTCCGCCGTGGGCATCGGGAGCCTGCTGCTGGACGGCATCGGGGACACGATCCGCGTGTCGCTCTCCGGCCCGCCGGAAAACGAGGTGCCGGTGTGCCTGGACATCCTCCGGGCGGTGGGCCTGAGGGACGAGGGCGTGGAGGTGATCTCCTGCCCGACCTGCGGCAGAACCACAATTGAGGTCGCGGCCATCGCCGACCGGGTCCGGCGGGAGACAAGAAATGTGAAAACGCCGCTCAAGGTGGCGGTGATGGGCTGCGTGGTCAACGGGCCGGGGGAGGCGCGGGAGGCCGACCTGGGCGTCGCGGGCGGCAGGGATGGCGGCGCGCTGTTCGTCAAGGGGCAGCCGCCGCGGAAGGTGGAGGGAGACCTGGCGGAGGCGCTGCTGAACGAAATCCGGCGCCTGACGGGCCAGGCGGATAACTGAACAAAAGCGCGCACGGAGTACAAATGAACGATATCTGGCTGAACATATTCAAAGAAATCGATCCGGCGCTGGTCGAGTGCCTGACGCTCGACCGGGTGCTGGTTTCGCGGGCGGGGGACAAATTGGTCGCCCGCTTCTTTGCGTCCCGGCTTCTGGAGGAAAGGGAGTTTTCCGCGCTCTCGAAGGCGCTGCGCTCGGCGTTCCCGCAGGCGAGGGCGCACCTTCGGGTCGGCTATCCCGCGCTCCGGGACGACGTACTGAAGAACCCCTCCGCCTATGCGCGGTTCGTGTGCGGGCTGATCACGCGGGAACTGCCCAGCGCGATGCCGTTTTTGCAGTGGGAGGAGACCAGCTGGAAGGTTCGGGGGGATCTGTTGATCGCCGAAGTAGACCGGCTGGGCGTGGAATACCTGTCCAGCCAGGGCGTGGATCGGCGGGTGGAGTCGCTGCTGAAGGAGCTTTTCGGCGTCGGACTGCGGGTGACGCTGGAGCCGAGGGGCGACGAGGAACAACGGCTGAATGAGATCGCCCGCAAGCGGGACGAGGAGCAGGCGCGGCTGGCGGAGATCGCGCGGAAGGCCTGCGAAGCGGACGCAAACGGCGCCAGCTGCAAGGCGCTCTCCAAGCAGCTGTTGGGCAAGGCGATCTCCGAGGAGGCGCTGCCCATCTCCGAGCTCGGCGAGGGCGCGAGCCGCACCACCATCCGGGGCGAGGTGCTGAAGGCGGAGCTGCGGGAGCTCAAGAACGGCTCGAAGCTGTGCTCCTTCGCGCTGACCGACTACACCGGCACCGTGTCCTGCAAGGCGTTCGTCGGCGGCAAGCGGGTGAGCGCCGAGGCGGCGCAGCAGCAGGCGGAACAGTTGATGGAGGGCCTCAAGGAGGGCGCCTGGGTGCGCGCCCGCGGCGACTACCGTTACGATGAGTTCCAGCGCGAGATGGTGCTGATGGCCTCCGACATCGCGCACTCCGAGGAGCCGAGGCGCATGGACGAGGCCGCCGAGAAGCGGGTGGAATTGCACCTGCACACCCAGATGAGCGCGATGGACGCCTGCGCGTCGCCCACCGATCTGATCAAGCTGGCCGCGGACTGGGGCCATCCCGCCATCGCCATCACCGACCACGGCGTGGTGCAGGCCTTCCCGGAGGCGTTCTCCGCCGCCAGGAAGGCGGGCATCAAGCTGATCCCCGGCTGCGAGGGCTACCTGGTGGACGATACGCCCAGCCTGGTGAAGAACGCCGACGCTCGGAAGCTCTCCGGCGCGACGTTCGTGGTGCTGGACGTGGAGACCACAGGCCTCAGCCCGATTAAGGACACCATCATCGAACTTGGCGCGGTGAAGTTTCAAAACGGCGTCGAGGTCGCCGAGTTCTCCCAGCTGATCAACCCCATGCGCCCGCTGCCGGGCAAGATCGTGGAGATCACCGGCATCACCGACGCGATGCTCTCCGGCATGCCCACGCTGGACAAGGTGATGCCCGACTTTTTTGAGTTCTGCAGCGGCGCGGTGCTGGCCGCCCACAACGCCGAGTTCGACACCGCGTTCGTCAGCCGCGCGTTTGCCGCCCAGGGCATGAAGCTGGATCACCCGGTGATCGATACGCTGTCGCTGTCCCGCAACCTCTTCCGCGATCAGAAGAGCCACAAGCTGGCCGCGGTGTGCAAGCGGCTGGGCATCTCACTGAAGAACGCCCACCGGGCGGTGCACGACGCGCGGGCCACCGCGCTGGCGCTGATGAAGATGCTGGAGATGCTGGACGGCAGCCGCGGGCTCAGGCTGCTCTCCGACCTCAACCAGGCCTTTGACGACGACATGAGCGGGTCCAGCTATCACATCATCCTGTTGGCTGCCACCCAGCAGGGCATGACCAACCTCTACCGCCTGGTGTCGGAGGCCCACCTCAACTACTTCCGCCGGACGCCCAGGCTGCCGCGCTCGGTGATCGAGCAGTACCGGGAGGGGCTGATCCTGGGCAGCGCCTGCGAGGCGGGCGAGCTGTTCCGCGCGGTGCTGGAGGGGAGGCCCGAACAGGACCTCGAGCGCATCGCGAAATTCTACGATTACCTGGAGATTCAGCCGACCGGCAACAACGAGTTCCTGATCCGGGAGGGCCGGGTTCAGGACGTGGAGGGGCTTCAGAACCTGAACCGGAAGATCCTGGCGCTGGGCGACCATTTGGGCATCCCGGTGGTTGCGACCGGCGACGTGCACTTCAAGGAGCCGAGGGACGCCATATTCCGCACCATCCTGATGAACGCCAAGGGCTTTGAGGACTGCGAGCTCCAGCCGCCGCTGTACTTCCGCACCACCGAGGACATGCTTCAGGAGTTTTCCTACCTGGGTTCCGCGGACGCCAAGCGGGTCGTGGTCGACGCGCCCCGGGCCATCGCGGAGAAGGTGTCGCCGAAGCTGCGGGTCTTCGCGGAGCACCCGGAGGGCAAGGAGACCTTCCAGCCTTTTTGGGATTTCGCCGAAAAAGACATCCGCACGCTGACGGAGACCCGCGCCCGGGAGATCTACGGCGACCCGCTGCCGGACATCGTGCAGAAGCGGATCGACAAGGAACTGGGTTCCATCATCGGCTACGGCTTCTCGACGCTGTACGACATCGCGGTCAAATTGGTCAACAAGTCGCTGTCCGACGGCTACATCGTGGGCTCGCGCGGTTCGGTGGGCTCGTCCTTCGTGGCCAACATGACCGGCATCACCGAGGTCAATTCGCTGCCGCCCCACTACGTGTGCCCTCAGTGCAAGCACTCGGAGTTCGACGTGCCGGAGGAGTACACCTGCGGGTTGGACCTTCCGGAGAAGGCCTGCCCGGTCTGCGGCACGGACATGAACCGGGACGGCTTTGACATCCCGTTCGAGGTGTTTTTGGGCTTCAAGGGCGACAAGGTGCCCGACATCGACCTGAACTTCTCCGGCGAGTATCAGCCGGTGGCCCATGCCTATGTGAAGGAATTGTTCGGCGAGGCGAACGTGTTCCGCGCGGGCACCATCGGCACCGTGGCGGAAAAGACCGCCTACGGCTACGTGCTGAAATACCTGGAGGAGAAGGAATTGACCGCCACCCAGGCGGAGAAGGAGCGGCTGGCGAAGGGCATCACCGGCGCCAAGCGCACCACCGGCCAGCACCCGGCGGGCATGGTGGTGCTGCCCAAGGGCTACGAGATCTACCAGTTCACGCCGATCCAGCGGCCCGCCGACGACACCGAGAGCGACACCATCACCACCCACTTCGACTTCAGTTCGATGCACGACGTGCTGGTGAAGCTGGACATCCTGGGCCACGATGACCCGACCATGCTGAAAAAGCTGGAGGACCTGACCGGCATCTCGCCCCGGAAGGTGCCGCTTGACGACAGGAAGGTATTTGAGAAGATCCTGTCGCTGTTCACCAGCCCCGAGGCGCTGGGCGTGACGCCGGAGGAGATCGGCTCCCCGACCGGCACATTGGGCATTCCGGAATTCGGCACCCGGTTCGTCCGGCAGATGCTGGTGGACACACAGCCCCACTCGATGGAGGAATTGATCCGGATTTCGGGCCTGTCCCACGGCACCGACGTGTGGGTGGGCAACGCCCAGGACATCATCAAGGCGGGCACCGCGCCGCTCAAAAAGTGCATCTGCACCCGCGACGACATCATGAACCAATTGATCAAGTGGGGCGTGGAGCCGAAAACCGCCTTCACCATCATGGAGTCGGTGCGAAAGGGCAAGGGCTTAAAACCCGAGTGGATCGACGCGATGAAGGCGGCGGGCACGCCGGACTGGTTCATCGAGAGCTGCCAGAAGATCAAGTACATGTTCCCGAAGGCCCACGCGGTGGCCTACGTGACGATGGCGCTGCGCATCGCCTACTTCAAGGTGTACTACCCGGGCGCCTACTACGCCTGCTACTTGAAGCGCAACCAGGAGGCCTTCGACGGCTCCACGATGGTGGCGTCGCTGCCGGTCTTGAAGGGCAAACTTCAGGAGCTTCAGGCGCTGGACAAGGACGAAAAGGCCAAGAAGGAAGACCAGATCGCGCTGTACGAGATTTTGATCGAGATGGTCTCAAGGGGCATCGCGCTTCGGCCCATCTCGCTGTACGAGTCGGACGCCGAGAACTTTCTCCTGATGCCGGACAACACCATTCTGCCGCCGCTCTCGTCGCTGCCGGGCGTCGGCCTCGCCGCCGCGCAGAACCTGGCCCGGGCGCGGGACGAGGGGACGTTCCTGTCCCAGGAGGACATGGCGAGGCGCAAGGTGGCGAAATCGGTGGTGCAGGCGCTTTCCGCCGCGGGCGCGCTTGGCGAATTGCCCGAGACCAGCCAGGTGAGCCTGTTCGATTTCGGCTGACACCGGTCGATGAAAATCCGCTGCGGCGTCTTTTCATCGAGGGCGTTGAAATCCGCTGCGCGTCTTTCAACGCGATAGGAGAGACTGCGCGGGCCTGAAATTCCTGCGGGAATTTCCGGGCGGCCCGCTGACTGAAGGGTTTGTTTCCTCCACCAGTGTGCGCACTGGTTATGGAAACGCATTCCCACCGACAAGTCGGTGGGAATGAATGAAATCCGGAGGGGCACGCCGCAGCCGGAAACGATGAAAGCCCGGGGGAAACGGGGTGTGTCCGGAATCGTCCGGAACAATTGCTTCGCCGGGTACGTCTTATGAGAAAAAATACGCGATGGAGTCCTTGGGGGTGAGTCTGTGAGGCGCGCTTGGTGTATGGCGCTGGCACTGGTTCTGGTTATGGCGGCGCCGGTGCGCGCGGAAGGGTTCGCGGTGGCGCTGAATATGGGCGACAACGGCGTCCTTGTCGCGTCCGACGGCACGGAGCTGGTGCCCCAGGGGCAGTATTCCAGCATCATGCCGCTGGGCGATAAGGTACCCTGTGATTTCGCCGCCTACGGGATCGGCGACCAGTCCGGCGCGGTCAAGCTGCTGGATCCTACGGGGAAGCCGCTCAGCGATTTCGCCTATGAGTCCCTGGCCGCCATCGGCGACAAGATCTGCTTTGAGCAGGACGGGTTCTACGGCGTGATGGATCGGGATCTGCGCGTGGTCGTGCCCTGCCAATACACCAGCATCGTGGCAAACGGCGAGGGCGGCTACCTGGCGCTGACCACCAACCCCAACGACGAGCGGCCCGACGGCGTATATTACATTGACTCGGCCGGCAGCGAGACCGCCACCGGCATCCGGGTGCTCTACGGCCTGACCGAGTTTTCAAACGGCCTGATGCCGGTATTGTTTGCCGAATCCGGCCGCACCGGCTACTTGAATCCCCGCGGCGAGCTCGCGATTTCCGCCCAGTTCAGCTATGCGGGGCCGTTTACCGGCGCCTTCGCCGACGCCTCCATCGACAGCGGCACCGGACTGATCGACACGAACGGCAACTGGCTGATCACGCCCAAGTACGAGGCGCTGTCGCTGGCCGGGTCGGGTGCCGTCGCCGTCGCGCAGGTGGACAGCACCCGAATCGCGTTGATCGATACCAAGACGTTTCAGACCGTCAAGGAGTTTACCGGCCAGGACATCTACTTCGACGCCGCGCCCGATAGCCCGCTGATCACGCTGTACCTGGACGGTGCGATGAAGCTGGTGGATCTTGCGGGCAACGAGGTGCTCTCCTCCGGCGCGCCCGACAGCACCGCGCTGTGCGACGGCCCGCGGGTGATCCTCCGGGAGGGCCCCTGGGGCGAAAAGAACACCACCCTGTGCGACCTGACCGGAAAGAAGCTGGCAGGGCCTTATCAGGACATCTGGCGGGTCGGCGCCGAGGGGGGTACGCCCTACTACGCCTATTCCTCCTTTGACACCCAGTCGGCGGAAAACGGCGGCACCACCTCGCTGAACGAGGTGCCCGGCACCCGGCAGACCGGCCTTCTGGATCAGGACGGCAAGGTGCTCTGGCAGCCCGCCGACATCCAAGAAGTGTATTCCCCGGCGGAGGGGCTGTTTGCCGTTGAGACTTCGGACAAGGTGGGCCTCATGAAGGCGGACGGCAGCTGGCTGAAGTCCTACGAAATCCCTTCGGGCGACGCGGAATAGGAAAGCGTTGAAAAATCCTGAGGGGTTTTTGGGCGCAAAGGAAGAAGGACTGCGTGCGCCTGAAATTCTGAGGAATTTCCGGGCGGCGCACTGACTTATGGTATTGTTTCCTCCATCAGTGTGCGCACTGATGGAGGAAACGCGTTCCCGGCGACTTCGCTGGGAACGAATTGAAAGCGCGACGAGGTTTGTCAACGGCTTGCGTTTCCGGCGCGCATGCGCCGGGAACTGTTTTGTGCATCATAAGTCAACTTTCAGCGAAACGGAAATCCACGCTTTTTCCAGCGCGCCGACGCTTTCATCCCATTTTTGCGTTATTTGTGTGTTGGACAGGTTGTATTCAGGGCCGGGATGTGCTACAATCTACTTTGTCTGGGGATTTCTCGGGCCATTTCTCCCCTGTTTGGGGAATGAGGGTGTTCAATTGCCAAAACCATCCGCGCCGCTTGGACGAGCGCAGGAAATTGCGACCCAGGTCGCGGCGCAGCAGGGGTTCATATTGGTGGACGTCGAGCTGGTCAAGGAACCGACCGGCCACTTTTTGCGCTTCTTCATTGATAAGCCGGAGGGCGTGACCGTTGACGATTGCGAGGTCTTCCACCGGCGGATTCAACCAATGATGGAATTCGTGGATTACGATTACATGGAGGTCTCCTCCCCAGGGGCCGACCGGCCGCTCAAAAAGCCAGAGGACTTTGAGCGCGCGGAGGGCGTCCCGGTGGAAGTGCGCCTGTATAAGCCGGAGGGCGGGCAGAAGGTGTTTCGCGGCCAGCTCGCGGGCCTCGTGGACGGTAAGGTGGTTCTCTGCGACGCCGCGGGCGAGAAGCGCGGCTTCGACCTCAAGGCCGTGGCGCTGGTCAAGCCCGTCGTCGAGTTCGACGAGGACGACTTAAAGGATGAAGTGTGAACGCGCACCGCGCGATTTCGTGACGAGGAGTGTTATGAATGGCAGGAACCATTGACAGCGGCGAGTTCATCAGCGCATTGGACGCGCTGGCCAAGGAGCGGCGCATCAACAAGGATGTGCTGTTCGCAGCCATCGAGTCCGCGCTGATCTCCGCCTACAAGAAAAATTTCGGCAAGAGCGCAAACGTGCGCGCCGCCATCGACCGCGACAAAGGCACGGTCGAGGTGTTCGCGCGCAAGACCGTCGTGGAACAGGTGGAGGATCCGCAGACCGAGATCAGCCTGGAGGAAGCCCGCGCCATCCATCCCAAATACGAAATCGGCGATTTGGCGGAGCTTCGCGCGACGCCCCGGGACTTTGGCCGCATCGCTGCCCAGACCGCCAAGCAGGTGGTTGTGCAGCACATCCGCGAGGCGGAGCGCGGCGTGATCTACGACGAATACATTGAAAAAGAAAACGAGATCCTGACCGCCATCGTGCAGCGGGTGGACAACCGCCAGGTGTACGTGGAGCTGGGCCGCACCGAGGGCCTGCTCGAACCCAACCAGCAGATGCCCGGCGAAGAATACCACGTCAACGACCGGCTGAAGGTGTACGTGCTGGAAGTCACCAAGCTCAGCCGCGGGCCGCAGGTGCTGGTGTCCCGCACCCATCAGGGGCTGGTCAAGCGCCTGTTCGAGATCGAGGTGCCGGAGATCCGCCAGGGCATCGTGCAGATTAAGTCGATCGCCCGCGAGGCCGGCTACCGCACCAAGATGGCCGTCTATTCCACCGATCCGATGATCGACCCGGTGGGCTCCTGCGTGGGCCCCCGCGGCATGCGCGTGGAGAACGTGGTGGCCGAGCTCAAGACCGAGAAGATCGACATCGTCAAGTGGTCCTCGGACCCCGCCGAATACGTGGCCTCCGCGCTCAACCCGGCCCGCGTCATCAGCGTGTTCATCTCCGACAAGGAGAAGGCCGCCCGCGTCGTCGTGCCCGACAACCAGCTTTCGCTGGCCATCGGCAAGGAGGGGCAGAACGCCCGCCTCGCCGCGAAGCTCACCGGCTGGAAGATCGACATCAAGAGCCAGAGCCAGATCGAACAGCAGCTGGACAACCGAGAGGAAGAGGCCTGATTTGCTCAAACAGCGCAAGACGCCCATGCGCATGTGCGTGGGCTGCCGCGAGATGAAGCCCAAGAAGGAACTGCTGCGCGTGGTCAAGCCGCCCGCGGGGGCGATCGCGTTTGACCGCGTGGGCAAGGCCCCGGGCCGCGGCGCCTACGTATGTCCCGACCCGGCCTGCCTGAAAAAGGCGCAAAAGAGCAAGGCGCTCGACCGGGCGCTGGAGACGGCGGTGCCCCCGGAGGTCTACGAGATGTTGCTAACGCAGCTGGGCGAGGGCGCATGAATCCGCTGAATAATTTCCTCGGGCTGTGCGCCCGGGCGGGCGCGCTCAAGACCGGCGAGGCCGCCTGCGAACAGCTGGCCAAGTCCGGCGGCGCGTTCCTCCTCTTGGTGGACGGCGGCGCTTCGGACCGGTCGAAGAAGGCGATGCGCGACGCCTGCGACTTCGGGGGAATCCCGCTGGTCGAACTGGAGAGCGGCGCCCTCGGCCAGGCGGTGGGCAAGCCCGGCCGGATGGCCGCGGCGGTGACACAAAAGGGTTTTGCGGACAAATTGATTCAATTGGCGATACATTAGCGGGGGTGCAAGGTGGGAATGACCAAAGTCAGGGTTCAGGATGCGACAAAAGAGCTCTCCGCGGGCGCGGGCAGGCTGCTGGAATCAGTTGGAAAGTCGAAGCGGCAGATGCAGGAAATCCTGCAGTCGCTGCGGCATGCTTCCGACGACCTGAAACAACAGCAGCGCGAACAGGCCGAGCAGGAAAAGCGCGAGGCGCTGTCCCGCGAGTACGAGAAAGCGGCTTCCTTCATGACCGCCTATTCCACCGAGCAGGTGCCTCAGCCGGCCGAAGCGGCGCAGCCGGGGCCGGTCGTCGTGGTGCCGGTGACGAGCGTCGTCGAGCACGCGCCGGAACAGCCGGTCAGCGAGCGCGCGCCCGAACCCGAGCCGCCCAAGCCCGCGGAGAAGGCCGAAAAGGTCGAAAAAACCGAAAAGATTGAAAAGCCGGTGGAGCGCGAGGTTCGGCCTCAGCCCCAGCAGCCGGTTTCGCCTCAGCAGGCGCAGCCGCAGTTCCGTCCGTCGGTTCGCCCGGCGGCGCCTCAGCAGCCCCAGCAGCGCCCCTTCGGGCGCCCGGCGCAGCCGCAAGGCGGCCCTTATGGCCGTCCCGTGCAGCCCCAGGGTCAGCAGGGCGGCCCCTACGGCCGTCCGGTGCAGCCGCAAGGCGGCCCCTATGGCCGTCCGGTGCAGCCCCAGGGTGGTCAGCAAGGCGGCCCCTATGGCCGTCCGGTGCAGCCGCAAGGCGGCGGTTACGGCCGTCCGGCGCAGGCCCCCTATGGCCGCCCGGCGCAGCCCGGCCAGGGTGGCCCCTATGGCCGCCCGGTGCAGCCCGGCGCGCCGCGCCCGTTTGCGCCCCGTCCTGCTGGCGTGGGCGGCCCGCCGCGCCCCGGCATGGGCGGCGGCATGCGCCCGGGCTTCGGCCGCAAGACCGGCCCGGAACTGACGCCTACCGTCGAGAAGGAGCGCGTCTCCAACTACGACCCCAACAAAAAGCAGTACGTGCGCCAGAACGACCCGGAGCGCGCCAAGACGAAGAAGCAGATCATCAAGGGGACCGCGCCTGCGATCTTCGGCGATGACGAGTTCGTGCGCAACAAGCGCCGCAAGAAGCAGCAGATCACTTTCAGACCCGAGCCGATGAAGATCGAGAAGGCCTTCATGACCGCCGACACCATCACCGTCAAGGATCTGACCGAGCGCATCGGCAAGCCCGCGGGCGAGATCATCAAAAAGCTGCTGCTGCTGGGCATCATGGCCACGATCAACAAGGAGCTGGACTTCGATACTGCGCAGCTGGTGTGCAACGAGTTCGGCATAGAGCTGGAGATGAAGAAGGCCGAGACCGCCGAGGACGTGCTGGTGTCCAAGGACTTCGAGGACACCGAGGGCGACCTGGAAGCCCGTCCGCCGGTCGTCACCATCATGGGCCACGTCGACCACGGCAAGACCTCGCTCCTGGACTACATCCGCAAGACCCGCGTCACCGCGGGCGAGGCGGGCGGCATCACCCAGCACATCGGCGCCTATACCGTGGGTGTGCGCGGGCAGCAGATCACGTTCCTGGATACCCCGGGCCACGAGGCGTTCACCGCCATGCGCGCCCGCGGCGCTCAGGCCACCGACATCGCCATCCTGGTGGTTGCGGCGGACGACGGCGTCATGCCGCAGACCATCGAGGCCATCAACCACGCCAAGGCCGCGAACGTGCCCACCATCGTCGCCATCAACAAGATGGATAAGCCCACCGCGGATCCCGAGCGCATCAAGCAGGACCTGACCGCCTACGGCCTGGTGGCCGAGGAGTGGGGCGGCGACACCATCATGGTGCCGGTCTCCGCCATCACCGGCGAAAACGTGGATCAGCTGCTGGAGATGATCCTGCTGGTGGCCGAGGTGCAGAATTACCGCGCCAACCCGAACCGCCCGGCCCGCGGCATCATCATCGAGGCGAGGCTGGACAAGGGCCGCGGCCCGGTGGCCACGGTGCTGATTAAGAACGGCACGCTGCACGTGGGCGACGCCATCGTCGCCGGCACGGCCTTCGGCCGCGTCCGCGCGATGGTCAACGACCGCGGCGAGCGCGTGAAGGACGCGCTGCCCTCCGACCCGGTGGAGGTCGTCGGCTTCAACGACGTGCCCGACGCCGGCGACACGATGAGCGCGGTGGACGAGAAGCTCTCCCGCCAGCTGGCCGACGAGCGCAAGGACAAGCAGAAGGCCGCGCTGGTCAAATCAAAGTCCCAGACCACGCTGGACGACCTGTACAACCAGATCTCCGCCGGCGAGGTCAAGGATCTGAACCTGATTATCAAGGCGGACGTGCAGGGTTCCGTCGAGGCGCTGCGCCAGTCGCTGGAGAAATTGTCCAACGACGAGGTGCACGTGCGCGCCATCCACGGCGGCGTCGGCGCGATCACCGAGTCGGACATCATGCTGGCTTCGGCCTCGAACGCGATCATCATCGGCTTCAACGTGCGCACCGACAACGCCGTGCGCGAGGTCGCCGAGCGCGAAAAGGTGGACATCCGGCTGTACCGCATCATCTACGACGCCATCGAGGACGTCGAAAACGCCATGAAGGGCATGCTGGCGCCCAAGTTCAAGGAGACCATACTGGGCCGCGCCCAGGTGCGCCAGACGTTCCGCGTCACCGGCGTGGGCATGATCGCGGGCTCCTATGTCACCGAGGGCAAGGTGGTTCGCAACGCCCAGGCCCGGCTGCTGCGCGACAGCGTGGTCATCCATGAAGCCAAGATCGAATCGCTCAAGCGCTTCAAGGACGACGCCAAGGAAGTCGCCGCTGGCTACGAGTGCGGCATCGGGCTGGAAAACTACAACGACATCAAGGAGAACGACGTGATCGAGTGCTTCCAGATGGAAGAAATCGAGCGCTGATTCCCCTGGTTGAAAATCCGCTTCGCGTCTTTTCAACCAAAAAGAAAGCTGCGCGGGCCTGAAATGCCGCGGCATTTCCGGGCGGCCCGCTGACCGAAGGATATGTTTCAACCACCAGTGTGCGCACTGATGGTTGAAACGCGTTCCCGGCGCACGGGTCGCCGGGAACGATTTAAAAGTACGGGCTACACGCCAGCATCGTGGTTCCCGCGCCCCCAAAAGCGCATGGGTCGCCGGGAACGATTTAAAAGTACGGGGTATTGGCGGGTATAGACCTTCGCGTGGGCTATTGGTTTTCGTCCAATCGGGGAATCCTGTGGGCGGGACACCATTTTTCAAGGAGGAACCATGGCATTTGACCGTGTGGACCGCATCTCGGAGGAGGTGCGGCGCGAGCTGGATAAGATTTTGCGCGAGGAGATCAATGACCCGCGCATCGCGGGCACGTTCTCCATCGTCCGGTGCGAGGTGACGCGGGATTTGCGCTACTGCAAGGTGCGCGTGAGCGTCCTGGAGCCGGAAAAGCGCAAGGGCATGATGGAGGCGCTGAAAAAGGCCTCCGGATTCATCCGGCGGGAATTGGGCAAGCGGGTGGACCTCAGGTACACGCCGGAATTGATCTTTGAATTGGATACCAACATCGAATACGCGGATAGGATCAACCGGCTGCTGAAAGAGGAGGAAGCCCATGGCGACGATCCCCGAACTGGCGGCCTGGATTGAAGCGCGGGACGATATCGCGGTGGTGGCCCACGTTTCTCCAGACGGGGACACGCTGGGTTCCGGCCTCGCGCTGGTCCAGGCGCTGACAAAGCTCAAAAAACGCGCGGCGCTGGTCAGCAAGGACGATGTGCCCCACATGTACCAGTTTCTGCCGGGCGCGGACAAGGTGTACGCGCCGGACGCTCTGCCGTTTGAACCCAAGTGCGTGCTGTTTGAGGATGTGGCCGCCTACGACCGCGCCGGCGACAAGGGCGCGCTCTCCTCTGTCAAGGACACCGCGCTGATCGACCATCACGGCACCAACCCGTGCTTTGCTCAGCTCTGCGTGATCGACGAGGACGCGTCCGCCACCGGCGTGATCGCGCTGAGGCTGATCGACCAGCTGGGCGTCAAGCTGGATCACGAGATCGCGCTGAACCTGTACGCCGCCATTTCCACCGATACCGGCAATTTCAGCTACTCCAACACCACCGCCGAGGCCGCCCGGGGCGTCGCGCGGTGCCTGGAAGCAGGCTTCGACATCGAGGACGCCAGCCGCCGCCTGTTCCGGCTGCGCACCCGGCCGCGCACGCTGCTGCTCGGCATGGCGCTGTCGGCGGCGGAGTTCTTCTGCGGCGGGCGCATCGCGGTCACAAGGATCAGTTCGCTGATGATGGAGGTTTGCGGCGCGACGGCCGCCGACACCGAGGGCGTAATCAACATCCTGATCGAAACCGAGGGCGTGGACGCCGCCATCCTGGCGGAGGAGCGGGGCGTGTTCAACACCAAGTTCTCGCTGCGCTCCGCGGGCCTGATCGACGTGGGCGGGGTGGCCCAGTTTTTCGGCGGCGGCGGCCACAAGCAGGCGGCCGGCATGACCATTCACCTGCCGCTGCGCGAGGCCACGGACGAAGTCATTACGAAGATCTGCTCGGAACTCGGCGAATAACGGCGTCCAAAATCCGCTCCGCATCTTTTGAGTTATTTCTTCCGCCAGTTTGCGGACTGGTCGCGGAAGCGATGATAGGGGAACGAGTCGGGAGGGCTTCGGCCCTCTCGATGTTGCATGAGGGCAAAACAGTGGACGGATTCATCAACCTGCTCAAGCCGCCGGGCATGACCTCGTCGGACGCGGTGGTTCGGGTGCGAAAGCTGCTGCCCCGGGGCACCCGCGTGGGCCACGGCGGCACGCTGGACCCGGATGCCGCGGGCGTGCTGCCCATCTGCGTCGGCCGGGGCACGAGGCTGTTCGATTACCTGATCGACAAGAAAAAGACCTATATCGCCGAAGGGTGCCTGGGCATCGAGACCGATACCCAGGACGCCACCGGCCGGGTCGTCGCGCGCGCCGAGGCCCATGTAAATGAAGCAGAAATCCGCCGGGCGATGGAGAAATTGACCGGCGACATCCTGCAGGTGCCGCCGATGTATTCCGCCATCCAGAAGGATGGCCGCCGCATGTACGAACTGGCGCGAAAGGGCGAGCGGGCGGAGCTTTCACCCCGCCCCGCCCGGGTGGACGCCTTCGAGTACCTGCGCGCGACCGGCCCGGACCGATTTCTCGCGCGCATCGAGTGCGGCAAGGGCGTGTACGTGCGAACGCTGCTCCATGACCTGGGGCGCATCCTGGGCTGCGGCGCGCACATGGCGTTTCTGCTCCGCACCCGTGCGGGCGCGTTCGAGATCGAAAGCGCGGTGACGCCGGAGGAACTGGCGGCGAACCTGCCGGGCGCGCTGCTGCCGCTGGACGCGGCGGTGAAGCACCTTCCGGAGGTCAACGTAAACCCCAGTTGCGGGCGCTGGCTGCTGAACGGCAACCCGGTGTCCCTTTGCGACCTGGACCGGGTGCCGCCGCCGGACGAGCCGGTGCGCGTCTACCTGGACGGGGCGTTCGTCGCCGTCGCTCAGGCGGGCGCGGACGGCTGGCTGCGCGTACGCGCGATGCTCGCCGGGCCTGAAAAGCAGGAGGGGGCAACATGAATATAGCGACAATACGGATTGCGTTCTCGGATTACTTGCGAAAACGCTATCCGAATGACAATCATACCGGTTCAACGGTTTCGATGGCGTTCTTTCTGTACGCCCACGAGGCCGATTTGGGCTTGGGGTTTGCAGACGTGTTGTCAGGAACGGTTGCCCAAGAAATCTACCGCGACCGTTTGGTAGCCTTTTTCACCGCTAACAAACGGAAAAACCCCAAGGGGAACGCTTCCGTATATTTGCATTCATTGAAGCTGCTCCGTGAGTTCCTCGGTGACCTCGCTGTCGAAGCGCCTGCGAATTCGGTCGCTCCCGCGAGACAAACATCTTAGCGAAGCGGTATCGTATTGCCTACACCAACCGCCGACGAGGTGAAATGGTATTTGGACAAGTGGGAAAAGCTACCGAACTACACCGCGCAGGAGAAAGCCCTTAACCTACTGTTCCACGAGACATACCCGCTAAATTGCGAGATGGACCACGTTCTCGTGAAATGCTCGGTGTTGAACGACTTCTACGGCACGAACATCTTCGGCGTTTACCCAATAGCGAAGCACATTGTCGACCTTCAGATAGACGCGAGGCTCGATAGCGGCGACAAAACACTCGTCGATGACATTTCTCGCGCTACGCCACGCAGGAATTACTCGTTTGCAACCAAGTATTGCAGTCACCATCGGCCGCTGTCTTATCCGATTTACGACTCCTATGTCGCCGAAGTGCTTGATTGCTTCCGAAAGCAAGACAACTTTCTTGCGTTTAGGAAGTCAGACTTAAGCGACTACCCGACATTCTTTGATGCTATCAAACGGTTTCAGGCCTTCTATGGCCTTGAAGCCTTCAACATAAAGCAAATTGACCAGTATCTGTGGCAGCTCGGCAAGGATTATTCTCCGAGAAGCTACAACGGTAAGCCCGTGAGGTGACCGTTTGGCGATACCGGTGGCGTTGCGGTTCTACGCCAGTTGGGGACAGCCCTTTCCTAGAAGCTATGCTCCAAAATCTATTATGGAGGATTTCTCTTTCTTACCTGACATGTATATTCATGCGTAAGTTGTAGTCCACCCAGCTCTGCGCATTGCTGGGCCGGGCGGTTTTGTGCTATACTTGTCGAAAGCTGTATTTTTGATGTGGGGGAAACCTGGACATGTTGAATTGGCGGGCCTCGATCCTGGCGTTTGCCGCGATGCTGTGCCTAATGGGCGCGGCGCGGGCGGACGTGGGCGACGTGACCTACGGCCCTTGGTCGGCGTGGAGCGACGCGCCCATCGCCAACCGGACCGACCTGTTCGTCGAGACGCGCAAGGTGGAGGTACCCGTCCTTCATTGCACCTGGCGCTACACCCGCTACCGGGCGCAGGACGGCGGCTACGCGGCCACCGGCGCGGTCAAGGAGGCGCTGGAGGTCGACGCACCGCTGAAAGCGACGGGCGAGCGCGGCGGACGCCCGGTCTACGAGGGCGATTGGTTCAATCAGGGCGAGATCATCACCGTCGAATCCGTCCGGACGTCCACCCAGTACCGCGCGCGGCAGATTCTATTGGCCGCCTGCGCCATCGAGCCCTCCGCGCTGATCGCGGAGGCGGGGGAACACGTGCGGCTCGGCGTCAAGCTGCTGGACCCCGGGGCGTACACATTGACCTGTGACCACCCGGAGGTGGCCTCGGTCGATCAGCAGGGCGTGCTGGCCGCGAAGGCACCGGGGCGGGCGCGGGTCACGCTGCGCTACAACGACAGGACGGCCACCTGCGACGTGCTGGTGACCGGCGGCCGCGCGGAACTCAAGGAGGGCGCGGCGGCGCTTAGGCTCTCCGGCACCAATCTGACCGCCCGTTACGACGTGGACGGCCTCGACATGAGCGGGCTAAAGCTGGCCGCCGAGGCGGACGGCGCGAAGGCCGACCCTGCGATGCGCTTTCTGGTGGATGACGTGGACGGCGACTGCTGTTCGCTCCGGGCGCTGTGCCCGCTGATCGGCTACCTGGCCGCGCCGCTCTCGGACGGCGGCGGCGTGGAGGCGGGGGAGGGGCAGGTGCTGTCGCTCCGGCAGGTGGTGCGGCGGCAGAGGGAGATCGAGAAGCTGAAAGCGCAGCAGGCGCAGCCGGGCGCGACGGCGGCGCCGGACGGGGAGGATAAGCCCGCGGCGTTCGCGGGCGGGGGCGGCGCGCCCTACCGCTTCCGGGCGCTGAAGGCGCCGGAGGGCGACCTGATCCTGTGCCTGCAGGCGGACGGCTCCTATGCGCTGACCGCGGGCCGGGCGGAGGCGGGCGCGGGGCTCTCCATCGAAAAGCTGAACCTGGACGATCCCCGGCAGCGCTGGACGCTGGTTCCGGAGAAGGCCGACGTGGCGAAGGACCTGATCTGGCGGCTGCCCGTGCCGGACAACAGCTTCTGCCAGATCACCGACGACTTCAAGACCATGGCGCGGGATAAAGACGTGCACGACGGCGTCGACTTTTCGCCCGTCGGCCGGGAGCGCGCGCTTTCGGTGGCGGCGGGCCGGGTGGTGCGCGCGGACGACCGCTGCACCCACGATTACCCCAAGACCCAGCTGAACAAGTACGGCCGCTACATCGACCCCTGCGACCTGAAGGACGGGATCATTTCAAAGTACGGCTCCTACGGCAAGTACGTGATCGTCGAGCACTCGGACGGCAGCTGCACGATGTACGCGCACCTGTCGAAGCTCCTGGTGCGCTCCGGGCAGAGGGTGAAGGCGGGGCAGGCGGTGGGTATCATGGGTTCCACCGGCAGCGCCAACGGCGTCCATCTGCACTTCGAGGTGCGGGTCTCGGGCAAGCCGGTGAATCCCCGGTACTTTTTCAATCTTCCAGAAATTGGGGGATATGTGCCATAACTTCACAGAAAGAACATTTACATCGGGCGCACGGTATGCTACAATAACCCTTGCGGCATAATAAGCCGCAGATCATCCGCTTGCTCGGTCCGCCGAGTCTCCGACGGCTCACCTGGCTTGCGGGCATATGAAACAGGAGGAAACATCATGGAAACGACCAAGCAGGAAATCATCGCCCAATACGGCCGCCACGAAGGCGACACCGGCTCGCCCGAGGTTCAGATCGCGCTGCTCACCGCCCGCATCAACCACCTGAACGAGCACCTGAAAGAGCACAAGAAGGATCACCACTCCCGCCGCGGCCTTCTGCTGATGGTCGGTCAGCGCCGCGGACTGTTGGACTACCTGAAGAAGACCGACATCGAGAGCTACCGCGACCTGATCGGCAAGCTGGGTCTGCGCAAGTAATGCGCGCCAAGGCCGCGTCCCTGAGATGAACAGAATGCCGTCGTTTGGGGGATACTGCCCCAAGCGACGGCTTTTACAGTCCATCCCGGGGTTAAAGATTGGTTTCAATAAAAATAGAAATAGATAGAATGCCCACGAGGAGGGGAAAACATGTTCAAGAGCTACAGCTACGAATTGGGCGGGAGGACGCTGACGCTGGAGTTCGGCAAGTACGCCGAGCAGGCCAGCGGCGCGGCGTTCGTCCGCTACGGGGACACCTGCGTACTGGTGACCGCCACGGTCTCCGAGACCCAGCGCCCCGGCATCGACTTCTTTCCGCTGAGCGTCGACTTCGAGGAGAAGCTCTACGCCGTCGGCAAGATTCCCGGCGGCTGGATCCGCCGCGAAGGCCGCCCGGCCGAGAAGGCCATCCTGACCAGCCGCCTGATCGACCGGCCGCTGCGCCCGCTGTTCCCGAAGGGAATGCGCAACGATGTGTCCGTCATCGCGACGGTCATGTCGATGGACTCCAACAACACCCCCGAGATCCCCGCGATGATCGGCTCGTCCATCGCGCTTTGCATCAGCTGCATTCCATTCGCCGGCCCCACCGGCGCGGTCAACGTCGGCTACGTGGACGGCCAGTACATCATCAACCCCAATGACGATCAGCGGGCCGCAAGCCAGATGCATCTGACCGTCGCCGGCACCAAGGAAGCGGTGCTGATGGTCGAGGCGGGCGCCAAGGAGGTCTCCGAGGAGATCATGCTGGGCGGCATCCTGTTCGCCCACGAGGAGATCAAAAAGCTCGTCGCCTTCCAGGAAGGGATCATCGCCAAGATCGGCAAGCCGAAGCGGGAGTTCCCGCTGATGCTGCCCGGCGACGACGTGAAGGCCGCCGTGCGCGAGTACGCGCTGGACAAGGTCAAATACGTGTTCGGTACCTTCGACCGCCAGGAGCGCCAGGCGCGCGAAGAGGCGATGAAGGAGGACGTCAAGGCCCACTTCGCCGAAGCCTTCGCCGGCCGCGAGGCCGAGATCGGCGACGCGATCTACGGGCTTGAAAAAGAGGTCATGCGCCGCCGCATCATCGACGAGGGCATCCGCCCCGACGGCCGCAAGCTGACCGAGGTGCGCCCCATCTGGTGCGAAACCAGCGTATTGCCCCGCGCCCACGGCTCCGCCGTGTTCACCCGCGGGCAGACCCAGGTGATGACGGTGGCCACGCTGGCGCCTGTCTCGGAGCAGCAGGAGCTGGACACCATCTATCCCGAGGAATCCAAGCGCTACATGCACCACTACAACTTCCCGGGCTACTCCACCGGCGAGGCGAAGCCCATCCGCAGCCCCGGCCGCCGCGAAATCGGCCACGGCGCGCTGGCCGAGCGGGCGCTGGAGCCGATGATCCCGTCCACCGACGACTTCCCCTACGCGCTGCGCCTGGTCTCGGAGGTCATGAGTTCCAACGGCTCCACCTCCCAGGCCTCCGTCTGCGGCTCCACGCTGGCGCTGATGGACGCGGGCGTGCCGATCAAGCGGCCCGTCGGCGGCGTCGCGATGGGCCTGATTAAGGACGAGTCCACCGGCAAGGTCGCGGTGCTGACCGACATCCAGGGCTTGGAGGACTTCCTGGGCGACATGGACTTCAAAGTCGCGGGAACGGCTCTGGGCATCACGGCGATCCAGATGGACATCAAGATCAAGGGCATCGACGAGCCCATCCTGCGCCAGGCGCTGTCCCAGGCCTTCGACGGCCGCATGCACATCCTGGGCAAGATGCTGGAGGCGCTGCCGGCGCCCAGGCCGAACCTTTCGAAGTTCGCGCCCAAGATCATCGTGTTCAAGATCAACCCGGAGAAGATCGGCGAGGTGGTTGGCCCCCGCGGCAAGACCATCAACAAGATCATCGAGCAGACCGGGGTCAAGATCGACATCGAGGACGACGGCAGCGTCTACATCGCGACCGCCGACGAGGCGGCGGCGAAGAAGGCCCGCCAGATCATCGAGGGCATCACCAAGGAGCTGCAGGTGGGCGACGAGTTTGAAGGCACGGTCGTGCGCATCATGCCCTTCGGCGCGTTCCTGGAGTACGCGCCCGGCAAGGACGGCATGCTGCACATTTCGAAGCTCGCCAACGAGCGGGTGGAGAAGGTCGAGGACGTGGTCAATGTCGGCGACACGCTGCCGGTCAAGGTCGCGGAGATCGACGCCCAGGGCCGCGTGAACCTGATCCGCACCGACATCGAATACGATAATCCGAACATGCCAGTGCGCCGCCCGCCGATGAGGCGCGAGGGCGGGCGCGACGGCGGCAGGCCTCCGTTCCGGCGCTGATCCATACGGGCGGGGAATTGGGCATGGCCCGGTTCCCCGTCCATTTTCAGGAGGGCATGCATGTACGATCAACATACGCTTCCGAACGGCCTCACGATCATCGCCGAGAAGATCCCCCACTTCCGCTCGGTGTCGGTGGGGCTTTGGATCGGGAGCGGCTCCCAGTACGAGACCCGGACACAGGCGGGCATCAGCCATTTCATCGAGCACATGCTCTTTAAAGGCACGAAGAAGCGCTCCGCCCGGGACATCGCCGAGGTCATGGACGCCGTCGGCGGCCAGCTGAACGCCTTCACATCCAAGGAGTGCACCTGCTTTTACGCCAAGGTGGTGGACGAGGACCTGCCGCTGGCGGCGGACGTGATTTCGGACATCGTGCTCCATTCCCTCTTCAGCCCGCAGGAGCTGGAGAAGGAGAAGGGCGTCATCCTCGAGGAGATCTCGATGGCCGAGGACTCGCCGGAAGACTTGGTGAGCGAACTCATCATGCTGGCCCAGTACGGCGATCAGCCGCTGGCCCGGCCCATTTTGGGCACCGAGGAGTCCGTCTCCCAACTGACCCGCGCAAAGCTCTTGCACTATTACAAAAAGTTCTACCGCCCGGAGAACGCGGTGCTGGCGCTGGCGGGCAACTACGAATGGGAGAGCGTGCTGAAGCTGGCGGAGGAATACCTGGGCGGCTGGGAACCCGGCGAGCCTGGGCCGGCCTACCGCACCCGGCCCGCCAAACCGCAAGTGGTCCGCAGGGAGAAGGACATCGAGCAGTTGCATCTGACGGTATCCTACCCCGGCGTCTCCCAGGACGCGGATGAGATCTACCCGCTGTCGATTCTGAACAGCGTGCTGGGCGGCGCGATGAGCTCTCGGCTTTTCCAGACCATCCGCGAGGAACGCGGCCTGGCCTACACGGTGTACAGCTATCCCGCCGCCTACTCGGACAGCGGCCTCTTCGCTATCTACGCGGGCACGAGCCTCGAGCACGCGCCGGAGGTCATGAAGCTGATCCGCCAGGAGGTCGAGAAGATTACCCGGGAAGGCCTGACCCGCCAGGAGTTCGATCAGGCCCGCGCACAGCTGAAGGGCAGCTACATCCTGGGCCTCGAGTCCACCTCCAGCCGCATGAACGCGCTGGGCAGGAGAAAGCTGCTCTTGGGCACCGAGCAGACCGAGGAGGAAGTCATCGCGAAGATCGACGCCATCACCTACGAGCAGGTGTTCGATCTCACGAGGAAGCTGCTGACCGCCAAGCCATCGCTCGCGCTGGTCGGAAAGGGCGCGGAAGGGCTCGAGGTGTAAAATGGACAAGCTGGAGCGCATCTTCGAACTGCAAAAGGCGTTCAACGACGAGCTGGTCCAGCGCCGGGGGCTTCAGGACATCCCGATGGAGAAGTGGATCCAGATGCAGACGCTGGCCACGGTGTCGGAACTGTCGGAGCTGCTTGACGAGGTCAACTTCAAGTGGTGGAAGAACCCGAGGCCCGTCGATCCGGACGCGCTCAGGGAGGAGCTGGTGGACATCCTCCACTTCTTCGTCAGCATGTGCCTGTCCGCCGGCATGGACGCGGGCGAGCTGTACGATCGGTATCTCAAGAAGAATCAGGAGAATTTTGACCGCCAGCACGGCCTGTCCAGCAAACCGGGTTACGAGATCTGAACCCCTTATTTCAGGCCTCCATGTGGGGGCCTGTTTTTTTGTCCGCTCACGCGCCTTCCTCCGCGGGCATAGGATGCGCTGGGAATCGGCGAGAAAAGGGGAGAGAAGCATGGAACTGGTGGCGATCGGCGGCGACCTGCGCTACGCACACCTGGTCGACTGGGCGCGCCGCGACGGCATCGACGCGGCGGGCCTCGGCCTCGAGTACGCGGGGCTGGACATCCCGCACGCGACGCTTCAGGATCTTCGGGCCGCGGAAGTCGTCGTGTTACATAATCCCTTTGGGGTGGCCGGTATGGCGTTCCCCTATGCGCAAAATCCGTATCGGGCGGAGGAAGTGTGGGCGCATCTGGCGCCCGGCACCCCCGTCTACCTGTTCGGCCCGGGCACGGCGCCCCAGGAATTCTGTCTGAAATACCCCACAACCAGCCTGAACGGCAACGAGCGCCTGACGCTGCGCAACGCGGTCTACACCGCCGAGGGCGCGATTCACGCGGTCTCGGAGCGGGCGCTGTTCTCGCTGTCGGAGTGCAGCGCGCTGGTGGTCGGCTACGGCCGCATCGGACGCGCGCTGACCGGCATGCTGCTGGGCTATGGAACCAAGGTGACGGTGGCGGCCCGGTCGCAGGAAGCCAGGAGCCTGGCGGAGCGCGCGGGCGCGAAAGCGGTGGACATGGAGGGGATGCTGCGGGAACTGCCGCTGCAGCGCGCCGTGTTCTCCACGCCGCCCCAGCGCGTGCTGGAGGAAGCGCAGCTCTCCCACCTCAGGCGGGACGCGCTGCTGGTGGACCTGAGCAGCCCGCCCTATGGCGTCGATCTCAAGGCGGCGCAGGCGATGGGGCTGAACGCTTGGCGCGAGCCGGGGCTGCCCGGGCGGTTCTGCCCGGAGAGCGCCGGGCGCGCGCTGCTGTACGCGATCCGCGAAGCGAGGAAGGGAGGCGCCCTCTATGAATGAACTCAGGGGAAAGCGCGTGGCCATCGCCGTCACCGGCTCGTTTTGCACATTCGACAGCGTGTTCGACGCGCTGGAAGATCTGAACGACGCGGAACTGTACCCGATCCTGTCCGACAACGTGTATTCAATGGACACGCGCTTTGGCACCGCGGCGTCCATCCGCGCGCGGCTGGAGAAGATCTGCGGCCGCGGCTGCTGGCACACCATCCAGGAGGCGGAGCCCATCGGCCCCCAGAAGCTGATGGATCTGGTGATCGTCGCGCCCTGCACCGGCAACACGCTGGCAAAGCTCGCCCAGGGCGTCACCGATACGCCGGTCGTCATGGCGGCGAAGTCACAGCTTCGGAACGCGCGGCCGGTGCTGCTCGGCATCTCCACCAACGACGGGCTGTCGAGCAGCGCCAAGAACATCGGGATCCTGCTGGAGCGCAAGAACGTCTTCTTCGTGCCCTTCGCCCAGGACGACCCGGTGCGCAAGCCCACGTCGCTGATGCTGGAGACGGGCGACCTCCGGGCCGCGGCGCTGGCCGCGCTGCACGGCGAGCAGTTGCAGCCGCTGCTCAAGGTTCGGGATATTAACAAATTGTGAAGTCGAAAAAAGTCCATAAAACCCTATTGACATCGATCACGGCGCGTGATAATATAATCAGGCACGCGAAAAACGGGGCAAACGAAAACGGTGAGCGTGCGGCGCGATTCTTGAAAACGATACAGCGAGAGCGAGAGAAAGAACAGTCAGATTCTGATGAGTTAAGAGCTTGTCGTGGGGGTCCTTGGCGGGACTGAAGCGATGAGAATAAGGATTAAACACAAGAGTTTGATCCTGGCTCAGGACGAACGCTGGCGGCGTGCTTAACACATGCAAGTCGAGCGGGGAGGCTTTTCGGCACCGACCACTGGGACGGGTGCGGTTGAAGGCGGCAGG
>Ga0268263_1000995_pt1 | contig 30647 bp, 26 predicted proteins | sample Biomet5_FD_190358 | JGI IMG/M metagenome (GOLD analysis project Ga0268263, IMG submission 190358) | Microbial communities from bioreactor (seeded with sewage sludge) at LBNL, California, USA - Biofuel metagenome 5 (SPAdes) (version 4) | ecosystem: Engineered > Bioreactor > Anaerobic >... | reverse complement strand
TCGTGTATGTATGCGTGCCGATATCATCCTGGGTATAATCGATCGGGTCAAAGGTGATCGTTCCTCCTGTGCTGCTTCCTGTCGTTACTGTCTTGTCTCCTTCTTTCACTGTGAAGCCGAACACGTCATCATCTGTGAGATCTCTGCCTGTCATCGTCTTCGTGCCTTCCGGAGTAAAACTGCCGGTCGCTTCGTATGTGTTGTCGAAGGTGATGGCAGGGTTGTCATCAGCAGCCGTCACGTCCAGTGTCCCGTCGCCGTTGTCGCCGACAGTCACTGTATATGTGATCGTATCCGTCGTGCTCGTCACGCCGTCTGCATCGTAGGCATCTTCGCTGATCGTGTATGTGTGCTCGCCTACATCTTCAAGTGTATAGTCGATCGGGTCGAAGGTGATCGTTCCTCCTGTGCTCGTCCCTGTCGTTACTGTCTCGCTTCCTTCTTTCACAGTGAAGCCGAACACGTCATCATCTGTGATGTCTCTGCCCGTCATCGTCTTCGTGCCTTCCGGAGTAAGATCGCCGGTCGCTTCATATGTGTTGTCGAAGGTGATGGCAGGGTTGTCATCAGCAGCTGTCACGTCCAGGGTCCCGTCACCGTTATCGCTGACAGTCACTGTGTATGTGATCGTATCCGTCGTGCTCGTCACACCGTCTGCATCGTAGGCATCTTCGCTGATCGTGTATGTGTGCTCGCCTACATCTTCAAGCGTATAGTCGATCTGGTCGAAGGTGATCGTTCCTCCTGTGCTGCTTCCTGTCGTTACTGTCTCGTCTCCTTCTTTCACTGTGAAGCCGAACGTATCATCGTCTGTGATGTCTCTGCCCGTCATCGTCTTCGTGCCGGTCAGGTCCAGATGTCCCTCTGCCGTATATGTGTTTTCAAATGTTATCTCCTGGCTGTCTGACAGAACTGTGACCGCCAATGTCCCGTTGCCATTGTCACTTACATTGACTAAGCAGGTGATCGTAGCTGATGTGCTAGTCACACCATTTGCATCATAGGCATCTTCGCTGATCGTGTATGTGTGGTCGCCTACATCTTCAAGCGTATAGTCGATCTGGTCAAAAGTGATCGTTCCTCCTGTGCTCGTGCCTGTCGTTACTGTGTCGTTCCCTTCTTTCACAGTGAAGCCGAACGTATCATCGTCTGTGATGTCTCTGCCCGTCATCGTCTTCGTGCCGGTCAGGTCCAGATGTCCCTCTGCCGTATATGTGTTGTCGAAGGTGATGGCAGGGTTGTCATCAGCAGCTGCCACGTCCAGGGTCCCGTCGCCGTTATCGCTGACAGTAACCTTGTATGTGATCGTTCCTTCTGCGCTCGTCACGCCATTTGCATCATAAGCATCTTCGCTGATCGTATATGTGTGCTCTCCTACATCTTCAAGTGTATAGTCGATCGGGTCGAAGGTGATCGTTCCTCCTGTGCTGCTTCCTGTCGTTACTGTCTCGTCTCCTTCTTTCACTGTGAAGCCGAACGTATCATCGTCTGTGATGTCTCTGCCCGTCATCGTCTTCGTGCCTTCCAGAGTAAGACTTCCTGTCGCTTCGTATGTGTTGTCGAAGGTGATGGCAGGATTGTCATCAGCAGCTGCCACGTCCAGGGTCCCGTCGCCGTTGTCGCTGACAGTAACTGTATATGTGATCGTATCTGATGTGCTCGTCACACCGTCTGCATCGTAATCATCTTCGCTGATCGTGTATGTATGCGTGCCGATATCATCCTGAGTATATTCGATCGGATCGAAGGTGATCGTTCCTCCTGTGCTGCTTCCTGTCGTTACTGTCTCGTCTCCTTCTTTCACGGTGAAGCCGAACGTATCATCGTCTGTGAGGTCTCTGCCCGTCATCGTCTTCGTGCCTTCCAGAGTAAGACTTCCTGTCGCTTCGTATGTGTTGTCGAAGGTGATGGCAGGATTGTCATCAGCAGCTGTCACTGCCAGGGTCCCGTCGCCGTTGTCGCTGACAGTAACTGTATATGTGATCGTATCTGATGTGCTCGTCACACCGTCTGCATCGTAGGCGTCTTCGCTGATCGTGTATGTATGCGTGCCGATATCATCCTGAGTATATTCGATCGGGTCGAATGTGATCGTTCCTCCTGTGCTCGTCCCTGTCGTTACTGTCTTGTCTCCTTCTTTCACGGTGAATCCGAACGTATCATCATCTGTGATGTCTCTGCCCGTCATCGTCTTCGTGCCTTCCAGAGTAAGATCGCCTGTCGCTGCGTATGTATTGGCAAAAGATGGCGAAGTAACTCTTGCAGAAGCTATCATATCGCCGCCTTTATAATATACGACTGTCGGAGTCTTCAGCGTTCCGTCCGCATTCGCCTCTACTGTAACTACTGCCGTATAAACTGTCGTGTCATATGTGATGCCGGCAGCACCGGTATTTTTTTCTGTTATTGTATATATATGCGTGCCTGTCTGATCATACTGATACGATATGGGAGTGAAGGTGATCGCTCCAACAGAACTCGTTCCCGTTGAAACCACCTTCGTGCCCTCTGTTACCTCAAACGTGAAAAGGTCAGATGATGTAGGCAGTTTGCCTGTCAGCGATTTTGTCCCCGTCAGGGTGATGCTTGTCGGCAGTATGGCCGTATTGGTGATCGTCGTACCCTGCTGCGACATGATGTATCCTGCCGGGACCTCAACTTCTTTTACCGTATAATCGTATTTTGTTATGGTGCTCTGTGAAAGATCGAATTTGGGGAGTCCGGAGAATGTCACCTGCGTAGTCCCGTTTGACAGAGTCTTTGGTTCGCCGTAAGCAGTACCGTTCCTGTAAAGCTGGAAGCTGATCGTCGGATGGATGGCAGATTCAGTCAGATCGTTCCACACCTTTGTTGCTGTCAATGATGTGGTCGGTGTGTTGAACAGATCTGTATCCTTGCTGCCGTTGATAACGTGTCCGCCGCTGTTAAGAACAGTATTGACACCCGTGTTGGCGATATTCACAGAGAATATTTCATTGGACAGGAAGTACCCGCTCGGTGCGCTTACCTCTCTGACGTAATATGTGCTCCCCACTGCATAATTTTTACCGGACTTGGCGATGCCGCCGTTATTTGTTGTTATTTCCTCCAGCTTATTGGTACCTGCATCTGCATCTGCCCGGGTAGCATATATGCCGAACACTGCATTTGCCACGTTAACGACATGCAGGTTGCCGCCGTTGTTCTCATCGATGCCTTTTTTGTGCAGTTCGATGTGTCCCTTTTCCTTGGTGTTGGTTATGTTATATCCGTTGTATGCCGGTGCATCGTATCCCGCCATCTGCGTTTCGACTACGCTGTAAGTTATAGACGCACCATTTTCGTTTGCCGGCAGATTGTGGAAAGTATATGTCCAGACATCACCGCTTGTATTTGTCCACGCCGGCGCATATGACGTTGCTGTTTTTGTGCCGTTGACTGTTTTATATAATGTAAGCTGCGGTATGGATCTGTCTCTGGCAGTATCGCCCATCCATGTCTTCGTGCCCTGCACTTTGGTAAAAATCGAATCCGTCACCTGTGATTCTGATACCACGAAATCCAGGCCCGTATTGCCGTTGCAGTCGGCTATGGCCTGAATGAAAGCGTTCTTTCCTGCCGCAGTCGCACCGTCGTATGAGAAGACCGCATTTCGTATCGTAGATGCGCTGCTGCCTGAACCTATTGTTATATCGCATGTTATTACGACTTTATCCGTCTTCTGTATCATGCTGTCGCCATGGAGTCCTGTGCATCTGAACTCGACTGTCGAACCTGTATATGTGAATTTGTGTACGCTGGTGCTGCCGGGAGTACCCACTGTAAGCCTTGTGGAACCGCTGCTCGTGTATACGACTGCCGACGGATTAGATACGGTAACACTTTTTGTTACCGTACTGGAAGTCGTATTCCCGTTTTCATCTGTAGTACGGTCGGTGTATTTGATCGACCCGGCCAGTTTCACATCCAGATGATCGAATCCCGATGTATTGCGATTATAAATGTTCGTAGCATCGCTGAATGTGGTTTCCGCGCGGGCAATGGAGAAATTCGCGCTCATACCCGTAAACACCAGCAAGAAAGCCAGTATCCAGGTTATGAATTTGTTCCTGCGCCTGCTTTTCATTTTTATACCCATCATACCTTTCCTTTCTATACGGCGATTTTCCGATAAATAAAAAATACCGCACACAATTATCTAAGTGTCGGTAACTGGCGATCTTGGCGTTTAGTTTATGGCTCGACCTTTGGTGCTGTCCCCCGAGACCCTGTAGCTTTGCGTCACAGTTTCACAACTGCTTTGCCCTTGTCATCACCCGCGGCTATACCTTGGCCGCTTTTAAAATTTTCGGGACGGCAACTGGCTACCTGTCAATACAGGCCCTTCAGCTTTGCGTCACATCCTTTCGGAATGCTTTGCCCTTTCGAAAAAAAAATGCCCCTGTTCTTTCCGGAATAGATGACACGCGGCTTTAATCAAAGTCTGCTGTTATCCTCTATTCCCTGAACCGCTATGCTGCTTCATGATGTCATCATTAATCTTTAACCCATATTTATTCTACCGCTCATCGGGATATATGTCAATATATTCTGACATATTTCTATTTTCTGAATTCTGTGCCTTATATTTATCCTTGCCTGTTTCTGATACCTGTATCGTCTTTTATTTCTGGATTTAGTATCGTGCTGTGTCACATTTGTGACCTGAAGATCAGGAGCCGAAAAACATTTTCACACTGCGGCCGCATCACGACAGGATGGATCATTAAAAAACCTCCCGGGCAGACAAGTTTGATTATTTCACTTGTCTGTCTGAGAGGTCCTGTTCCGGATCAGAGTGTCCGATCTTTTCACGGCCGCTGTACGGCAGCTTATGGATCGATTCTATTTATTTGTTTTTTTCCAGATGCCCAGTTTCTCAGCTCCGGCTATCAGTTCGTCCCTTACCTTGGGGTGAGCGATGTTTATCAGTGCTTCGGCTCTTTCCCAGGTTGATCTTCCGGCCAGATTAGCCTTGCCGTACTCTGTGATAATATAATATGCCTGGCTCCTCGGATCGGTAATGGCGCTGCCTGATACCAGCTGCGGCACTATCCTGGATTTGATCTCGCCGGTCTTCTTGTCCTTGAATGAAGAAGACATGCAGATGAGGCCCTTGCCTCCCTTTGACATATGTGTAGCTGTGAGGAAGTCCAGCTGTCCGCCGGTGCCTGTTATCTGTCTGGTCCCCTGAGCTTCCGCACAGGTCTGACCGAAAAGATCGACCTCGATGCAGTTGTTTATGGAGATCATGTTGTCGTTCTGACTGATCACATAGGGATCATTTACATAATCCACCGATCCGCTCACCAGGCCAGGATTCTCATTGGTCCAGTCATAAAGCTCCTGAGATCCCATGCAGAAAGCGAAAACGCCTTTGCCCGGATCCGTCTGCTTTTTATTGTTTGTTATCCTGCCCGCCTTGTACATCTCAAGATATGAATCCACCAGCATCTCAGTATGGATGCCCAGATCCTTAAGGTCAGAATCAGCTATGAATTGGCCTATGGTATTGGGCATGCTTCCTATGCCCAGCTGCAGGCATGCTCCGTCGCATATCTCATCGAGCACATATGCAGCAACTTTCTTGTCCACCTCTGAAGGCTCTCCCGCAGGAGGCTGTATCGCCAGAGGAGAATCGCTCTCCACGATGTGATCGACTTCCGAGATATGAATGCTCTCGTCCTTGACTCCCAGCACTCTCGGCAGATTTTTGTTGACTTCGAGTATAACGATGTCCGCCGATTCGCAGATCGCCTTAGATGCCGAATTGGCCAGGGAGAAATTGAAGTATCCCTGATCGTCCATAGGCGCAACAGCAAGCATTGCTACGTTTACATGTATGTCTCTCCTGTAATGAAGCGGCATGTTTCTGTACAGCAGCGGGATGAAAAACACCTGAGTGCCTTTTTTGATCATCTGTCTGATATACCCTGTGAAATGCCAGTCCATAAATGTGAAGACTTCGCTGTTCGGATCTGCTTCCATCACTTTCCTGGGATAAGGCACGATGGCGGATCTTATTTTTATGTCCGACAGTTCGTCCTTTCTTTTTGCCAGTGCGGCATCAAGTTCCACCGGGGTGCTGAGACACAGACCATAGTCTACTTCGTCTCCCGACTTTACGCATTTCACAGCTTCATCAGGGCTGACCAGTTTTTCCTTATATTCTTTCGAATAATCCATTTTGTTTTCTCCTGTATTGATAAGCACAGCAGCCTGTCATGTGCAATGGCCGCGTCATACCCGCATCAGACAGATATCTCCGCCTGTGCTGTGACCGCTGCACTCAGGCTCATATTAAATCAAAGGCGCAGCTATCCCCTTCGGGACAGCTGCACTTTAACTGATCTGTTTATATTTTCCGCGTCAAATGCTTATGCATTCTTTGTAGCAGCATCATGCAGATCTGTTGCCTTGTCCCATTCAGCTATGATCTCGGGTACTACCTTGTAAAGATCGCCTACGATGCCGAAGTCAGCAACTTCGAATATAGGAGCATCTTCATCCTTGTTGATAGCAACGATTATATCTGATGTCTGCATTCCTGCCAGATGCTGGATAGCACCGGAAATGCCGCATGCGAAGTAGATTTTCGGCTTAACTGTAGTACCTGTCTGGCCTACCTGATGCGAATGATCGATCCAGCCTGCATCTACTGCAGCACGGGAAGAACCTACGACTCCGCCTACTTTGTCAGCAAATTCCTGGATGAGTTTGAACCCGTCCGGGCCGCCCAGTCCACGTCCGCCAGAGCAGATGATATCTGCATCTGTCAGTGAAACCAGTTCCTTGGCTGATTTAACTACATCTACGATATCTACATGAACATCGCTCTTGCTGATAGTCGGTTTATACTCGATGAGTTCGCCCTTGGCTCCTTCAACCTTCTCACGCTTCTGCATTACGCCAGGCCTTACTGTAGACATCTGAGGTCTTGTCCTCGGGCAGATGATGGTAGCCATCAGGTTGCCGCCGAAAGCAGGACGAGTCTGCTTGATGCCTGTTGAAGGATCGTTGGGATCCAGTGTGGATGTATCCAGTGTGGTCTTTTCGTCTGCATACTTGATGTAGCTGGAAACTTTTACGTCCAGTCTTGTGCAGTCAGCTGTAAGACCTGTGTTCAGTCTTGCTGCGATCCTGGGAGCCAGGTCTCTGCCGATGTATGTAGCACCGTAGAGAACGATCTCAGGTTTCTTCTCGCGGATAGCATCGGTGATGACCTTTGCATAACCGTCTGTGTTGTATACCTTGAGCAGCGGATCTTCGATAGTGATGACCTTGTCTGCGCCGTATGCATAGCATTCGTCAGCAAGCTGCTTTACTTTGTCTCCTACGAGGACTGCGCAAAGTTTCGTGTCTGCGCTGATCTCGCTTGCCAGTCTTCTGCCTTCGCCGATGAGCTCCAGAGCAACGTTCATGAGTTTGCCGTCTCTCTGTTCTGCGAACACCCAGATGTCTTTCCAGTCATCCAGATTGATCGGGCCCTCTTCTGCTTCTGTTTTTTCGATAGCATCGAATTTGCAGGCAGCGATACACTGGTTGCAGGCAGTACATTTGCTGTTTATAACGGCCTTGCCGTCAACCATGTCTATGGCCTCGAATGGGCAGGCTTTGATACAGAGTTTGCAGCCTTTGCATTTATCTTTAATAACATTAATAGCCATTTTCTATATTTCCTCCTTCTTATATAACCTGCTTTTCCTTGAGTCCGATAAGTAAATTGTCTGCCTTTGCTTTCTCGCTGTCTCCTTCTACTTTCAGTCCGGGCTGTTTCGGAGCCGGTGTGAATGAACGGAATACGTTCGTCGGTGAAGCTTCGAGACCTACTGTGTCCAGATCGACTTCTATGTCTGCTGCGCTCCAGACCTTGAGGGGCTTGTTCTTAGCTTCATAGATTCCGGGCATGGTCATATATCTCGGTTCGTTGAGTTCTTTTATGGCTGTCAGCAGGCACGGCGTCTGGAGCTTGATTTTCTGATATCCGTCTTCCAAAGCTCTTTCTACTGTGATGTCTTTCATGTTGTCAGCCAGTTCAAACTTCTGCACATATGATACCTGCGGAAGATCCATCTTTTCTGCGATCTGCGGACCAACCTGAGCGGTGTCTCCGTCGATAGCCTGTCTGCCTGCAAAGATAAGATCGAAATCGCCGATCTTCTTTATTGCAGCTGCGATGGCATTGGATGTCGCCCATGTATCAGAACCGCCTACTGCTCTGTCTGATACCAGGATGCCTTCATCGGCTCCCATTGCCAGGCATTCCATCAGCATATCTGTTGCCTGCGGGGGTCCCATTGATACTACTGTTATATGAGTATCAGGATATTTGTCTTTAACTCTCAGTGCTTCTTCGAGAGCGTTGGCATCATCATGATTGAGGATGCTGGGAACGCCTTCTCTGATCAATGTGCCTGTTTTCGGGTTGATCTTGATAACATTTGTATCAGGAACCTGTTTTGCACATACAATTATTTTAAATGCCATTATTGATTTCCTCCTTTTACTTTAAGATCGCGCCCGAAACGATGAGTTTCTGGATTTCAGAAGTACCTTCATATATTTCAGTGATCTTTGCATCTCTGAAGTGTCTCTGGATAGCATAGTCGTTGATGTATCCATAACCGCCGTGGAACTGCAGGCCTTTTGTAGCCATATCCATAGCTGCTTCAGATGCATAGAACTTGGCCATTGCCGATTCTGTTCCGCAGGGTTTATGTTTGTCTGCCAGATCTCCGGCTCTGAATACCAGCAGTCTTGCTGCTTCGATTCTTGTATAGAGCTCAGCCATCGTAAATGCAGGATACTGGAACTTTGTCAGCTTTTTGCCGAACTGTTTTCTCTGGTTCATGTAATCCTTTGTTACTTCGAATGCGCCCTGAGCAACGCCGACAGCCTGAGCTGCAACGCCGATCCTGGCCTTTTCAAGAGTCTGCATGGCGATCTTGAATCCTTCGCCTACCTGACCTACGATCCTGTCCTTTGGAATCTTGCAGTCCTGGAATATCAGCTCTGTTGTTGAGGAAGCGTGTATTCCCAGCTTGTCCTCGACTTTTCCTATTGAGAATCCGGGGTCGCCCTTCTCGATGATGAAGAAGCTGATGCCGCCGTGTGTTCCCTTTTTCTTATCTGTAACTGCTGTGATAACGAAGATGTCAGCATATCCGCCGTTTGTGATGAATACCTTTGCTCCGTTGATCAGCCAGTGGTCTCCACAGTCTTCTGCTTTTGTCTGAGTAGCACCGGAATCAGATCCGGCATTAGGCTCTGTCAGTCCGAATGCTCCAAGCTTTTCACCCTTTGCAAGAGGAACCACATATTTCTGTTTCTGCTCTTCTGTGCCGCTGTAGAAGATAGGTCCTGTGCACAGTGATGTGTGTGCTGCTGCTATTGTGCCGACAGCACAGTGAGTAGCAGATAATCTCTCGATAACTTCACAGTAGGAGATGTAGTCTCCGCCTGCTCCGCCGTATTCTTTCGGCCAGGGTATACCCATGATGCCCAGTTCGCCCATCTGCTTAACGATGTCTACAGGAAACTCATGTGCGTTGTCCTGATCTTCAGTAACAGGCTCTACCACGTCTTCGCAGAACTGTTCGATCATTTTTTTCGTCAGTTCCTGCTCCTTTGTAAACTGAAAATTCATTTAGAAATTCTCCTTTCATTCAGATCCAATTGTTGTTATATATAAAACGCATATCGTGCATTCCCCTTAACCGGAAAAGTCACTGGGGAGATTTTCACTCCGCAGCAACTTCCGGACTTGAGTTCTATCTTTCAGAATATATGCTTTTTATACTCTTGTCAATGACCATTACGGTCATTAAAAGTCATGCTGCTATCAGTCGCACATTTCCCATACTGCTGCCATAGCCGGGCCGCCGCCTACGCACAGTGATGCAACTCCCAATTTTTCTCCTCTTCTCTTCAGTTCGGGGAACAGGGAAACCTGGATCCTTGCGCCTGTGCAGCCAACCGGGTGTCCGATAGCGATTCCGGAGCCGTTGGCATTTACCTTGTCCATAGGTATCTTCAACACTTTGTTGCAGGCCAGGAACTGAGCTGCGAATGCTTCGTTGAGTTCAAAGTATCCGATGTCTTCCTGTTTGAGTCCCGCATATGCCAGAGCCTTGGGAATAGCTTCTGTAGGTCCGAATCCCATTCTTTCAGCTTCAACACCTGCAGATGCTGTAGCCAGAAGTTTTGCGATGGGCTTGAGTCCGTGCTCTTTTGCGTATTCGCCGCTGCAGAGTACCAGAGCTGCTGCTCCGTCGTTGATGCCGCTGGCATTTCCTGCTGTTACTGTACCGTCCTTGATGAATGCCGGTCTCAGTTTTGCAAGCTGCTGCATATCAGTGTGTCTGGGGTGTTCGTCTCTGTCTATGACTACTTCGCCCTTTTTCCTGTCTGTGTATGTTACCGGAACGAGCTCATCCTTGAACTTGCCGGCATCGATAGCATCCGCCGCTCTGTTCTGTGAGATCATTGCCAGCTCATCCTGTTCTTCTCTGGAAATGTTGAACTCTTTAGCCAGATTCTCAGCAGTAACGCCCATGTGATATCCTGCTATCGGGCAGCTGAGTCCGTCATATGTAAGACCGTCGACAAGCTTTTTGTCGCCCATTCTGATTGTCCTTGCATCATTGAGGATGTAAGGAGCCTTGCTCATTACTTCTGTTCCTATAGCTATGCCTACATCTGTCTTTCCGAGCATTATCTGCTGTGAAAGGATCTCCGTAGCTCTCATGCCGCTGCCGCAGAGCTGGTCAAGCGTTACTGCATAGCCTGTGTACGGGCATCCCATTGCATACTGGATCTGTCTTCCGGGGTTTCCGTGTGAACCTGCCTTGTAAACCAGACCGCATGTTACTTCCTGGATATCATCGGGAGTCAGGCCGGCTCTTTTGATAGCCTCTTTGCCTACGATAGTACCAAGTTCAACATTCGTGAACCTGGAAAGTGATCCCATGAAATCGCCGACAGCTGTTCTTGCTGTACCTACTGCATAAACTTCCTTCATGTTTTTTTCTCCTAATCTTTCTAACTTATTGTTCGCATCAACTTCTTCTGCAGACGCCTGCGCCCAGGGCACGGCCGCCTGATATATTACAGTTTATTTACTGTAATCGTATACACCCTTGCCGGTCTTCATTCCCAGCTGATTGGCTCTTACCATCTTCTTGAGAAGCGGAGCCGGTCTGTATTTGGTATCTCCGAACTCATTGTACAGAGTCTCCATAACGGCCAGAACTATATCCAGACCTACCATGTCTCCGAGAGCAAGAGGTCCCATGGGATGATTTGCACCGAGCTTCATGGCTGTATCGATATCTTCAGCCTTGGCGATGCCCTCGCCCAGTACGAAGAAGGCTTCATTTATCATCGGTACCAGTATCCTGTTTACTACGAATCCCGGAGCCTCTTCAACTTCTACAGGAGTCTTCTTGATGCTCTCTGTAAGTTCGATAACTGCGTTCTTCGTCTCGTCCGATGTGGTTATTCCCTTTGTTACTTCTACCAGCTTCATAACCGGAACCGGATTGAAGAAATGCATTCCTATTACCTTGTCGGGTCTGCCTGTCGCTGCTGCGATCTCCGTTATCGAAAGGGAGGATGTGTTGGTAGCGATTATCGCTTCAGGCTTTACGAGTTCGTCGAGCTCTTTGAAGAGAGCTTTCTTTGCTTCCATATTCTCTGTGGCAGCTTCGATGACAAGATCTGCATCCTTAACGATTTCGATATCTGTAGATCCCTTTACTCTCCCGAGTATTTCGTCTTTCTGCTCTTCTGTGATCTTCTCTTTGGAAACCATTTTCTCAAGATTCTTGGTGACTCTGCCGAGTCCCTTATCTACAGAAGACTGATGTCTTGCTCTCAATACTACTTCATAACCGTTCTGTGCCAGTACCTGAATGATACCTGCGCCCATTGTTCCGGTACCTAATACACCTATTTTCTTCATTTAAGAAGTCCTCCTTTTCAATAAATATGCTGATTGTTAAAAAATTAACCTGTTAAGTATTTATCATTATATGATATAAAAATGGCTTTGTAAACCGATTTGCCAACTATATTTTTAAAATTTCTTCTTTGGTTTCAGTTTTGTAATTTTCAACGCCCGGCTGATTGAAAGGGTCGACTCCCAGCATGGTCGCAGATATAGCGCATGACATCTCGAAAAACCATATCAGTCCCCCTACATGTCGTTCATCTATCTCAGGAATGTCTATAGTAACGAAAGGTACACCTCCTTTTTCATGCGCGGCAGCAACGCCCGTCATCACGCATCTGTTTATGTCGTTCATCGATTTCCCTCCCAGCAGTTCACCTGCAGACTCAGGGACCGTGATATCCGCGGCGCTTTTTTCTATCCTCAGCATAGTCTCGAAAAAGACCGGAGAACCTTCCTGAAGGAACTGACCTATCGAATGAAGATCTTTGGTGAAGCTCAGCGAAGCCGGGAATATGCCCCTGCCGTCCTTTCCTTCGCTCTCGCCGAACAGCTGCTTGAGCCATTCGCTGAAGTATTCCATCGCCGGTTCGAACCATTCGAAGATCTCCACCTTTTTATTGTTCTCATCCATCAGTCGTCTGACGATGGCATAATCCAGGGCTGTGCTGCTCCAGCCGGGATCGTTCATCATCTCGGCCGCCCCTTCCATCAGAGCCTTCACATCTGCTCCGGCCGCAGCAAGCGGCAGCAGACCTACAGGCGAAAGTACCGAATACCTCCCGCCTATATTTTCAGGAACGGGGAAAGTCACATATCCGTTCTCATCCGCTTCATCGCGCAGTATCCCTTTCTGACCGGTTATCGCATATATCCGTCTGCCTGCCTCTGCCTTTCCGTATTTCTCCGTCAGCGCCTCTTTAAGGATGCTGAAAGCAGTCAGCGATTCTGTGGTGCCTCCCGATTTTGAGATCACACAGATGCAGGTCTCGTTTTCCTTGATTTTTTTCAGCACTTTGCTGTGATAGGCGGCGCTGATATTGAATCCGGCAAACATCACTTCGGGGCAGCCCGGATATTCTCTGTCCAGTGCCGACAGGACCGCCCTGGCACCGAGATAGGAACCGCCGATGCCGATGACGATCAGCAGCGAACACTTCTTTTTTATCTCTGCAGCTGTATCGAGAATGTTCTCCAATTCCTCTCTGTCATAGCTTCCCGGCAGCGGGGCCCAGTCCGTAAATGGTCTTTCGGCAGTCATCAGTTCCTTTTTTATTGCTGCTGCCTGTCCACGCAATGAAACTATCTTGTCTGTCTGTATTCCTGTCTTATCAGTTTTTACCTTTATATCCATCTGCTTTTCTCCATGCTGATGGTCATCATGCTGCTGTCCATCACTCTGCTGTTGATTATGTTCATGTTTTCTATCATGCTGTTGATTATGTTCATGTTTTCTATCATATCGATGCACATCACTCTGCTGTCCATCATGCAAAATAAAGATTCGTTGTCACATATTCCGGATCGCATGTCGCGTCTATACCCAGAGACCTGAGTGTCTGTTCGTCTCTTTCACTCAGTATGGCCGTACAGTGCGCACGGCATCCTCTGAGTTTCTTCAGCATCTGCACTGCGGCCTCTGCCGACGGATTAGTTGCCGCCGAGATCGTCAGCGCGCTCAGGACTTCCTCCACATTGAGACTGGTCCTGTCATGCGCCAGCACATCCGTTTTAAGTTTCTGTATCTGTTCGAGCACATTCGGCGAGATGAGATGTATGCTGTCATCTATCCCGGCGAGGTCTTTGATGCTGTTCAGCACTGCCGCAGCCGCAGCCACCATCCGCCTCGAGCTCCGACCCGTAAGTATGCTGCCGGTCGGCAGCTCCAGCGCCATGACCGCGATGTTTTCGAATTTCACGCTGTCTTCGCTGCGCCTTTTCTCCGCATAATCTCTGGCAGGAGAGACAACTTTTCTGTCTTCGGGCCGCAGTCCCATTTCATCCATCAGCAGCTTGCATCTGCTCCCGGCGCCTTCATCGATCTTTCCTTTTTTATAGTCGCACTGGGCAATGAAATATCTGCGGATTATCTCCTGACAGGCTGCTTCTCTGCAGGCTTCGTCATCGATGATGCTGAAACCGGCGCGGTTGACGCCCATGTCTGTGGGCGACTGATATTCAGAAGTCTCGCCCGTTATTTTTTCTATGATCCTTCTCACCACGGGAAAGACTTCCAGATCGCGGTTGTAATTGACCGCCGTCCGGCCGTACGCTTCCAGATGGAAAGCATCGATCATGTTGACATCTTTGAGATCGGCCGTTGCCGCTTCATAGGCAACATTGACGGGATGTTTAAGAGGCAGGTTCCAGATGGGAAAGGTTTCGAATTTGGCATAGCGCGCTTTTTTGCCTCTGATGAATTCGTGGTAAAGCTGCGACAGACAGGTGGCCAGTTTGCCGCTGCCTCCTCCCGGAGCATTGACAACTACCAGAGGTTTGGTCACCTCTATATATGGATTGGCGCCGTAGCCCTCTTCACTGACTATCGTTTCGACATCTGTCGGGTAGCCCTTCGTGAACTTGTGACGGTATGTCCTGATGCCTCTGCGTTCCAGTTTGTTTATGAACATGTTCACTGCCGGGATGTCCTCGTATCTGGTCACGACTACACTGTTTATTTCCAGATCATACTGTCTGAACATATCTATCAGACGCAGCACTTCAAGATCATAGGTGATGCCGAAATCATGCCGGGTCTTGCTGGTGGCGATGTCGCCCGCGTAGATGCAGATGATGACTTCTGTTTCGTCTTTCATTTTCTGCAGCAGTTTGATCTTGGCATTTTCATCGAATCCGGGAAGCACACGCATGGCATGCCTGTCCTGTATCAGCTTGCCGCCGAACTCAAGATACAGACGTTCGCTGTCCCCTTCGTTTATCCTCTCGAGAATGTATTTTGACTGCTCTTCCAGATACTTCTCCGCATCAAATCCTATCTTGTCCATACTGCCTTGCTCTCCTCCATATCGATCCTGCCTTTTGACGACGCCTCTACACTGTTATCTTTCTATGCAGTTCATGACTGCTTGCTGACTTCTATGTTCAGTCTGCTGCGTCCCTCGGACACTCCCTTCAGACTGATGCTGTAATCTATATCCACGACTCCGCCGTTCTCCCGGGTAACGGAATTATCGAGGCTGTTGGTAAGGACCTCCATCTCCACCGGCCCGTAGGGAGTATCATAAAGTCCGCTGTATCTCACGCCCTTTTTGAAATGGATCTCGGTATCGATGCCCACTGCGCTGCCGCGCCGCGTCATCTTGACGCTGTCTCCTTCCAGAGTCAGCCTTGTCCTGCATCCCTCCAGCCCGGAAAGATCTGATTCATCATATGTAAGATAGATGGCGCTGCCGCGGCTGTACAGTTTTCCTTCAGTCACGAACTCCATCTGATCCTCTTCAGTATCGCTGTCGTATATATGTTTCCCTGTTATCTTCAGTCTGATATTTTCCATAACAATCCTTCCAGTTCATCTTTATCGAACTCATATCTGGTATTGCAGAAATGACATACCAGTTCCGCCCTGCCGTCTTCCTCGATTATTTCACGCAGTTCTTTCTTTCCTATCGTCATCAGCGCCGCTGCCATTCTCTCATGACTGCAGTCGCATTTCCAGCTGATGTCGCGCCAGCCGACAGTCTTCAGCCGATATTCTCCCGGCACATCGGCGAAGATCTTTTCCGCCGCAGCGCTCACTCTTCCCTTTTCAGTCAGACCGGCCGCAGGCACGCTGTCTATGACAGACGTTATCGGCGGCATGGAAGCCGTCAGCTTCTCCATCGCCTGGATAGCGCCTTCTTCGGCATCGGGCAGCATCTGGATGAACATTCCTCCGGCCGCGCCGACATGCATATCGGTTTCGATCTTCACGCCCAGCGCGATGGATGTGTTCTGCTGTTCCGAAATATAATAGTAGGCAGTCAGATCCTCGGCTATCTCTCCCGACACCAGAGCGATGCTGCCCGTATACGGTTCTTTGAGACCGGCATCGCGTATGACAGTCAGTTCGCCTTCACCCAGCGAACCTCCGACATCGAGCTTGCCGTTTTTCAGCGGCAGATCGACAGAAGGATCGGCTATGTAGCCTTTGACATTGCCGTTGCCGCGGCCGACAGCAATGATCTGCCGTGCCGGCCCGTCACCCGAGAACTGCACCGTCAGCCGGTCAGTCTCGTTTTTCATCATTATGCTCATGAGCCCGGTCCCTGTCAGGACCCTGCCCAGACCGGCCGCAGCCAGGGGAGTCGCGCCGTGTATCAGTCGCGCTTTCTCTACCAGATCTGTTGTGATCGTCAGGTACACCCTGAACGATCCGCTCTCATCTATTGCAGCAAGTACTTTACTCATTGATAAGCTTATCCGCTATCCTTTCATTTTCATTTATTATCTCATCTGCCATTTTATAATCATCATCGTGCGCAAAGAGATACATCTTGATTTTCGGTTCCGTTCCCGAAGGTCTCACGATCAGCTTCGAACCGTCTCTGAATACGAACTCCATGATATTTTCCCGCGGCAGACCGGTATCGTCATGCATATAGTCAGTTATCTCCGCCAGCTTTTTGCCGCCGAAAATATCTCTTCTGCAGTCCTTCCTGATATGGTCCATGATCTTCTTCATCTTTTCAGCACCGGCCGAGCCCTCGAAAGTGAAATTGAGCACCTTTTCCCGATAGTATCCGTACTGGTCGCTGATCTCCTCCAGCACTTCCAGCAGGTTCTTGCCCCTTGCTTTATGGAAAGCAGCCATCTGACATACCAGCAGCGCTGTGCTGACTCCGTCCTTATCTCTCACATGATCGCCCGCCAGATAACCGTTGCCCTCTTCAAATCCGAAGACATAACGGTCGCCGAGCTCATCGATTTTTTCTCCTATATATTTGAAGCCTATCAGCGTCGTCTGCACCGACACTCCATACGATGCCGCGATCCTGTCAACGAGCGGCGTGCTTACTATAGTCCTGATCATCACCGGATCGTCAGGCATTTTTCTCATTCTGCAGAGATAATCGAACAGCAGTACACCTATATGGTTGCCTCTGGGATAAACATATTTGCCCTCCACCGGCAGAGACATGCCGACCCTGTCGCAGTCCGGATCCGTAGCCAGAATGATATCGCCGTGCACTTCTTCGCACAGTTTCCTGCCCAGTTCATATATGTCCCTGTTCTCCGGATTCGGATAAGGACATGTGGGAAAGTCTCCGTCCGGGTTCTGCTGCTCCGGAACTGTATAGAGGTTTTTCAGTCCTGCTCTGCCGAGCACTGCCCTGACCGGCAGATTGCCGGCCCCGTTGAGCGGTGAATATACCGCCGTCAAATCATGCAGATCCACACTATCTGTACCGCAGCTGAAGCATCTGTCTATGTAAGCCTGCTCGATCGTTTCCGATATATATTCGCAGCCGTTCTGCATGGCTCTGTCGAAGCTGATATATCTGACGTCGTCAAAAATATCCACTTTGCCGATATGCTCCAGAATGTCGCCGGGATCGCTCCCCAGGATCTGGCAGCCGCGGCTGTTGTACACTTTATATCCGTTGTACTCTTTGGGATTATGGGAAGCGGTTATCATCACTCCCATGCTGCATCTGAGTTTCCTCACCGCAAAAGAAAGTGCCGACACCGGCATGAGCTGTTTGTAAATATATGTTCTGATGCCGTTGGCGCACATTACCGAAGCAGTGTTTTCCGCAAATGTCCTTGAATCGTTCCTGCTGTCATAACTGATGGCTATAGAAGGCGAGCCGAATTTTTCTTTCATATAATCCGCCATGCCCTGCGTCACCTTCCTGATGATAAAAATATTCATCCTGTTGGTGCCGGCGCCCATGATCCCGCGCAGTCCGGCAGTCCCGAATTCAAGCTCTCTGTAAAAAGCCTCATGGATCTTTTCCCGGTCTCCGCTCATGTCTGTCAGTTCTTTTTTAAGTCCTGCCGGCATATTTTCCTGCTCTGACCATCTTTTATATTCTTCCTGTATATCGACCATATTTTCCATCCCTCTTGCAATCTGGTTTTATCATTTTATTCTACCATAAATACTTCTTCCGTTACAGACTATATCTTTTGTTCCTGTTTTTTTGTTTAAGGTTTATTTCATGGTATTATATTATTATCATCGTAAATCATGACACATGAAAGGTGGTAGCGAAATGAGCGACAAAAAGATTTATTTCGGGGATCTGGGGGAACATAACGAACCGCCGTATTATGATTACGGGGGCTTCGGAGATTATGAGGATTTCAACAGACATGACTCCGGGACCGGAAGGTACGATAACGTCGGCGGGAACTTCGGCGGTCCGGGCGGTGGAAACTTCGGCGGTCCAGGGGGCGGAAACTTCGGCGGTCCGGGCGGCGGCGGAAACTTCGACAACGGATCTGACCGCAGCGACGGCAGCAGGAAAAACGGCGGCAGCCGCATCGTTACACTCACACGTAAAAAACTGTTCATCATAATACTGGTCTGCGTTCTGTGCTCGGCGCTGCTGAGTCTCGGCAGTCTGACGGCATACAATTACTTTTTCGGAGGCACCGGCGGCGGCAATACCAATGCGACAGGTTCCGGATATACTCTTGAAAAAGCTACCGGCAGCAAAATGACAGTTCAGGAGATAGCCAATAAGACCTCTTCTTCCGTCGTAGCGATAAAGACAGAAAGCACGCAGACCGGAGGCTGGATACAGGAGTATGTGACCGAGGGCGCCGGCAGCGGCATAATAATAAAGAGCAACGGCTACATCATGACAAACAATCACGTGATCGAAGGAGCCAGCAAGATCCAGGTGACGGTAGGCGGCAACGATGCAAACACAAGCAATGACAAAACTTATACCGCGTCAGTAGTCGGCACCGACACCGAAAACGATATCGCAGTATTGAAAATAAATGCACACAATCTCAATGCTGTCACTTACGGCAACAGCAGCGATATCAGCGTCGGCGACATGGCAGTCATCATCGGCAATCCTCTCGGCGAACTGACCAACTCGGTATCATCCGGCATCATCAGTTCGACCAGCAGGAATCTCACTGTAAATAATGAAAACCTGAACGTGATACAGACAGATGCCTCTGTCAATCCCGGCAATTCCGGAGGCGCCATGTTCAACAGCTACGGTCAGCTGGTCGGTATCGTGGTAGCCAAATCCTCAGGCGAGGATGTCGAAGGACTGGGTTTCGCCATACCGGTAAACACAGCAGCGAAGGCTGCAGATAATATTATGAAGGGGAAGTCATCGGCTTCCTCTTCAAGCAGTTCTGCCAGCACCGGCATGAATTATATCGATCTTACTGATGAAAGCGATGCACAGGAATACGGCGTATGGACTACCGGTATTTATATAAAAAATGTTACCGGCGATACTGCACAGCAGGCAGGATTCGAATCCGGCGACATGGTATATGCTATCGACGGCACAAAGATCAGCAGCATCTCTCAGTTGAAATCGGTGATCAGAAAGCATAACTCCGGTGACACTGTGACCTACACGATAGTCCGCGACAATCAGGAAATGCAGATCGATCTGAAGTTATGACCGCTGACGAATAATAACAGAACTGACCGCAGCCCGAAGTGAATAATAGCAGAACTGACCGCGGACGGTCGAGCATACGGCTTCCGGCGGCAATATAAAATCCCCTTTCCTCCGGCATGCGCTGCGCGGTGAAAAAGGGGATCTTTTTTAGTCATCAGTATTTGATGATATTTTCGGATTCGACCATTTCCTTCAGTCTCTTGATATGCACGTCTGCAACTTCTCTGGCTTTGTTCTGATCTCCTTCACATATGGCATCAAGTATTGCCTGATGTTCTTCCGGCATCTTTTCAGATCTCTTGAAGCTGTCATAATACAGATATCTGAATCTCAGCACCAGCTCCTGAAGCTGCTCGACCATATGTACAAGGACCTTGTTGTCGCTGCCCTCAACTATAAGATGATGGAAAAGCGTATCGAAATGTATCATGTTGGCAGTATCGTTCTTCACGACCGCTTCATTATAGCAGGCACTGCTATTGGAGAGTTCTTCCTTCTCATCGGCGGTCATTCTGGTAGCTGCATAGAAGGCTGCCAGTCCTTCCAGATTCTGCCTTACTTCAAGAATATCCACCATATCTTTAGTTGATATCTGACTGGCATAGGCGCCGCGTCTGGGCTCTATAGTCACGAGGCCCTCTTTCTCAAGCTTTCTGATAGCTTCTCTGATAGGTGTCCTTGAGACTCCCATCTCCTCCGCCATTTCGACCTCCATCATTCTCGTTCCGGGAACGATCTGACCCTTGAGTATCTGCATCTTCAGTTCTTCATATACGATTTCTCTTAAAGGACGGTGATTCTTAATGTCTATATTGAGCATCCGTTTCCTCCATATCAAATAGTTTCTGTAAGAAAAGTCTCTTTGTTTATATCTTTGATTTTATTGTATACAATATCAGCTTCATTTTTATCATCTGTCAATAGAAAGACAGTAGGCCCGCTCCCGCTCATGAGGACCGCTCCGCCCGAACAATTTTCCTGCATTTTGTTCTTTGTATACAACACCATATCATACTCGCATAGGGTGAATAATTCAAGTACATTCTTCATGTTTTTTTTTGTTTCATAGAAATCCTGATTTTGTATCGCCGCTGTCAGTTTTTCTGTATCAGGATGGTCCACCACCGATATCCTGTCCATGCCTTCATATACTTCTTTTGTAGATACGCTGATGCCGGGTTTCGACAGTACTGCAAAAGCAGGTACTCGCGGCAGAGGTTTTAGTTCCGTCCCCGTTGCTTCTGCAAGGGCGCATACAGACGCCTGCGGATCTTCTGTCAGCCCGGCAGCCCGGTTCGCCGCCGCCTGCCCCATCATGCAGAACGGTACATCAGCTCCGATCCCGGCGCCGAGATCCATCAGTTCGTCAAGTCCCGATCCCGTTTTCCAAAGAGTATTCAGAGCCAGAATTACAGCCGCAGCATTGCCGCTGCCTCCGGCCAGGCCCGCCGCCGCCGGTATCCTCTTTCTGATATCGACAGAAACTTTTCCCGTGCGGCCGTAACGATCGAACATCAGATCTGCTGCGCGCCAGGCCAGATTGTCCGGGCCTGATGACAGCCCCGGCATATCGGTCTGCACAGAAATATCCCGGCCGTCGCCTTCCTCCCAGTTAACAGTCACATCATCATGCAGCTTCAGCTGATGCATGACCATCTTCACTTCATGATATCCGTTTTCATATCTGCCGAGCAGATCTATGGATAAGTTTATCTTCGCAAAGGAAGCTACCTCGATACTGTTCATATACACCTCTGATCAGTTGTTCATACGCATCTGCGACTGAATATGCATCTCCTTCTGAAAAAAGAAAACGGGCGGCAAGCCGCCCGTCTGCATTCTATTTTTTTCTCTTGCCTTTATTCTTGTTGGGATTCTGGCTCTTCTTTTTCTGCGGCTGATTTTTCTTGCCGCCGTTATTCGGCTGCGGTTTCTTTTTGACTGCGGCCTTGTAGCTGCTTCCGGCTTCGCTGATAGGTCTGGGCCTGGAAACTTTCTTTTTGCCGCTGTCTTCTTCCTCTTCATCGTCGCTGTCTTTTTTGTTTTTCCTGGCCGCGGCTGCCGCCGATTTAGATTTTTTCTTATCTTCCTTCGCCACGATCTCTTCAACAGATTTGCCTGTCTTCTTCGCGACCTTATAAGGATTGACCTTACTGTCCTCTTTGCTCTTTGCCTGTTCTTTGGCCGTTTTCTTTGCTTCCCGCGAAGTGAAGAAGACCATGCCGACTACCATGACGCCCATCATTGCCATACTGACCGTCATGCTGCTCTTGGGGTTCAGCGTCTTGAAGGAAATAGTCTGGGCTTCCTTAAGCACATGTCCCTTGTCAGAAATGAAGCCTTCATCTATTATGAGTTTGTATTTGGTATCGCCTTTGATCTTGGCTTTCTTGGCTCCGGCATTACCCGTTTCCGCCAGTACCATCATAACTTCGTGCTCATCGGGGTTGAATACTACTCTGGAGGGGACTGTCTTGCCCTTGTTGTCGACAAGTTTGCACTTTGCGGAATTTGCCTTCCGGTTCGCCTTGCTGTTGACGTCTTCATTAAAATATACTTTCACACCCATGTTGTCTACAGACATCCCCGTACTGCCGTTTTCCGGTGATGTTTTCTCAATGCCGAAATCCGCAGCAGCAGCCATGGGCGCGCATACAAATATCAATATCAGTGAAAGGCATATTATTACGCCTGCTCTTTTCATTTATCAGTTCCTCCGTTTCGCTTTCTGAGTCCTGCAAAAAAGTCTTTCAGGATACGGCTGCATTCAGCCTCCATTATCCCAGTCGCTGTTTCTACATTATGGTTCAGCCGGGTGCAGCCCGGAATATCCAGTACTGACCCGCAGGCTCCCGCTTTGGGATCCATTGCTCCGATATATACTTTTCTAAGCCGCGCCAGCACCATTGCGCCTGCGCACATAGCACAGGGTTCGAGCGTCACATACATGTCGCAGTCCGTAAGCCTCCACCTGTCGGCGCTCTTTGCAGCCTGACGCATCGCCAGCATCTCGGCGTGTGCCGTCGGGTCCTTCGCGCTTTCAGTCAGATTATGCCCTCTGCCTATTATTTCACCGTCTTTTACGATGACGGCACCTATCGGTATTTCACCGGCAGCGGCTGCCTTTTCTGCCTCAGCCAGAGCTTCTTTCATATATTCGTCCATATACGATTGTTATCGTATCATATTTTTATGTGAGATTCAATAAATTCATATTGACAAACATAAAAGCAGGTATAATATCTACTTTATGATAAGAATAAAAAAAGCAATAAAGAAAAACCCCCGCAGGACTATTGTCCTTGGCTTTGCGGCGGTCATACTTACAGGTGCAGTGATACTTTCACTGCCAGTTTCAAGTTTGGACGGAAAAGGCACAGCCTTCATAGACAGTCTTTTCATCTCTACCAGCGCAGTGTGCGTTACCGGACTGGCAACAGTAGATCTGGCTAATACTTTTAATGTATTCGGCGATGCGGTAATTGCCATGCTTGTACAGATCGGCGGCCTCGGCATCACATCTATCGGCGTGATCACGATACTGCTGGCACGCGGCAAGGTTTCGATGGGCGGACGCAAACTTGCACAGGAAGCATTCAATCTGCCTTCGGGCAAGAATATAGTCAGCATACTGAAAGCCATAGCCCTGATGACTTTTGCCTTTGAAGGCACAGGCGTCATTCTTTCATATATCGCCTTTTCCGGCAGGTTCACCGCTCTGAAGACCTTCGGCATCAGTGTATTTCATTCCGTATCGGCATTCAACAATGCCGGCTTCGACCTGTTCGGCGATTTCAAAAGTCTAGCCGACTATCACGATGACCCCATGGTGAACATCGTAACTGCACTGCTGATAATATTCGGCGGCCTCGGCTTTTTTGTAAATATGGAAATAATCTCAAAAAGATCGTTCCGCAAATTCTCACTGCATTCGAAGGTCGTGATCTCCATGACAGTGTTCCTTATAGTCAGCGGCATGCTGCTGATAATGTTTACAGAAAAAACGACCCTGCTGGGCGCATTTTTCATGAGCGTCACAGCCAGGACCGCCGGCTTTGCTACCGAAAATATCGGCAACTATTCAAACGCAGGACTGCTTGTTCTGATAGTCCTGATGTATATAGGCGCCTCTCCGGGCTCGACCGGCGGCGGCATCAAAACCACTACTGCTTTCGTCCTGATCCGGAACATGCGCAATGTCACTTTGAATAAAAGCTGCGCCGCTTTCAAAAGAAAGATATCCGATGATACTGTCAGGAAAGCGCTCGTGGTTGCAGGCCTGGCTCTCCTGAGCATAATGTTCAGCACCTTTATCGTGTCGGTACTGGAACCCCAGTTTTCACTGAGTCAGATACTTACAGAAGTCACCAGCGCCTTCGCCACAGTCGGACTTTCCACCGGCATAACGCCGCAGCTGTGCTCCGCCTCGAAGCTGATGCTGATAATAACTATGTTCATCGGCAGACTCGGCCCCCTGACCATTGTTACGCTGTGGTGGAAGCAGAACAGACCAAAAGCGGAATATGTAAGTGAAATAATCAATATAGGATAGGAAACCGCATATAACGGATCAAATCGGTGAAATGATCGATATCAGATAATGTATAATAATCATATTATATGAAGGGAGGATAAGCGGAACGCACCGCATAAAAACACGGCCGTCCGCAAAACACAATGGCAACCAGGAAAACAGGATACGGTATAATAGGTCTGGGCACATTCGGACTGGCCCTGACCCGCATGCTTTCAGAAGCCGGCGAGGAAGTCATGGTCATAGATGAAAACGAAGAAAATCTTCAGAAAGTCCAAAACGATGCTCTGGAATCGCTGCTCGTCGGCAAGCTGACCAGAGAATCTCTCGAAGAGACCGGGATTACCAACTGCCATACAGTAATAATATGCATAACCAAGGTCGATGTCAGCGTACTGACGGCATATACTCTCCTCGACCTCGGCGTGCCGCGCGTGATAGGCAAGGCTGCCAGCAAGGAGCACGGCGTCATCCTCGACAGATTGGGTGCCGAAGCGGTATATCCGGAAACAGATACGGCGGCAAGACTGGCTGCCACCCTGCTGGAGTCCAATGCTCTGGACATGATGCATCTCAATGACGACCACGTCATTTCCGAGATCATGGTCCCCCAGCGCCTCAACAACTGCACAGTGGATGATCTTCACCTCGGCTCATTCGGTCTCGAACTGATCGCTGTTGAAGCCGAGCCCAACAAGACGCTGCAGCACTGCGGCGGCGGTTATGTGCTCCACAGCGATGATTCGATAATCGTGATAGGCAAATTTTCCGCGGCTGAAAGATTCGAAAACGAACTGATGAAAAAATAAGAGGGCAGAGCGCCTGCAAAAAAACAAAGTACGATAACTTGCAATCCAGCCGCGATAATAGTATGATACTATTTATTATTATGTATAGACGAAAGGAGCCCAGCACCGCATGGTTCTTGACATAATCATAGGGGTCATACTGGTATGTACCGGCATTTACGGTTTTCGTAAGGGCTTCGTTTTTACTTTTATCCATACAGTAGGCTGGATCGCGGCGATAGTGCTTGCCTATCTTGCCACCCCGTATGTAACAGGCTTTGCAAAAAAGAATACCGGGATCTATAACTGGTTCTTCGGGTATTTCAAAACGCGTTTCGGTGATTCCAACACTGCTATCGACAGTTCCATGAATACGCTTCCCGCGTCCAGCAATGCTTTTTCGAAATTCTCATCTGATCTGCTCAACAGCGTATCCACTACATTTGCAACGATAGCATTTACTGTAGTTACTTTTATCATTTTATATATAATCATCAAACTGATACTGATGCTGTTTTCGCGTCTTCTGTCGAAGGATTATGCCGACGGCTTCCGCGGCTTTTTCGATGGCTTTTTCGGACTTGTTTTCGGTCTGATAAAGGGTGCAGTGATAGTATTTCTTTTCCTGCTCGTACTGGTACCGCTCTCAAATATCGTTTCTCCGGATCTGACCGTAACGATAACGAACCAGCTCGATCACTCCATCGTTGCCCAGCAGCTGTACAGCAACAACATCATCCTTGTGCTTCTGCAGGGATTCTTCTCCTGATCCGCTCGTTTCCGCGCTGACCCTATTAAAGTTTACCGACCTTGTTCAGGCCGGTCTGATTGACGCTGATCTGATTCAGGCTTATTCAATTCTGATAGTTTTTCTTAACAAACGGCAAAGACACTACTGCATGATACCGCAGCGATATACGAAATACTGTTGACTGCTGTTCACAGTCATGATATAAATATGATATGAACTGTAATCGATTTGTTTACATTAAATCAGAGGAGGTATATAGGACATATCATGAACAGCGACTTATGCATAGCAGTACACGCACTTGTATATCTGGATCATATGGCACGTCCGCTTTCCAGCGCCGAACTGGCAGATAATATCTGCACGAATCCGGCGCGTATCAGAAAGGTGATGTCCCGCCTGCGTCAGGCAGGTCTGATAGAGACACGCGAGGGAAGGGCAGGCGGTTATGCCGTTAAAGACGATATCCGCAAAACAGACATCAAATGCATCGCCTTGTCGCTGGAGCAGCCGATGTTCGAGCTCAGCTGGCACAGCGGAGATATGGATAAAGAATGCCTGGTCTCTTCCGGTATGGGAAGCGTGATGGACGAGATCGCAGACGGGCTCAACGAAGCATGCCTCAAAGAACTTAGCGCTATCACTATATCTGATGTCGAAGAGAAACTCTTCGGCAAAAAAAACAAGGAGAAAAGCTATGAAAAAGTATGAGAATATCATCATCGGTTTCGGAAAGGGCGGCAAAACGCTGGCCGGAGCCCTGGCATCAGCAGGCAGAAGCACCGCCCTGATCGAACGTTCTGCGGAACGCTACGGCGGCACATGCATCAATGTAGCCTGCATCCCTTCGAAATCTCTGGAGAACAGCGCCCGTATGTCTGCTGCCGCAGGCGGCACTTTCGAAGAAAAAGCAGTACGATACAGCAGGGCCATCGAAGACAAAAATGCGCTGACCTCCATGCTGAGAAAGGCCAATCTGGACAAAGCCGTCAGCGCAGGTGCAGACGTCATCACCGCCTCTGCGGAATTCACAGGCCCGCATAATATCAAAGTGACATTTTCAGACGGCCGGACGGATGAGTTCGAGGGAGACAATATTTTTATCAATACCGGATCTGTACCTTTCGTACCTCCGATCGAAGGACTCGGCAGCAGCAAATTCTCTTATGTGAGCGAAACAATGATGGAGCTGAAAGAACTGCCGCGCAGACTGTTCATCGTCGGCGGCGGCTACATTGGTCTGGAATTTGCTTCCTACTACACCAACTTCGGATCTGAAGTAACGATCATCCAGGACGGCGATGTCTTCATCCCGCGTGAAGACAGAGAAGTAGCTGATGCGGTCTTCGATAATCTTACCGGCCGCGGGATAAAGATAATGAAGAACGCCTCTGTAACAAAGGTACGCGATGAGAATGACCACGCTGTCCTGACTGTCAGGACGAACGAAGGTGAAAATGAATATGAAGCAGAAGCTATCCTTGTCGCTACAGGACGGCGCCCCGAACTGACAGGGCTCCATCCCGAAAAAGCCGGCATCGAACTCACTAAAAGAGGAGCAGTCAAAACGGACAGCGGTCTGCGGACCAATGTTCCCCATATATATGCCATGGGCGATATAGCCGGCGGCCTGCAGTTCACATACATATCTCTCGACGATTCCAGGATCGTCAGATCGCAGCTGCTCGGCGACGGATCGCGCACTGTCGATAACAGAGGCATCGTGCCCTACAGCGTTTTCCTCGATCCTCCTCTTTCGCGAGCAGGGCTGTCCGAACAGGAAGCGCTTGAACAGGGATACGCTGTCAAAAAAGCTGTACTGCCTGCCAGGGCAGTCCCGAAATCACATATCATGAAAAACTCTGCCGGCGTCCTCAAAGCCATAGTCGATGCCGAGACCGGCATGATCCTGGGAGCGCATTTTTTCTGTGCCGAATCGCAGGAAATGATCAACACCGTAAAGGTAGCGATGGATGCCGGCCTTTCGTATACCGTATTACGCGACGGCATATTCACTCATCCGACGATGAGCGAAGCCATGAATGATCTGTTCAGCGCTGTAAAATAAAAAACCGATCAACCGAAAATGCCGCTCCGCAAAATGGCGGGGCGCCGTAAAACAGTAAAATTTAAAATTTCTGAAAACCCTGTGTTTTCAAGGAATACGGCGTGACTTCGGTCACGCCGTTTCCTTTTTCATGAGCTCGTCCAGTGGGATGAAGCCAAGACCGTCGTACTTGATGTGAATGATCTGCCTGTCGGTGTCGGACTGGCCGCCGCTGTAATCGTCAGGTTGTTTGTTCTGCCAGATTTCGTCGATGACCGGCTGCCAGTCCTGCTCATCGATGATTCTGTCTGTCAGGTTGCCGACCAGATTTCCGAACTGCTTGTAGCTGAGCCAAGGCAATTCATCGTCTTTTCCCATCAGGAAGAGGCGCTGAAAGCTCCATTCCATTTCATACTCGAAGGTGTGGCGGAAATAGCGGATGATGTCATAGGACATTCGCCACAGCGGAAAATCCCCGGAGTAGTGCGACCAGTCCTCCTCCAGTTCATGATGCCCGCCTTGCTGATCCGGCACCTTGAAAAACTGCCACGCCGTCCACGCATAACAGTCCCAGACAAGCTCGAGAAAAGCGTCGTCCATCAGGAGCTTGTCATAGTCGTGCGTGCACAGAATGGAGTATGGTTTTCGCGGCAGCTCCAGATAAACCGGGCGCTTTTCAACCAGCTCTCTCGGTAACGCATAAAACAGCGTCAGCCATGACAAATTGCTGTCCTGCGGGATGACAATGATCTTCTGCGGCAGGAATACGAGAAAATCGGCTGTGCCTTTTTTGGCGGACATGTGCTCACCTTCCATCGTTTGATTGCGGGCCATCCATAATATATGGGCACGAAAACGGCTGTTTTGTTCCAATTTCTCAAAAATATTTGAAATTCTTTTTGCCCAGTCTACATGACTGGGCTTTGAATTCATGATACCGGAAAAGTGCGATAGATTCCATTGATTTATATCTGAGCAAAAAAATGCAGTATCCAGAGCTTTACCCTGGATACCGCATATTTCATTGCGCAATTCCGCCTCTGTGGTTTACTGTGAAAGGCCATTTTCACCCTTCACCACCGCCTGATATTTTTCACCCCACGCAATCATGGAATCAAATACCGGCTGGAGCGTTTTCCCCAGATCGCTGAGCGAGTATTCTACCCGCGGGGGCACCTCGGCGTAGACCTTCCGCACGATCAGTTCGTCGTGTTCCAGTTCCCGGAGATTATCGGTCAGCACTTTCTGGCTGATGCCCGGAATCGTGCGGCGCATTTCGTTGAAACGCTGTGTTCCTCCAAGCAGATTTCGGATGATAAGCAGCTTCCACTTGTTCCCGACCAATGCGACAATGGTGGCCACCGGGCAGACGGGCAGTTCTTCCTTTGTGAGCATATCGGCTTCCTCCATGGTTTTAAATCGAGTGTATATCCCGATCTGAGTATAAGTCGCTGCATGACGTTTTGCAACGGTTATAAAAAGGTAACCATGTAATAGATTTGTGCGTACTGTCCATGACCGCCGCATTCGGCTATGATGAAATCACAGACAGGCAAACCGTCTGAATTCTGATTGGGAGGACAGCAACATGTCTCTGAAAAATCTGTTTGGCAAAGAGGACGAAAAGGAAGCAGGTACGGCCTGTGGGACGGCCTGCGGCACCGGCGACAAGAAGCCTGAGGAAAAGCCCGCTGCCTGTGGCTCCGCCTGCGGCACCGGCGGCAAGAAGCCTGAGGAAAAGCCCGCTGCCTGCGGCTCCGCCTGCGGTGCCGGCGACAAGAAATGATGCCGCCTGAGGGCCCTGACGGCTCTGCCGCAGGGCCCTTTTCTTTTCCCTCCCGATTTGAATCTGAAAGGAACTCAGCTCATGGAATACTTCGCTTTTCAGTGGCACATCACAGAGGAGTGTGATCAGCGGTGCAGGCACTGCTATATCTACGCTCTTGGCAGTCACGCAAAATTTAAGGAAATGAATCTGGATGAGATGAAGACCGTACTCCAAAATATCCGGACTTTTTGTAAAAAGGCAGATCGCCTGCCGTATCTCTATATCACCGGCGGCGACCCGATCCTGCACCCGAAATTCTGGCAGCTGGCCCAAATGCTGAAAGCAGAAAGTATTCCTTTCGCTGTACTGGGAAACCCGTTCCGCCTGACGCCGGAGGTGTGCCGCCGCCTGAAGGACTGCGGCTGCCGCAAATACCAGCTCTCGCTGGACGGCCTTCGGGAGACCCACGACCGCATTCGCCGTCCCGGCTCCTTTGACGAGACGCTGGCCGTCATTCCGTTGCTGCGGGACGCCGGAATCGACGTGGCGGTGATGACCACCGTCTCCCGCTGGAACTATAAGGAAGTCCCCGCGCTGGTGGACGTAGTGGTCGCAAATCATGCGGACATCTTCGCCGTTGCCCGCTACTGCCCCGACAAGGAGAGCCGCGATACCTGCTGCAGCCCGGAGGAGTATCACCGGATGATGAGCGAATGCTGGGAGAAGTTCCAGCAGTACAGGGACAGCGGCACGACCTTCAACCTCAAAGACCATCTGTGGACGCTTTTCAAGTACGAGAAGGGTCTGTTCGATCCCAAGGACTACCCCGACGACGGATATGTTTACGACGGCTGCAACTGCGGAAACTGCCACTTCACGATCCTCTCAGACGGTGCGGTCTACGCCTGCCGGCGAATGGAGAGCAAGGTCGGAAACGCCCTGACGGATGATCTGTACGACCTGTTCACCGGACCGAAGATGGACGCTTACCGCGTCTACGAAAAGTTTGAAAAGTGCGCCAAATGCGAGCTGCTGCGCTTCTGCCGCGGCTGCCCCGCGGTGGCGGCCGGGTATCACGGCGACATGTATGCGCCCGACCCGCAGTGCTGGAAGGAGATCAAATAATGGATGCGGAGACCTGTCTCAAAAAGCTCGGCTATGTGGGCGTTCTCGCTTTCGCCACGGTGGAC